>Ga0114919_10001488_pt1 | contig 18757 bp, 13 predicted proteins | sample BlataG_FD_88682 | JGI IMG/M metagenome (GOLD analysis project Ga0114919, IMG submission 88682) | Deep subsurface microbial communities from Black Sea to uncover new lineages of life (NeLLi) - Black_00105 metaG | ecosystem: Environmental > Aquatic > Marine > Oceanic > Sediment | place: Atlantic... | reverse complement strand
GGCCACCGCCGGCACGGGCGATGTGCTGACCGGCGTGATCGCAGCCCTGCTTGGCCAGGGGCTGGGGCCCTATGAGGCAGCCCGGCTGGGGGCCTGGGTGCATGGAGCAGCCGGGGACGTGGCGGCGGAGGCCCGCGGGCAGGCGTCGCTGACCGCGACTGACCTGCTCGGCGTGCTTGGCAGCGTACAGTCGTGAAACTGCGGGAAGGCACGAAATATTTTTGGCTTTGGGTGCAACGTACGGCTCCTTCGAAAAACGCCGCTCACAGTGCCCGCAGGGCGGCCGCCAGCTTCTGGCAGACCAACCGAAATGTGATATCGTAAGTTCCAATCAATAGAGGGGGCCCATTCTAGGGGTCTCTCGAAAATGGAGAGCCGACATGACGCCACCAGCCCCACCAGTATCGCCGCGGATGCGAACTGGTGGTACGAACAGTTTTGCGATCTGGAGCCTCGTCCTCGGACTGCTGTCCTGCGGACTTTCCTGCCTGACAGGTATTCCCGGGCTTGTCCTAGGCCTGATGGGCCTCTCGAAGATCCAGGAATCGGAACTCGCTGGCGAGCAGCCGCCGCTACGGGGGCGGGGCCTCGCGATTGCTGGGGTTGTGTTGAGCAGCGTTACGTTTCTCACAACGCCGGTGCTTATAGGTCTGCTCCTCCCGGCAGTACAGCAGGGTCGCGAGGCAGCTCGAAGAAGTTCGTGCGGGAACAACCTCAAGCAGATCGGGCTGGCGATACACATGTTCGCCGACAAGAACGCCCGCGGCGGTGACAACTTCTTGCCGACCGACATCTGCGATCGGAACGGTCGGCCGCTGCTTAGCTGGCGGGTCGCGATCCTGCCGTACTTTGGCGACGAAGAAGCGAAGCTTTTCGAACAGTTCCATCTCGATGAGGCCTGGGACAGCCCTCACAACCTCGAGTTGCTAAGGCAGATGCCCTCGTTCTACGGCTGTCCTTCAAGCACATTGTCTCCCGCTGAAGGGAAGACGTCCTATGTCGGTGTCCGGGGCGAGGGCTATTTTCTTGACCTTGACGAGCCGCCGAGTGAACGAGGCTTCGCCCAGTTCCGCGACGGTACCAGTCGCACGGCAATGGTGGTTGAACTGCCTGAGGCCTTCGCGGTGGAATGGACGCGGCCTGATTCGATGATGCCCGATCCTGAAGTCTGGCTCGATGCGCCGACGCACCACACCGGCGGGGTTTTCGGTGCGATGATGGCCGACGGCTCTACCCGCTTTCTTTCATCGAGGGTCAGCCCGCAAAGCCTACGGGCGATGTTCACAATTGCCGCTGGCGATGATGCTGATGACTTTTAGCCGAGGGAGCTTGTTGTCAGGGCTCAAATGACGCCACCGCCACACTGATCCTCTGGTATTTGAAATTGCTTTACGAATGAAGACACATCCCTTCGCCGTGATCAGCCTCGTCTGTGGCCTTGCATCAATGCTGCTATGGTGTTTTACAGCGGTGCCGGGAATTATTTTTGGAACGTTGGCGCTTTCAAAAATTCGTGCTGAGCCAGCAGTCTATACCGGGCGAAACATGGGGCTCTGGGGAATCGTCATCAACTGCCTGTCGCTCTTTGGGCTGGGGCTGATTCTTCCAAATCTTGTGCTGGCGATCATTAACGCACTGTAAAGTTTCTCAGCGGCGGTGCTCGCCGGCTACAACCTCACCGAAGGAGAACAAGATGGCGTCCTGGCTCGTTCGTCGCGGTGGCAAGACCATGGGCCCGGTCACAGTCGAATTTTTGAGGCAGAAGGCGGCTGCAGGCCAACTTCTTCCGACTGATGAGATCAAACAGCAGGGGCGGACCGACTGGGTTCTTTGCGGCACGGTAAAGGGACTTTTCCCGAGGACGACACCGCCGGTTGCCACCGGTGCAGGCGTGGCGCCGCCGCCGCCGCCTCCGCGAGTCGGTCAGCCACCCGCAGGTGGCACAGCATCGGAATTTGCGGAGGCCGCAGATGACGATGATTTCTACGTGAGTCCGTCACCCGCACCGGCAACGCCCCCGACTATCGGTTCCGTCGTTGCCCGCAAAGAAGCCTATGCACGTTTTCTCCCACGGTTGGCCGCGTTTCTCCTCGATTCGTTGATCGTCTTCTACCTGCCGGTGTTCGTGCTGGGAATATTGGCCGGCTTGACCGTACCTTTTCTGGGGGTGGCGGCCGTTGGCATCGGGCCGATTGAAATTGTCGGAGTAATCTTTCAACTAGTTCTGCCGCTTCTCGCCGCCGCGTACTTCGTCGCCTTTGAGAGCTCGAGCAAGCAGGCCACCTGGGGTAAGCAGATTGTCGGATTACGGGTGGAGGGCATCCGGGGCGAGCAGATTTCTGTCAGCAAGGCATTGGGACGCTACGTCTCAAAAGGCCTTTCATATTTGACCTTCGGCCTGGTCTTTTTCATGCCACTACTTACAAAGCGGCGGCAGGCCATGCACGACCTGATGGCCGCGACGGTGGTCATCGATGACGACGCATGAGGACCTTACTGGCTCGTGTTCACGCCCTCGGCGGCAGTCCAGACAGACTCGCCAACTGCCAGTGGAAAAAGGTAGTAGCGATAGCCGAGTTCGACCAGTTGGGCCTTGACCGACTGGAAATAGTCGAAAGAGTCTTCGCAAACGACGAGCACAATAAACCAGTTGGTGGCTGGGAACTGTTCCAGGCGACGGGCAAGCGCGGGCGACGCTCCGCCGCCGGCGTCGATCGGAATGCCACGATGGGGTTTTGGCTTGGCCGTGTTGAAGAGCCAGCCCGGCTGGACTGTGAAGTCATCAACATTCGGGCCGATCTGATCTGGGTTGCGGCCACGCTCCCACTCATGCACGAAGTAGACGCGTCCGTACTTGAGAAACAGGCCAACCTGTTGATTGGTGTCGGCCCGCTCGGTCGGCAGGCCGATAGGGCGGTCAAGTGACGGCTGGTCCGGCAGGCTGGCCTCTGCCACTGCAAGTTCCATCTGCAGGGCAGCAATTTCATGCACCGTGGCCTCCAAGGCCGCTTCGGCCGCAGCCTTCTCGGCCTCGACCGTCCGGCGGGCTTCGGTGAGCCGATCCGTGTCCGCCTGCGTGTTGGCGGTCTCGGTTTCCATCATGCTGATCGTCAGTAGGGTGTCACCCACCCGCTGCCGTAACAGGAGCGTCTCGTGCTCCAACTGCTCAAGAGCGTCGAGGGCCTGAGAGAAATCCTCGTCCCAGCCAGCAAGCGATGCTTGCAACTCCCGTCGGAGGCTGCCGAGCCTGTCATGGTGTTGTCGCAGTACCCGCTGCCAACGGGCCGCAACCGCATCGACCGCCCGGGAGGCCGTCGCCGAGTCGAGTTGTCTAACCGGAGTGAGCCGGAGCATCACGACGACCAACAGAGCAATAAAGACAACTCCACCAAAGGTGTTGCAGATCGTGTCGAGCAATAAATCGAGACTGTCGGAGCTATTTGAGCGTTGCCGGCTCATGATGCCCCACCTTCGCTCGCTGGGACAGACACCTGCTGCTTCTCTCCGATCGCCTCAGTGCCAATCGCGATACCGGCAGTTTCGATGGCGTTGCGAACAGGCTCATAGAGGCTGATGCCGGAGGGCCGGATGAGTACGACGCAGTGACGTGGGCGGGGTACGCCGAGGCCGGTAGTGAGCCAGTTGGTGAATTCCTCGGCCGCCTCAGTTCCAGTCCAGCGGAGTGACTGACCTGTGCCGACCGGCATCGCTGTAACCTTGGCCTCACCGAGAACGACGAGCCAACTGCCCAGCTGTGCTTCGTCGGCTGCCCGAAATTTCAGCTCAGGCGATCCAGCTGGCATGGTCGCGCGGGCTTCGGTATCGGCAAGCTGCCTTTGCAGCGAGGCCGCGTCAGCTTGAAGCTTGGCCAGCTGGTCGCGAAAACGATCAGCTTCTTTTTGCATCGCGATAACGGAATTGGCCCGGGCGATCTCGTTGCCGAGCATGGTTCGGCTTTCTTCGAGTGTCGCGCGGGTTGTGTTGGCTCGGTCGAGGACCTCCTGCAGGCGGTCGGAGAGGACTTCTTTCTCACGGGTGGCCGCCCTTGTGCGTCGGTCGATCAGGCGGCGAACGGCTTCGGCCGAGGGGACCCCGTCAAAGGCGACCGCCGGTGGCGGGGCTCCGGCCATCGCCTCGGTCAACGCGATCAGCTCAGTGGCCGCGGTCGAACTGGCTCGCAGGCTGGCCGTCGCCTTCCGCGAGATCAGCTCAAGCAGCAACAGCAGCGTCAGCAGCAGCACAATTGCCGTGACACCGGTGATGATGTCCTGGAAGGAAAAGAGCGAGATCGTGGCGTTGGTGCGGCTGGTTCGTGCCATTGCTGGTACTCATCAAGTCGTTGCCGGCGACATGCCTTCGGTCAGCCTCAGCCGGCCGACCACATTCCGGATGCAGTACTCGACCGTTGCATCGAGAAACTCCTCCTCAGATTTCTTGAGTGCGGTCATGACCAACTGAATAATCAGGGCTGCAACAAGGGCAAGTAGCGTGGTCTCAAACGCGGTCGCCAGGCCGCCGGTCACGCCCTTGAGCGAGCTGCTGATCTGGCTGAGGTCGTCGCTTGCATCGAGGACCGAGCCGAAGGTACCGATCGCCTCGGAGAGGCCGAGGACGGTGCCGATGAAGCCAAGTACGGGGATCGCCCAGACGAAGCCCTGCACCATCGCATAGCTCGTCTCCATCGCTGAGCGATCCTGTTCGGCCTGGGCTCGCATGATGTCATCAAGGTCGGCGACCCGGCCGAGATTCCTCAGATTTGAAAGCGCGACATTGATTCGATTGAACAGCACGAAGTGTCGTGGATCGTCGACAATTTTTGCCATGTAGCCGGTCACCTCGTCGACCGTGTCGGCAGAGAGCACGAACTGCTTTTCGGCCGGAACGATGTCGATGTCGAGCAGCCGCCGTTGCAGGTGGAGTTTTTGCCACTTGAGAAACAACGTGGTCAGCGACCACCAGAACAGAAAGACGATGACGTAGGGCGTCGGCCCCCGCCGCAGACAGATGGCGGCGAGTTGGCTGTCGGAAACCAGCAGCAAGAGTCCATAGGTGACACCCGTGCAGAGCACCGCCAGTAGCCCCGCCAGCAGGCCGTTGACCTTGGTGAACCGTCCGCCGGCAAACAACAGCCGCTGCTCAATGTCCTGCCGCCGCCAGTCGTAAGTCGCCTGCGGCGGTGGAATGAAAAAGTCGAGGTTCGACTTGCGAAAGCCGTGGGAGGCGGCGTCATGGCGGGGGGATGACATAAGCCTAACGGCCCTGGTTTTTAGTTCGTCAAAGAAAACAGCACCGGGCCAACAACGAACAGCCACCGGCTGGTCGCTGCGATCGCGGCGATCGCCACGGCATACTTGATGACATCATCGGTCCAGAGGCCGGACCGGCGGCCTCGGACGGCGATCACCGTAAACAAGAGCGTTGAGACAAAAGCCACCACTGCGATCAACACACCAGCTGCGTTGGCTTGCCAGCCGCCGCTCAGATCTCCGCGAACAACGAGGGAAAAGGCGGTCGTCATGCCACAGCCGGGGCAAGGAACTTGAAATACGGTGAGAAAGCCACAGGGGGGAAGCCCCAGTTGTCGATGCGTGCCGAGCAGTCTTTGCGTGCCGTCAGGCTCGTAGGGAGAGAGGGCTCCAGCGACCAGAAACAAGGCGAAGCCAGCGATCGCAAAGACCGTTGCGAGCAACCGTTCTCGTCTATTCTCGGCCCCTGCCTGAATGACGAAACCGTCGCTGAACTCCGCTTGAGCGGCTTGGGGGCCGGGTTGGTTCATGGCAAACCGCAAAGCCTGTTCGCTGGGGGCTGTCGTGAGATATCGATCTCTGAACATTGCATCCGCTAGGCGTTGACGGTCAGGCAGCCGGCCATGAGCTCATGGAGGGTCTGTTTTTTTTCTGTGAACAATGCCATCAGGAAACCTATCAAGAAGGGAATCAAAAGTGTCACGTAGCGGCCGAAACAGCGGCCAGTTGCGCGACCTATGGTCAGCCGACCGCCCTGAAGGTCAACCACCTTGAGCCCGACAATTTGTTTCCCCCATGTCCCCTGCTTTCGTGAGGAATCAAGCACGATGTAATACAGGCAGCCGACAATCGTTGAGAGAAGAAGGGTGCAAATGTAGGCAAATGGGCCAAGTGTTGCACCGATGACTTCCCCCGCCTGAGCAGGATTTTCTGCGGTGAATCCGGCTGCCCCGCCCAAGAAAACGATTGGGCTGAACGCGCAGCAGCAGGTGATGAGGTTGATTCCACCTAAGAACAATCCGTCAAGTAACGTTGCTCCCACGCGCGGCATGAATTCGGCGATAATAAATGGGCCGGCTGGCTGCGTGGCAGTACTCTCCGGTCGTGAGCGATTGCCCGAACCGGTCGACTGAATGGTCACGGACAGTTCCGGCACCGAACTTACGGGTCGCCAATTATCCCATCCTGATCGAAACACAAGATCCGCTGAACCCAGAGTCCCAGCCTGTACGTATGACTGGAGAGTGGCGAGTGACACCGGATTCGGATGCTGCTGTCCGTTGATAGCAAAGAACCACTCCTCAGCCACGATTGCGACGTCAGCGGTTGTGTTGCCTTCTGGTTGCTGCTCTGGCGGTGCGGCGGCCGAAGCTTTGGTGAAAATTTCTGGAAAGTCCGCTGCAGTCAACCAGGAAAGCCCATCCTCGGAAACTGGCGTGCGACTGTTCAGCTGCGCCCGCTGGGCGAGCCGCTGCATATCGGGAAGTTCCTTTGGGCCGATCACCCGCCCACGGATGCGAATATAGTAAAGTCGGTTTGCGTTCATGCAATTAGTACGTATTGAAATGGTTGTCTGACTAGGAGCCTGCGGACGACAAGAGGACGGCGGCAACGAAAACAACGACAATGACCACGATTCCACCGATGATACCGAAGATGAGAAAAGTCTCCTTTCGCCGAACCTTTTCCAGATCGAGTTCAATCTGCTGCTCGGCCTGAACGAGTTGAGAAATTAACGCTTCGGTGGCCTGCGGCACCACATCGCCGGCGCGTCGGCAGAGTTGTCGGGCATGCAACAGATGATCACGGGTTTTTTTCTGCCATTTCTTCGCCGCCGATTTGTACTCCTCGAAATTGAATCCCCCGCCTTTGGGTTTTTTGCTGAGCAGCGAGGCCGTTCGGTCGTCTAGATCCAGAAACGCCGATCGCATTTGGTCGTAGCGGTCCTGGATCGACAGCCAGTTCAGATGGTCTTTGCAAGATTGATCCAATTCTTGCAGTGCTTGCTCGATACCAGCTTTGCCTATGATTTCCGAGATCCGGTGACATTGCTTTGTTCCTGATACAGCGGCTTGAACGTGTTGGTAAAGGCCTTTAATGGTCTCACGGTGCTCACGAGCCTTAGCTACAGCATTTATGTAACGGGGCGTGCCACTTGAATCAGCTTGGCCCTCCTGGCACCGCACCCTCAATTCTGTGGCCTGGTGCCGAATGGTCTTGTAGTGTCCGAGTGCTGCCCGCCAGTGAGTCGCCGCTTCAAGCGTCGAAGTCAGTTCGACGGGGAGGTCGCCGTCCCAGTTTTGGCCGGCAACCTCGCTGTGAAGCCGGCAGAGCCCACTGCAGTCGGCCTTGGCGACAAGGGCGTCGACCTCGCGGCGAATCTCATCGGCCCGCCGGGTTCGGTAGGGCCGCATCATTGCGTTCCAATTCGGCACGCCGGGATCGACGGCCTGCAACCGCTGGAGAATGGTGAGGCGTTCGCCGAGCCGGCCGCGGATCAGCATATTTCGCCGCAGGCCGCTGACTTCGTCGGCGAGCGTGTGACCCGTTTCGATGTTAATCGCCTCCAGATCCTCAAAGATGTTGTCTACCTGCATCTTCAGGTCGATGTCCACTGCCGGCAGGATGATTTCCCGTTCGGTCAACGCCGCCGCCCAATCGTCCCAGCCCGGCCGATCCGGCATGAGTCGTTCAGCGATGTCGAAGAAACCGGGGGCGTGCCAGTGGATTGCCTCGTCCCGCAGCCCGCGGCTGGCAATCTCGCAGCAGGTTTGAAAGGCGGTGTTGACCTCGTCTGCGATCACGCACCAGTCGGCCATAAGGCCGATCAGCAGTTCCATCCCCTGCTCGCCGCCCATCTTGAGCGCGGCGTCGATATCGTCAGCGAGCCGCTCCCATTCGCGGAGTTGTTCGTAGGTGACGGCGGGGGGCTGGCCGGTCAGGTTGGAGTTGGTGTCGGTGGACATGAGCGGATGGCTTAAGGTTGTTGATCGGTGATATCAGGGCTTGTCTGTTCGTCTGACGCTTTAGGAGGGACGATATTGTCGGCGAGTGGAGATGGGTTAATTACTGCGAGAAGGAATTCCCTGCCGAAATCCCCCGACTTGGGGTTAAACCAAATTTCCGTGCTCAAGAGCGAAGACAGAGGGATCTTCTGCGATTCTAAGTCGTTAGCGAGAAGATATCGCGCCAGGAATGGTCGCAGATTGAGAAACAGCCTTGCTGCAATCTCAGTGCGGCGGCCCTCGTCTGATTGCTTTTTTGCCGCCTCCCTTCGAACGCTCGCCGCAATCGCTCTGAGATCTTCTTTTAACCAGTCGCGCTGGAGCCAAGCTTTAATCTGATTTTTCTGATCCAGCGCAGTGCGCTTCTCTTCATTTTTTTTGCCAATATCCTCCTTGTTTTTTTCAGCGTCCTCTTTCAGGTTGTGCAATGACTCATCAATTTCGGAGATTTTTTTCTCGATTTTCGCAAAAGAATTCTTGTTTTCTGTGAAAACTTCCGAGTGCTTGATTAGGTAGCTTGCAAAGACCATCTCCCAGCTGCGGTCTTCGAGCGAATCACCTTTAGCCTTACCGACCAAAGCCCGGGGAATCAGCGTGCCTTTATTGTTTGGGTCTGAAAAGTTGTTTATTTCGAAGAGCGTCTGGAAAAGACCTCGATTCGTTTCGTAGCTTTTGAAGTTTTCTCCATACAACGGTTTTTCGCCAAAAAAGTCGTCGTCCTGTTGCCCTCCGAAAGCGTGCTCGTTGACGATTTTAATAAGCTCGTTTTTGAGTTCATTTTGTCGCCTTTTTGTTTTGCCATATGAAGTATGTACGGCGTAAGCGATATCTATGAACATATTCTTGCCGACGGTGTTGCTTTTGAGAGAAACGAAAGTCGAGGCTAGCCCATCACCTATTTTCAATCCCCTCGCATCTAATTTAAGGCGATCCTGTGTCGGTTCGTATGAATATGATATTTCAAAGCTGAGGGTTTCCTCGGGTCCGTACGGTGCATTAGGTGACCGTTTTTGCGTTTGCGTTGTAGGTGTTTCACATTGAAGCAAGATTTCGCCTCGGGGGCCATTTCCCCCATTTTGTTTTAAACCGAACGTCAGAGGTTTCAGTTGGGGTGGGGCGACAGTGCTACTCCATCGCAATTGAGAGCTTTTCAAGGATTCAACGAGATCGGCAAGCCTTGCTGAAGTGTTCGGATTCGGTGTCGATTTAATTTTAAAGTATTCCGTTCCGCCGCTTTTCGCAAACGTTGCGATGGTTTGGTTTTGAGCTATTCGCGTTGTGAACTTTAGGGGCTCTTTCGTAATACGAACCGGCTCAGTCTGTTTTGCGATTTTTAGATCAGAGTCGAGTTCGATTACCAGCGGGAGACGTAGCAAGACCTCCGCCTTGGGCGTGTCATAGAATTCGGCGACTAGCTTAGTCCCGTCTTCCTCCCATTCCACCGTACAGGAAGGCTCCTGGTTTAGGAAGAATTTCCAAGGATTGCTGCCCTCGCTGGCGACAGTCGTCGTGGCAAAAACAGGCTTAATTCGCCCACGGATTTCTTTGGGGAAGTTGAGGCCCTTGGCTAATATCACCTTCCGCTTTTGAGGGTCGTATGCATGCTTGCCGAAGTCGCTTCGAAGTTTTCCCCATTCTTTAATAAGTCGAGCGGCGTCGAGGATGGGTTGCAGTGTGTCTGGGACGGCGCCGATCGCGAGTATCGCTTTGTTGAGATCTTGAACGGTGGGGCCGTCGGTCGTCGGTTGGAGGTTTGTTCCGTAGGCAGTTTGGTAGGTGTCTTCCGAAGGTGTTGTACGATCATTGGGGTTTTCCGAGTTTTTCGCGTAAGCCTCTAAGTCGCTCAAGGCCTTATTAAATTTCTCCGTGAAGGAAGCGATTGAATCGAAAGTGGGGGCAGTCGCCCTAGTGTCAGGGCTTGCGGTCTGGTTGCGAAGCGAAAGAAGGAAAAACTTTGTTAGTTGCCCGTTCTTGTCGCCGTTGATTCGGGGCAGCCAAGTGGCTTTCGAGTAATCGCTAACAAGTTCGGCGAGTTGCTTGTCTTCTGAATCCTCGTTCTGCGGTTTTTTGCTAAGAAAGCCCCGGAGCTTCTCGTGTAACTTGTTAGCCTGGATTGCTGTGTCTATGATTTCTCCACGGTTGGGCTTCTCTTTCTTGCCGTAACCTTTTTCGTATGCGTTAAGGGCATCTTTCGTAAAGGCATCAGCTTCGTTGCTTTCTGTAAGGTCGTTCGCGACCAAGAGAAAGTTGAGGTCGCTCGTGGTTGGTTTCAACTGTGAGATGTTCTGAACTGCCTCGTAGAAGTCTTTTTCTTTCTGGCTCCAGGCCCGAGCAAATGGATCTGGTTCTACGGTGGTGCAGCGGCGAAGGATTGCATTGGCGTACGACACCCATTCTTTATTAATTTTTTCTTCGGCAATCCTTGCCTTTAGCCACTGTTGCCACACGCCGATCGATGGTTCGGTCAAATTCGCCGGGCCTTTTTCTTGGTGGAAGTCAGAGAGATAATTGCTAAGAACGTCCTGAGGGCCTAAGTCGGCTTGTCCGTCTTGTGGTGCATTGACATTTTGTTGCGGCGGCTCTTTTTTTTCGACGGTTTCCGGCCAGTTTGAAGCGACGACAAACCACGCGGCCCAGAAGGCGATGAAAAGGACCAAGACCAAAAACGGGATAATTGTTTTCCATTTAGCCCGCTTTTCCTCCGGGAGCGGCTCAAACGAGCCGACACGCCTGTTCGGTGTTGACGGCAGCAGCGGCGGAGGTGAACCCGCTACTGGGGCTGTCGGCGAGTCCGACAAGAAGTCGTCAGGAGCGGTCGGAACGGTCGTAGTTGGGGCGACCGGCGGCGGCGCGGCGGCCGGCTGCGGCGGTCCGAACCGGGCGAGGTTGCAGAGGTCGTTTTCTTGCAGGGCACCTGGAGGCACCGGCCCGCCGAGCGGCAGGACGAGGACGCCTTGCCGGGTTGCCTCGGCCTCCGGGCTGCCACGGTAGGTTCCCTGAATCAAGGCGTCCGAGGCACCGAGTACAGTTGTTTCAAATGACACAGCCCAGCGGTCGGCCGGAGGCAGCAGGGCCGTCGCCTCGCGGATCAGCCTAAGCAACAGGTCAGATGACAGCGGCGAACTGTCAGCGGCGACGAGTAGGGTCGGCTGACGGCGGCGGGCCCGTTCGGCTACGACCGCAGCCCAACCGCCGTCACCAAATTTGCTCTGCCAGGTTGTGCAGATGGCTGGTGTCTGCGGCTGTGCGGCCAGGGCCGGCGGGGCAGGGCGTTCCTCCGGTCCCTTGGTCCACTGCGAGGTGAACAGGGCCTGGTTGTCGGCGAGCAGCGCCGCCGGGGTGGTACGGCTCAGCCGACCAATCTCGTCGGCGGTGAAGGCGATCAGGTGGCCGCACTTGTTGGAGCGGTTGGAAAAGTCGCTGCCAGCATCGACCGTGCGAGCGAGCACGGCGAGGTCGCCGACGTTCGATGCCAGACGGCGGTACGCGTAATTGACCGGATTCTTGCCGCTGCCCTGTCGGTGAATGTGGCGGTACCCGGTGAGCGGCTCAAGCTGCCTCAGCACGTCATCGCGAAGCCCACGGGTTCGCATGACCGGCTGATAGCCGGTGCGGCCGGCTTTCAGCCCCCGCGGAACGCTCGTGATGACGGTTTCAACGATCATATGTCGGTGCTTAATATGTCAGTCGCGGCATTGTGACGACGACGGCAATGGAGTTACTTTGTGACAGCTGGTAGCAATTTCGGGGCAATCATCCGCAAGAGCGTAAGCGCTGGCACTTCTGCCCAGATCGGACTGATGTCACCGGCTCGGAAGTAGTTCTCTGAAAGCTCAGACGCCGGTGCGTCGGCTAACGCGACATCTGCCAAGTCGAGTTCGGTATTGAGAAGGTCGTCAAGGCTTGCTGTCACCCCCTCAGCAGTCGTGTGTGCACGCGAGTCAAACTTCGGGCTGCAGCCAGTCGCGCTGACCGGCAGATAGAGAACCTTCTGGGGATTGCAGGTTGATTCGATCCGCGTCAGCAGCGGTGTCGCATGCGCTTGGAGGATCTTGCGGACCTGTTGTGAGACGGCGAGGACCGCACGGGCGTCGAAACGCTTCGGCGTGGGTGGACCGTTTGCGTGAGAGGTTTCGGTGCTCGCCCAGAATGCGGGCAATGGCTGGTCGGTAAGAAGGAAACTCCAGGCGTCGAACTTGGGCAGAAGCACGATCAGCGGCGTGTCGATCCGGTCGGTCGGCAACAGGCCGCGGTATCGGAGAATTCGCGAAATTGCCTCGCTGAATAGTGCCGACTGCCGGCTCATCCGCTGGTCCGACCACTGCGCGTCGTTGCTCCGGGCCTGGCAGGCCCGCCGAAAGGAGGTTTCTTTCGTCGGGTCGAACACGAAGATCAGCCCATCGGCCCGCGACATGTGGCGGGTGACGGGATTGTCTTCCGTCTCGCCCCCTGGTTCGAAGCTCTCCCCGGCGTTGTCGTAGAGACAGAGAACACGGTCAGCGGTGCCCGGACTTTGTGCTCGGGCGATTGCGTCAAGCCGAAAGAGGAATGGCTTGGGGAGCAGCCGGGAACGCCCCCGCCAGTTCACCGTGCTGTACCATTCTGAGCCGGCGCCGGCGATGTCAGTCTTTTTCAGCTGCACGCGAGTGTCGGCGGTCGGCTGGTGGAAAAGCTCTTTTTCGTACTCATGAAGAATGACATTCGCTTCGGCGTCGACGTCGTCGATGCTAAGGCCATATTCGTGGAGCACTTGGGCGATCCGGTGGGTCATCGCGGCGAGCAGGTACGACTTTCCCGAGCCCGGGGCCCCAAAGATCGACACCGAAATGATCTTTCGCTGGGCGAGCAACCGCGGGACCTTTAGGTGGCAGCTTGGGCAGGCCGTTTCTGTGCAGATGCCTCCTGCTGGGTCGATTGCGTCACCTTGAAAGGTGAACTGTGAGGGCAGGAAACGTCGTGGGGCACCGCCCGGCACGACATGGTCAAACGAGAGTTCCGGACTGGTCGCGATGAAGTGCAACTGCTCGGGCGGAAATTCGTGCCAGCAGTGCGGGCAGACGATTTTTTTGACCAAGCTGGCTTCTAATTTGGGATCAGAGTGTTCTTTACCGCCGGCCATTCGCCCATTCCTTCTGGGGAGTTCAATCACCCATCATACCGCGTGCGGATGCCATCGCGAGCCCGTGACTTTCGCGGTTCGGCTCTGTCGGACTGCGCGGTGATCGACCGTGCCGCTTCAATTGCCATCTCCACGCCAGGTTCTTCAAAGCGAATGGCCAATCCCGCCTCCAAGACCTGTGTGGCGATCTGTCTCGCGGTGTCGTAGCGGCCATCTGCGAGGGCTTCCTTGGCCTTTTGCAAATCACGGTTGAGGGCCTGGACTGCGGCGTTCCGATGAGGAGATTCCGAATTGGCTAACGGGGCATTGTCTTGGTCGCCCGGGAGCGAACCGCCTGGGTGGGCGGGCTGGCCTTGAGCAACCGCGGGCCCGTGTGGCAAGGGCGGGAACCGCGGGTCGGCGTCCTGCGATCCGTCCTCCTGTTCACCCATTCTTCGATCAGCCCAGTCGGCCCCTTCCCACAGCAACAGCAGGCCGCCGCCGCCACCGCTTATCGCCGCCCCGAGGCTGCCGAACCACGCCTGCTGATCGGCAGCCGATCTTTCTCCCGGCGCGTCATCCAGAAATGCAAGGTCGGCCCGCCAGGCATCGCCACCGTGATCCTTGATCCAGGAGCGAAGTCCGGTCACGATTCCAAGGGCCGTCGCCCCAGTGCCCTGCCGGTTGCCCATGCGTCCTGCGAGGCTGTTAGCCGTGATGAACGGTGAAGGTCCCCCTGGCTGCGAAACCAGGCCAGAAGTGCCTGCGATCAGGCGATCGGCATCCCGGTCTGCTGCAGCGGCGGGGCCGAAAGGGTTGCCGGCAATGATCGCCGGGTCGCGGTGGCCAATCTGGTAGAGCACGTCGGCTGCTGCGGCGGCGGCGCAAAGGCCGGGCCAGTCCGGCTGCAGATGCTGGCTGAAGTCGGGCATTCGTGCGGCCGAGGCATTGAATGCCGGCCGAGCTACCGCCGCCGCCGGCCGGATCAGAACAGCCCCAACGATTGTGAAGAAACGCCCTTCACGAAGCGCTATCGCCGGCCGCTGCCGACCCCAGCGAACATCGATCCGGTGGGGAGCCGGTAGCCAGTCGTGGTGGGGCGGTCGCATTTCACGGTCGGCTTCGGCGCCACGTCGTTTGGCGGTTTCGTTGTCGGCCGGATCCATAATGCTTATTTGAAGCTTTTTGTCCGTGTTCAAGCTGCGAATACTGGCCAGGGCGATCGCATGTCCGACTGGGTTTCGGCGGCTCGGGATTGCTGAATTCGCCGGCTCAACGGTGTGCGGTGGCGATGGGGCTGCGGCTTGTCGCCAGGCTGGATCTGTGGGGGGAGCAGCGGCGGTGCCAGGCTGACCGTCGCCTTGCTGAGCGGCAGCCTGTCGGTCGGTCGTCGAACCACCAACAGGAGCGGCCCGTTCGCAGCCGGCGACCGCTCCAACGCCCAAGATGAAGACAAGGCAGCGATGTGATTGCACCCTTAGGTAGCCTGAGAGGAAACCGGAGAAAAAAACTGCCGCTTCGGAAAATGATGGATTTTTGTTCAAGTTGCTGGCGCCTCGACCACCCGGTCGTCGTTCAATGAACAGTCTGCTCGTTCCCAAACTCAGCCTCTGCAATCGCTGCTCTATGCGACTTGCTACACTCTCGTAGGGGGGAATCTAGCCTCTCGGCTTGAGAGTCCCGTTGGTCGCTGGTAGACTCCCCCAGAAGAGCCGCGTCAAGGTTCGCTGTCAATGGGGCAGGCCGTGGACTGCGTGCGGATTGAGGACTTGTTCAGATGAGGTGGCATTGTCGATTTAGCAGCATGTTACTTGCCTTGACGGTACTTTCCGCCCCGTGGTTGAGCGGCTGCGGAGTTTCAGCCCGAACAGTCACTATTTCCGTTGCCCGCAAGGTCGATGGCGTCGCAACCCCGATCCTCGAAGAGCAACAGATTTTGGTATTTCCCTACCGACTGTGGCACCAGCAACGTGTCCTGGCAGAAGCCAGACTCAAGAATCTTGAGGCGGATTTAGAGACGTTACTTGATCAAGTGGAACGCGACGCCGATCCAACCGAAGAAAAAATCGCCGCTATTGGAGCAGCATTTGATGAACTGCGGCAGTTTGCCAGAGAGTGTCGATGTGCCGTTCCGGAACTTACATTGCAAGCTGATTCAGCGAGAAGTTCTTTCTCGAGAGGTGGGCTAGCCGCTCGGCTTGAGCGGCGGCAGGAAAAGTTGAATCTCATTGAAAACCTCAAGTCGGACTATGCTGCCCTGCGTCGTCATCGCCACATGTTAGTTGACCTGCAAGCACTGCGATTACCAGCGAAGACCTTCACGACCAACTCATCTGGGTTTGTTACCGTGCCGATGTCTGAGTTCAAGGTCGAGAACAAGGCTGATGGAAACGAAGCAGCAACGGAAGACCCGGAGACCGACCCAATGCGAAACAAATGGGTGCTGGCGACGATTGTCAGTGGGGTGTCGGAAGTAGATTTCCCGCAGTACGCTCGGGTGGTGGTTAATGAGCAGCCGGAGAATAAGTATCAGCTTGTCATTAAGTAGAACTATTGATTCGTCGTCTGGAAGAGGTTTTTGGGCGGCTGATCGGTAGGGCGTGGTAACTCGCTGTGTCGATCGGACGACGGTAGTTTCTTATAAGTTAGTAAGTGAGAGAGGAAAGCTTGGGGTTTTATGAAACAGCAATTTCAGGACGGTCACGTGGGGCAATTACACCGGCAGTCGTGGCAGCGGTTGCTTGTCTTGCTTTGCATGCATTTTCCATGCTTTTTTCTCGTCACGTTGCAGGCCGATGCTGCCCCAGAAAAGTCGGAAACCAAAACGGCGACGCCTGAAGAAATTGGGAGGGAAATCGAGCGACTGACACTCGTAGCAAAAGCTCATCGTAAAGCCGGCGAGTTGACTGAGGTAGAAATGACACGCCGACGTCGCTGGGCACTCGCCGAGCAGTTGTACGCGGCCGGCAATACCGAGAATATCTGGGCCAAGTCGGTGCAGTCGCTAAGTCTCGTCGATGGCTACGCCAAAGATGGTAAACCTGTTCCGGGGCTAGTTGACAGGCTGCAGTACAAGGCGGCGTACGAACTGCTCAACGAGGCTTGGCAGGAGATGCAGGCCGAGTCGGGGCCATTGCCGGCGGAAATCCCTGCTCGGATGTTTGAGGTTGTCCAGCAAGCTCGCGGCACCATGGCGGGCATTTTCAAGGAGGAGAATCCTGAGGGGTTCGTGCAACGAAGCGAGCTAATTGAGCTGTTAAAGCGGGCAGAGTCGCGCGATCCGTGCGGGATCATCTTAGCGCCGATGAGGGCGTACCTCCAGGTGCCGCGGCGGGACGAGGCGTTTCTTCGGGCGGAAGTTCGTCCGAGTCTGCGCGAGCGGCAGGAGATGCTTGCGGGGATCGCCCATCCGGCCATCCTGAAACCGGTGAATAGCGAGGCGGCTGATCGGCCTGTCTCCGGCGTTCCACTTGGCGATGGAATATTCCTTCGTGGCGACCAGTTGTTTCGGCAGGACTCAGTCTACGTCACTGAAGCGGGCGATGCGGCTGTTCACGTCTGGCACGCTCCTGTCGAACTGTGCAGACAGCAATCGATCACCGCAATCCTGGACGATCTGTCGTACGAGCGGTACCTGAAACCCGACTTGCCGGCTCAAGGCGGTGGTTCTGGTGGTTCGCAAGCTTCCGCTGGGAAATACATCCTGCCCGGGGTAATAGTGAAAGTGATTGACGGGTTTGGGAATTCAGCGGAACTCATTTACGGCTGCCTGCTCCTCTATCGAACTCGCGACAGCGAGGGTCGAAATCGTACCGCCGTGAGCTATGTCAATCCGGATGGCAAGTGGAAGAGTCGGTACATTGATGTGTTGATGACCCGGGTCGACGGTAATGCGGAGAGCCTGAGTGGGGTTGCATTAGAGTTGAGGCCGGTGCCGCCTGTTGCATCGGTGACGCTCGGCGACACGATTATAGATCTCAAGGAATTGCCTGCCGGCATCACGGAAGCGCTTTTGCAGCAGGGGACCGAGGTGTTTTGCGTCGACGACGCTTTTGACCTCCTGAAGACGCGGTTCTCCAATACGCGAAACCAACTTGACTTTCTTAGCCGTCAAGAACAATCAAGTACCCTTCAGGTCGAGGCTCAGATCGGCACGACGAGTGGCGTCCGGCAATTCATGGCAGATTTTGAAAAAGCTGGCGACACAACAAAGCATCCGCTCCGCGAGCTGCTCGTCCGTTCAGGTTTTTCCCCGCTGATTGTCGTTTCGGATAACGACAGCGAATCATCTGAGCCGAATTGGTTCGTGCAGGATGGCAGTGGGGAGCGATTCCTTCAAACAGAGGAGGGGCGGAGGCTCGTGTACGTAAACGAGGGGCCAGATGCGATCCGGTTTGAAATGAGGCTCAGCGATGGAATCATCTGCCATTTTCCTCTCAATCTCGCCTCTGTCCCTCCCGAATTGCTCAACCGCACATTGCCTTATGATGTGCTTCAAAAGCTGCTGGTTGAAGCCGGCTATCGAGAACGGAGTGTGCGGCGAGAACTGCTCGCATTCCTGCTCGATCCGCAGTATTTCCCCAAGCGGGCGTATGAGAGGCTTGTGGCGCGGGCGCAGGCGACTGGTAAAAACACGCTGCAGGAGGCCGTGCAGGACACGCTCGAGGAGTACGGGTGGGAGAGCGAGGTTAATCCGCGAGATGATCTGCTGCGGCTGAAAATGAAGTATGGCATCCGGCATTTGCGAGCTCGGGGCGGGTCGTTTGTCTGCAGCAGCGACCTGTACGCGGAGGGTGTGGCTGGCGGCAGTGACATGAAGATGAGCTTTCGTGAACGTCCACCGTATGCGATTTTTTCGTCTGACGGTTCCGAGTTGCCCGATCGACAGATGTATAAGTTTGCTGATTACGAGCAGCTGTGGGTAAATCGGTATAAGGAACATGCGGCGAAAATGCTCGCGATCCACCCCTGCCTCGGATCCGCTCGTCATGTTGAAAAACAACTCCTGTCGCCCGTCGTGCACCCCCAGTTCCAGCCGCAACCGTACGAGGTCAGTGAGGGAGACAATCAGAAGGGCGAGTTTGTTAATCAGTACCAAGCTTTCATCGACGAATTACTGGGGAACAATTATATGAACCTGACAAACCCGTTTCCAGATTACGGGATTGTCGACGACGAACTCAGAAGAAATATCGGAGCGTTGCACCTAAAAAGGTGCGATGACATTCGGACGTTTCTCCAGTCAAAGGTTCTTATCCAGTATCTCACCAACGAGATTGCCCGAACTCGACGAGCACTTCGATCGAACTTACATCACTCTCGGCACGTGGAGGAAATTTGGTGTTATCGGTGCTACTTGCTCAGGCAGCTCCGGGCGCTCGAGACCCGCCTTCGCGAAGTGGTGGCAG
>Ga0114919_10001486_pt1 | contig 18769 bp, 40 predicted proteins | sample BlataG_FD_88682 | JGI IMG/M metagenome (GOLD analysis project Ga0114919, IMG submission 88682) | Deep subsurface microbial communities from Black Sea to uncover new lineages of life (NeLLi) - Black_00105 metaG | ecosystem: Environmental > Aquatic > Marine > Oceanic > Sediment | place: Atlantic... | reverse complement strand
GAAACATTTAAATAGGAGCGGGGACTCTACCAGTAGTACAATGCGACTCGTGAGACAGATCCAAGGCGTGTGGAATGGTGTTAAATGCTGACGTGAACGCCAGCCTCAATATCATGGAAAAAGGAGTTCCTCAGTCCTTCGGGATAGGGAATAGAGGGTGCATGGATCACCCAACCGTGTTGGTCATGTCTTAGAACCAACCGTTGAAGCCCCCGACTTCAGTCGGGGGTAATTCACTGTAATCGTGTAATGAAGGCAAAGAACGATGTTTGGACGTGTCCGAATTGTCGTCATGAACAACCAATAGAAGATAAAGATCATGAACCTTTTTTACATTGATCGTGCTAGAAAGCCCCGTCTGTTAGGAAGGGGATGCATGGCACTACACTTAAATACGAGGAACATCGTAATATTTAGTATCTACCGTGGGAACCACGGGAAGTCACGCTCGGGGAAATCGTGTAAGACGAGTCAAGACGATCGCTACGATCAATGAACCAAGAATCCGCTCCCTTTAGGAAGTGGTAGTTCAAATTAAGGAAAAGGAAATGAACCCATGAGATATAGAGTTAAATGCGTAACGTGTCACGTAGTTGACGAGTTTGATATTGATTCAAAGCCTCATTCAAGTTGCAAAATTCACTGTTGTAAATGTTGTTCAACAAAAGAGTGTATTGAACATTGATTAAACATTCCAACAAGGAGATGAACCCATGCCAATAATAAAAGGAACTGAATACGGGAAGAGATGCTCCCAATGCGAACATAATGAGGGAGTGTTATTCAAGAGTCTTGTAAAATGTGCGTTAAACCACGAAATATTAATTTATGATGGTTGTAAGAAATGTGGAACACCAAAACGAAAAGAAGTGTGGGAAGGTAAGATGAGTTCGTGTGATGATTGGAAGCCACATCATCGGGTGGATTTTGATTTTTAGCGTGATGGACATGGAAAAAAAATATCGTGAGGAAAAAAAGTATTATAATATAAAAATCAAGATGCTCCATTTAACACGCGAGAAGATACAACAATTAACGACTGATTTAGTAACGTATCTTTGTAACGATCATCCGTATCGATTAGCTGGGTATAAAATTGGATATTCCCCAACAAATTTCAACGATCCCAACGATATTTAAATGATGTTAGCAGACGTGAAAAAATAATGGGTATAGAACGTGTCGTGTGTCTCAAGTGCAAGCTTGTCATGTATCATCGCAAGATGGAAGATCGTGGGGCGGAGTGTTACGATACATTACACGAATTCGAATGTTCGAGATGTGGAATTAAAATAGAAATAACAGAAAAATAGGTTTAACATTTTTAAACCAGTTCCTTGATCATTACCATGATAATAATTAGTCTATAAAATCGGTAAAGGGTAAAATGATGGGAAAAAATAACGTGATCTATTTATGGGAAGAATTACAAGCGTTTTTAAGACGTGATCCACGATGTGAGATAGAAACCATTGAGAAAGATACATTAACGATACGATGTCTTAAAAAAGAAGCGTTTAGTGATATATACATCATAGGATCTATTTTCGGGAAACTTTTATTTCCCGACTGTTCGCTGTTCTTGGTAAAAGCATCACTACGGGACGGGGAACCTCCCGATGATAAAAAAGTGTATGCGTTTCATGTTAATTTACCGACTGGGCTTACTTATAGAGGAAAAATCATCGTGAAACGAATGAAAGAATACACGGAAACGGAACGCAAGCATTGGGACATATCGTTGGAATCGAGACAATGTCCGTATCGAACGCATGTTGAAGGAGTACCGCATCCGTTTTGCACGTCTCGATACAAGATCGCACACGCACCGAAGTGTGTGATCGATAATTGCGTGTATAATGACACGGGACGGAAAAATCTACTAGCAGAAAAAGAGAACCAATACAAGAAATGGTCAGAAGATCAAGAGAAAAAGAATGCAATGTCCCGATTTTCCTATGGACTATTAACTGATGACGATATCAAGCGACAAATGGAATATGATGACGAAGGTGATATTACCGATGAATGATGTGAACCAAGAACTCCCTCGTGATTACGTGGAATTACTTAAAAAATTAAACTTGGAAGAATTTTCGATCACGATGCATGAGTTCATTGCGTTTTACCGTGACCATGCAGATAACGTGCCAGTTCATCACGTGTTTAGGGTTCTATATGCACCGTGTGATGTTCCACGCCCCATGCTTGAAATCTTTTTTCGAGATGATGACACGTTTGATATCGTTGCCTTGATCGAAGACGTGGATACATCGTTAAAAAAGTATTTAGTTGGGTTGTCAGACACCGTTGAGGAGTTTAGCACGTTACGAAAAATGAGTGATGACTTCATGATCATCATCAGACGAGAAAGTGACGTATCACGTGACAAAAAAACAGTACAAGAAACCGCTTAAAGCGATCATATATAGAATCATTCACACGTACACGCAAAATTACGGTGGAGCAACGTTCAAGTCCATCGTTCATAATGTATTTAGAACGGTTGAAAAAGAATACATGCGACATCACGTTACCTTGTTGATGAAAGAAGGCTTGGTAGAATCGTTTTGGAAAAATGACACGTGTAAAGATTATAAACTATACCGAACCGTTGAGCAGATGAATTAATCATGGAACCCCCTAGAGGCTGAATACTCATATTGTAAGATATTTGAGATAAATCCCAAGTACATTCGTGGTGCAGATGAGGACGGGTGGTTGTATCCTACTGGGTGTCGGTTTTGTCTTTTCGTTGAAGAGAAAGATACGAAATATTATTGTACGAAGGGAATTACAGAAATGGAAAATGCGATTGAAAATGGAATGACGTGTGAATTTCATGTTCAATGAATATTTTTAAGTAAGATCGTTAATGTTATGATCGTGAATCACGATGAAGAATAAAACCATGTCATGTCCGATTGATGCGGATCACGAAGTGTTAGCAACTAGTGATAATGATCGATTTTGTTGCATTGATTGTGGATTTTGGATTGAACGGAACGGACGTCTCGGAGCATTAAATATCAAGATTGTTTGGTTATATAGCACGTTACGAATGTTATTCCGTTCGTTTTTCCCATATCTCAAGATCATGGAAGCGTAGGTTACCATGGATTTAGAAAGAATGCTTGAAAAAGATAAAGAACATTTTTTTAAAGACGTGAAACAAGATGATTTTGAAACCACGTTACATGAAATAAAAAAAGAGATTCACGCATTCATTAGTGACATGAAAAAACAAAAAGATATCACGTTGTTCCACGTATTATCCGTTAAATTAAAAAGATTAATTGATCCAGTTAGGGAAACGAAAAACACGTCCCTCTTGTTTGAAATCGGTTCGTTCATTTTCGTATTGGAACGCATAAGCAAGAACTTGATCGGAAACCCTAACTTCACGCACGGAGAACTACATGAATTCATTGACGGGAGCATTCCCGTTATTGAAGAATTAACTAAGCGACTATCATGGCACCAAATGTTCGATGTTGTCTTGGGACGGTATCTCACGTACATTCAAAATTTCGTGACGTATTGGGTACGACAACCAGAGAGGGGTTCACGAAAACGGGTTGATTCTGCGTTGATAGACATGACGTGTTATCATGATAAAGAGAACCAAGAAAAAAGACACGATCTCCTTGATAAAATTGAACACGAGATCACGATGATGATAACAACATTGAACTTGAAAAGAGAGAACGTCATGCTCGTGATAGTTAAGCGAAACGTGGGAAGCATTGGGCTAGTATTACTTTTACCAGAAATAGTTAAAAAGACTAGTTTGGATGCATCTATATTGAGCATGAATCTTGATGGTCCTTGTAGCATGTTTGGAATATCGGGTAATCACCCTAAAAAACGGGATCTCATCCTAGTGTATGACGAAGATGTCACGGGAATAGAAATTGACTTGATCATTGAAAGATTGCGATTGAACGCCCTAGAACTCAAGGGCATCATCACGTTACGTGACAACCCTAAAGAAATGGGCATCATGGATGTTTCAAATGTTCTCGAAGATATCGTTCAAGAAGGACATGGAAGTAAAAAAAACATTCCGTTTAGATGTATTTTAAGGAAAAACACGCAATAGAAGGTACATGTGATGGAAAATAAAGACTTAAAAGATTACGTTGACTTTGAATTAATGGATGACATGATAAATGACTTGCCCGAACCGTGTTGTAGGAATTGTACGCACTACGGTGAAAACTTGACGCTCGTACCAGAAGATCGGTGCGTGTTTCACCTAAAGACTGTCCAACAAGATGATTATTGTGAATATCATGAATATGCGAGTCGATTATGTTGAAGGTGAAAATAACATGATCACGAAAAAAGATTGGGAACTAGCTGATATTAATCTTCAAAACAAAAGAGAATTACAAGAGTCAGTCAGAGAATATTATAACAACGTGAATGTCACGTTTCGAGAAAATGGATATCCGTTGTTCGTCATCATGTTCATGGCGGAATACACATTTAACCTATTTTATTTCATGTTTTCTGATGAAGAATTGAAAGAGATAGAAACACGATTAAACGAACTAGGACGGTCATCGGGGTACACGGTAAATATTCATACCCGAGACGTGAGGAGTTGATAACATGGGAATAAAACCAACATGTGATTATTGTAACAAGGAAATTAACGAGTTCGGGGCGATCCTTTTTAGTCCACCGAAACATCTCATTGAGTGGATCAAGCCAACGTTAATGTCATTAGAACCACGAGTTGATCTTGATGAATGGATGAAACTCCTTCCAAGCGGAGACTTTGTGAAAAAATTTCACGTGTGTGTTGAGTGTCATGAAAAAATTAAACCAAGAGAATGATGATGAAATGATAGATTCATGGAAAGAAGCAGAAAGAATGGGTGATGCATGCCTACAATGTAATGGCAATCCAGATGCGGTCGATTTCACACCAGAAGAAGTGGAAAAATTTCCGTTAGAAATGCGATGTTGTTTTCATTTACAAGGATGGAACAAGTTAATACACCCACAATCCATTGACGAGTGGGCGGAACTGATCGGATGGCTGAATTACAATGTTGATGCGTGTTTTTACAAGTGTGCGGTTCGGAAAGCCAAGGAAACCGCACGAAAATTAGGAGAGTTCGTGAAGCGAACCATTGATCTCGAACGATACACGTGATGATCATCATGCATGATGGAAATGAAGTGATGGAATCAATCCGAAGATATTATACAGTACTAGAAGAAATAAGAAGGGGAAAAGAAAAGATATTTGGAAATGAATTACTCGAAAAAATGAGCGGAATTCATGCATGGCTTAGTAGATATACCGAAAATAAAATAAATGGGATAAAATATTGCTTGCAATGTGGAAAGGATTTGGGAACACGAAAAAAGAAGTACTGTAACGATGAATGTCGCATTTGGTTTTGGGATAAATATAATTCTGCATTTGCGTGGCAAGCTATACGAGTATTGGTATTACAACGGGATAATTATCAATGCGTTGAATGTGGGAAAAAGGACGAGTACGGAGAACGCAGAAATTTACTAGATGTACACCATGTAATACCTAAAATCGAAGGTGGCACGAATGACTTGGAGAATCTCATGACATTGTGTCCCGAATGTCATAAACCAAAAACACGAAGGTTATTACAACGAATTTGGAAGGCATCAGAATCAAATGCATGTAAAAATCAATTATCGTTGGAGAAATTCTTGAAATGACTGCAACGAGATTTAGTCGGTGAAATACATGGAACGTAAAATTGTTGGGGAAGATCTTCTCGAGAAGATGACTGGACGATCATATTGGCTAGGTGATTATACCGATAACAAGATAAACGGCAAGAAATATTGCGTCCAATGTGGAACGGACTTGTCGGGAAGGAAGATTAGGTATTGCGATGATGCGTGTAACCTCAAGTTTTGGAATCAGTACAAGGTACTATTTTCGTGGGATTACATACGAACAGCGACATTGAAGAGAGATCAGTACACGTGTAAAGAATGTGGACGCAAAGCATCACAATTTTCATTAGAAGTCCATCACATCATTCCACGCAATGAAGGTGGTACGGATGACATGAAAAATCTCGTCACGTTATGTATAGAGTGCCACAAGAAGGAAACCAAGATCTACGTGCAACAATTATTTCGCAAGAAGCCCATACACGTGACGGTACCAAACCGAAAACTTACCGACTTTTTTTAAACCTTGGGGAAGGGACATGGACATAAAAACCATTGCAGAACGCTTTAAAAGGGCGTTAAGATCCTTGTTTCAGACACCCATTAAAAAGGTTATTTATAATAAAAGTTCTAGTAATGATCGTGGAGAATTCGTTGGGATATTGGGTGATGATCTTTTTAAACTAAGCCAATCTAGGCAGTATAAATCATTTTTACTACAAGTACTCGAGTCTTTTACACGGTATCATGAAGGATGTGACTTTGCCGTAGCAATTAAAGAAGATGTTACAATGGATTCAATCACGTTTACCACGATATATGATAGTGGTAAGGATTCCTTTAATTTCGTAAATTGATCTCGAACAATCACATGCTAATCATGGTACGTGGATGTTTTCTTGCAAACGCCCGCACTTCTCGTTCTGGAATTCTATTTACCCCGATGTACAACTTACTGATCCGTGGCATGATCGTGTCTAGATTTTCGATCTTCCGTATCTTGTTCCCTTCCAAGTTTAACGTCCCGAGATTTTCCAGCTTGTCAAGTCCTTCAATCTTTTCAATGTCATTCCACGCCACGCTCAACGTTATGAGATTCGTCAAGTGATCGAGTCCTTCTATCTTTTTTATGTTGTTACGTTGTAATTTCAATACCGTGAGATGTGTTAACGTGTCAAGTCCCTCGATCGTTGAGATCTTGTTGTCATGTAAGTACAATCGTTCAAGGGATGTAAACGTTCCAATTGGTTTCGGGATAGCATCAAATCCACAATCATTTAGTGTAAGCTTAGTGACGACACATGTCTCATCGTGCGTACCCCTCTTGCATCCAACTCGATAATGATCTGGGGTCATGGGTTCTCCTTTGCATGAAATCTCACGCAATGCATCGTGTTCGGGAGATCGCATCACGATGTCATCCAGTGCTTTTTCCACGTCCTTAGCAGACATCTCATCGTTTGACATGATGCATCATCTTTTTTAAAAAATAAGTTTTGCGTGTTTAGGTTTTTTCTAACCCTTTCACGCGTTCTAACGTTTCTTCGTAATTGATACCAACTTGCTCGAAAAAGTCCTTATCCTTTTCCGTTGCATTGCTCAAGTTTTTAAATGACCAAAACTCCTTGTTGAGGGGACATTCCCCGTTTTCATCGATCTTGGCGTGTTGTATGGAACCGTCCACGAGATTCCATCCCTTCGTGGGTTCCCATGGTAACTGGCTAGTGACGGGGAGTTGAGACGTGATGCCTCGTGTAAGCGAATCGTGATATGTTGCATAACACGTGTCATTCCCTTCCTTCCAGTATGGTTTTTTAATGGATTCGGAACTCGTCACGTCCTTGAGAAAGTTAATCTTATCGGTTAACTCCTTGACTTCATCGTTTTTTTGATCCTCAAAATCATTGAGTACCGTAGCGACCTTCTGAATGATATGTCGCTTGATCTTTTTTGAGTCTTTACATGTTATTGCATTCATCATCATGAGCGGATCATCTGAAAACACTCGCCCCCAATCCTTCTTACGAAGTTTATTGGATGCGAACTGAAATAACTCCATTCCAATGCCCCAATGAACGTCTTGATCATCACTAAATCCGAACGTTAGATCAGTACACGCTGGGGCGGTTTTATCATTGGCAATATCCATGATTTGTTTCTTGAGTTCTGGATACATGAGAACGTATTCTGCGAAGTTAATTTGTTCCTTGTTAGTCTTTTCCACGACCTTAATGGCTTTGTCCTTGTGTTTTTCAAACACGTTCAAGAATTTCTCCGTGAATTTCAAGTTCATTCCATCGTCCTTGCACGATATTCCACGTGTAGGAGCCGTTTCATTTGGAGGACGACTTAGTTTAAAAGCAAAATCTTGTGGGTTCATGATGCGGTTTTTCTTTTGTCCACGATCTCTATCGATACCAACGAGCGTTTTATAAAAATCTTTCAAGATGTCATAATCTTCATTATCGGAGTCTGGAATGATACTCTTGAACAGCAAGTTAAATTGCAAGCTCATGCGACCACCGAGGTGTCGGAGTTTAAGATCAAATCGTGGGGTTGGTATGTACTTGTTTGTACATGTCATTATAATAAAACCTCTAGTTCATTCATGATATCGTGAACATGCTTGATCTTTATAAAACATGTATCGAATCATTACCCAATTTAAACCTTTAAAAATGACATGATGTGATGATCCATAAAGGATTAGTGATCGTACGTGGAAGAATATTTAGAACTCCGAATTGCATATTATAAAAAACAATTAGATCGGGAAAAAGACGGTGACGATGCATGCAAGAAATACATGCGGGGAAAAATGGAAGCGTTTGAAGAGATTTTAACCCTTTGTGAAACGTGTACGCATAAACAAAACTTACCGTACGGAAAGATGTGTTATGGATGCATCGTGAACAGAAAGACACAATCACAATATGCGTTCAATTTCATGCCAAACCCGAACTTTAAAGAAGTCATGACACCCGAAGATTACGATCAATTCATTAAAAATATACAAGGGTTAACCTTTGATCCCGAATCCTTGCATGATGAACCCAAAGAGGTAAATGAAAATGAAATTAAAAATCGGAGGTGAAACCGTGAATAAAAAAGAATTCTTAGAAACGATAGATAAGGTATTAGACCATGAAGAAAATGATAAGGAAATTTGTTATACGATGTTTACTGATTATCTCTTGGATTACGTGAATGATAAAGACATAACGAATGCGTACAACAAGATAACGCACAAGTTCATACTATCAAAAATGAAAAAATAGCGATGACACCATGAAATTAGAACTCGGGCTTTGCGAACATTGCACGTTTTACAAGGACGGAAAGTTCACGTGCGATCCCGTTCCTAAAAGCTTGAAACACAAGATGACGATCAGAAAAATGACTGCGATCTCGGAATGTGATTCATACAAGCCGATTAACACGATAACATTGGAAGAATGGATCACGTGATGACATGGTAACGATTTCAGAATGGTTTGACATTTCAGAAGATACCATGAGCCTACTCATTAATCGTGCGATTCAAGAAGCGATTAAAATGATGAGTCAAAGGATATTAAACGGAGAGGACGTGCCATCTTATGCCGTTGATAAAAAAGAAGCTGAAAAATACCACGAAAAACTCGATGCCATTAGAGATTACTTGTGGGAAAAATGGAAAGAGGTACGTAATAGGGCGTATATTGATTTTAGAGTCACGATCAAGGAACTCCATGACAACGGGTTGTTATGAAATCATTTTACAACTAATTCATTTTCACAATATGGACACGTGCTATTATCATATCCACCAATTTTTGGATAACTATCTTTTTTCGATTTAAATTTAATGATCCATAATAATTTCTCCCCAATAATAAATTTTACGTGATCATATATAGCACATGATTTACACGTGCGAACGTGTTCTTCTAGTTTATCACATTCATGAATATACTTGTTCGGAAATTTTTTTGCTAATGTAATGTCATTCATCAACCAGATACAAATTTGTCGATTTCGTTTTGACATCAATAATTTGTGTATTGAATATATAATAATAAACGATGAGGCAAGTAATCCGAGTATCAATAATGTTATCGAAACAATACCAATGGAGTATAAGATTACAAATGTTCCAAGAACCGTGAAAAAAACGGTTGATAATAAATATATCATCATCTTTTTCTTGTCTGATGATAATTGAGTGGTAGTGGTTTCGTGTAATTTTTGCAAGAATGCATGGTTTTCATTAGTCATGGTAATGACATGATTAATATCATATAAAAGGTTTTAACTTTTAAAAAGCTCATCGTGGAACAAGTTTTATGATACAATTAGATCGATTTGCATGTTGTGTTCGGAATCCATTTTTTGAGCAACGAGCAGAAAAAGGAAAAAAAAGGGAAAAAAATGATATCTACACGTGCAAGGGTTGTGGACAAAAATGGAATTTCAAGGACGATAAATGGCTGTACGTTACACGGGGCATTACACTCAACGGTGAGGTTCATGAAATTGAATTACGGATCAAGCCTAGTGATCACACGCAAGCATTAATTAACGCAAGTGTTATCAAGCCGTGGGTAGATCGTGCGGGGGCTAGTTCACGTGGAAAAAAAAGTCAGAAAGATTGATCACGGGAACGGGTTTTATAACAAGAGAAATTGGGAAGATTTCAAGAAGAATTGTCTCGACTTGAAAATGCATAACGTGTGCCGTTATGCTCGCAATCACGGAAACTACTGTGGAAACTATTATGAAGGGTGCTGTCCAAAACTCACGCCATTACGAGTTCCGAAAGAACGATGTCCGAATCATGAATGTGATGGGAAATTGGAAATCATGGATGAGGAAACGGAAACTGCAATGTGTAAGAAGTGTACAACGATGTGGCATCCAAAAAAATGGAAGCATAACGAATGAGGTAATGTTTCATAATGACTGATTTTAATCATGTAATGACTGACGTGATGAGGGAAAAGATTTTTCGCACGATATGGAGGGCGTGTAAATTAGACGAGATAGATGTTGATATCACGGAAGATGAGTACGTTACTCGGGCGTTCAAGGGACGGCTTAATGATCTTCACTTTGATGATACGAGCATTTATTATAATTGCTTGGGATTTTTTTGGGAGGAATTAAAACCGTTGATAGATGCGTGTAATGAACTAGGGTGCGGAATGCACGTTCACGGAGCAAAAGAACGGGAATACTTACACGTTGTTATCAGCAAGAAGGATGATTCTGATGACATGTCATCCGAAGATGTTGATAAAATACTCACGACCATCATTGAAAAAGAGATCACGGATGATTTTATTGAACGCATCGAAAAACAATATGCTATTAACATGAAAAAATATGAAGGAAAAGAAACGATTTATGAACTCATGACCGCTTGTGGTGAAGAATTTGGTGAAATATGTCGATGTGTATTGGAACGAACGAATCCGAACAAGGAAATCATTGATCTCGTTGCCGTCTTGTACCAAGTGTTCATTGACAATGTCAAGAAATAACGTGCCGTGTTACCGTTTATCATCGATCCAGTTCTTGTATGTTTCTTCGGTTTTCTTTTTTTGGATGGGATCATGTTCGAACTCTTTGAGCGTGATGTCCGTGTGATGTTCCAAGATGGAATAATCAACATCCTCTTCAAACACGTACACGGGGAACTCGATCCATTCCACGGATCCGAGACTTCGATCAACACGACACGTGGGAGATCGGGGTGCTTTTCCAACTTCCCATGACGTTATGACATGGCGATAATCCGTTGCCATCACGTAATCACCGTCCTCACGGTGCTGGACGCAAAGGTAGAGTTTTTCGGGCTTTATATCCTTATTTATGTTCTTTTTTTCTTCATTTGTAAGAACTCGGGGATCAACAACGTATCCACCGTGTCCCGCACAGTCGTAAAAGCTTGCACGGGGGCGGGTTGTCTTGATAGCACTACAATCATCGCCCCACATTCCCTTTGCGACTCGTTTTGGATTGAACCGATAGTCATCAAGTTTAGTAGGTTTCATGTCATTCACCATTGTTGACTTGATATAAAAACGATACATCGGAATGTTGCCTTCTAATTTTAAATCTTTTAAATGAGTTCCGTGATCATGTGATCATGGTAATACGAAAACCTTTTGAAAAAGATATCTTTGGAACTACTAAGTGTAATGCGTGCAATGGTACGGGATATCAAAAAAATCGACAGACTGGAATCAATGAACCATGTCCCGTGTGTGGCGGATCTGGAAAAAAACGAAGACGAAATCCCACGAAGTATCCACGATCGTCACGATTTTAAGGTGATTACATGCCAGAGTACAAGTGCTGGGGATGTGGAAGTAAAACGTGGAAAATATGGGAAGTGGATGATGCCTTCGATTTCATTTGCACGCAGTGTGGAAAACGAATTGCGAACGCAGTCGAAAAACGACATTGTAATGAATGCAAGAACGATGATGCGTGTCATTTCTTGATATCCATAACGAGTGCCGTGTCGTTAAAATCGTTCATTGATCCCAAGAGGGTTGCGAGAGCATGTAAAAAATACACGAAAAAATGAGATGATTCATGAATGTCGGATGAAAAGAAATCGGTTGACGTGTTAGATCAACCATTTGGTGACGATGTTTTTCGGTGCTGGAATTGTGATTCCGCTTTCTTCGAGGAACTTTCCCCACATCGATATCGTTGCCACGTGTGTGGAAAGAAATCAACAATACAAGTGAAGTGATGAAAAAGATGAAATATACACATGCGATTAAAATGAAATTTTCGGATAACGTGTTTGAATCTACCGATGCCGAGAACGAGATCGTGGACTTGTTTAACAAGTTAACGAACGATGGCAAGATCATGGGATGGGATTGGGATCAATGATCATGTTTGACGATGATGATGAATATTTAGTCAAGCAAATTCAAGAGTTCTTGGATGATGAAGAAACTGGGTTCGAGTGTTCTAAATGTGGGAACAAGACGGAGTGGATTCTTGCCACGAACACGGTAAACGTGACCCTCGATTCACGGGGAAAGAAGGTTGTTGGTGTGAATTATGAAAAACGCATCACGAAACCCGATGATTTCACGTTTATCTGTGGGAAGTGTAAAATCATTGAATTTCAAGGAGTATGGTAAGCGTGGGTGACGAAAAGGAAACGATATGTATTGACTTTTTTGGTGAACCCATGAAAGTACCCAAGCCAATAGGTGGTTGTAATTCGTGTAAATATGGTAGTGATTCCGTGAAGATTGACGATCATTACGAACAGATTTATAGAAACGGTAAAAAATGCGATCGAGATTGTTCTGTTGCGAACGGAATGAAATCGTTCGTTTCAATGGTGAAAAAATGAAATGACGTTTATAAAAATGACGGCTGAAATAACGGGTAAAAAAAATGATGACGATCAGTTAACATCATCGACCCAATATAACGAACGGTGTCCGCAATGTAGTGCGGAACTTCGTGTTGATGCAAGTGAACCCGCATCGTACTGGTGCAAGAAATGCAATCAGAGATTTTCACGGGAATTCCTTAACGGGTTTAAGTTTGCAATAAATAAAATGAGAAGGTTGTTTAATAAATGGACATAACAAAAGAACGGCTATTGAAATATAAAAAGCAGTCGAAGGATGAAAAACCGAAGGGTTTACGGCTCAAGGAAATCGCATACATGATGAGATCCTTAAGTAGTCCCATTAGACTAAAAATAATGGAAGAAGTTGTTAATCATCCAAACAAGGAATATGTCATATCTGACTTCGAGAAGATGATAGATAGAAGTACATCGAGTACATTCATGCAAGTAAAACGATTAGAACTTTGTGGATTCATCCAAAATTATTTACGGAAGGATGAAAAACAAGATAATTGTTATTCGTTTTTTCAGATTACTGAGCTTGGGAAGCAAATGATGGATGTCATTATCAAGGGGTATAATGGATATTTTGATGCCACGACACAGAAAGGAAAAGACGAAGATGAAGAAGTGATAAAAGTATGTGATTGGTGCGGGGAAGAGGTTTATTCTACAAGATGCATGCATTGTAATAAAGAGTTCACGGTTGAAACATATAATAAATTAAAAACGAAATGAAACCGATGGAAAAACATAACGTAATTTTAGAAGAAAAATTAGTTCAAGCCATTCAACACATACAGAATGATGGATTGATAACTACAAAAAAAGAAACCTTATCAAGATTAGTAGATAAACTTAAAAACGAAGTCCATTCCATGTGGATGTTTCCAAAAGAACGACAAGATCAAGAAGAATTAACTAACATATACAAGTCGTATGGAATATGAATGAAATGAAAAAATGCACGTTTTGGTCGGAAAAAGGTTGTTCGTGGCGTAAAATTCTCGAGTATTACGCAAAAGGACAACTAGTCGTGGATATGCCACCGTTTGAAGTATGCAAAGAAGGTACGGGAACATATCCGTTCACGTTAAACTTGGATAAGAAGAAATGCAAGTTATTCTCGGAGAAAGAAGATCGATGAGCAACCCATTGAAATATGTCATGTTGATCGGGAGTAACAAGTTCAATGCCAAGTTCTTGGAACTCGAAAAAGAATTGACTTTTAAGAATGGGTGTTGCGTCCTTTTACCGTATTGGCATGGGATGATGAATAAAGACTCATATAGTAATGATGATTGGGAATGGTTAATGGCGTACGGGTACGCCAAGATTGACATCGCAGATTACGTGGTCGTTCTGAATGTTGGTGGATACATTGGCGAACACACGCAACGAGAAATAGATCATGCAAGAAAACGTGGAAAAGAAGTCCGTTACTTAGAATCCGTTGATATCACGAACGAATGACGAGTTCAACATTGTTCAATAACTCGGTCATGGAATTTTCATGACCACAGCCACATAACCACGTTTTATCATTTTTTCTAGCGTCTAAATCTTCGTCCGTACCTAAATATCCATCACATTCCAAGCATCGTATTTTAATCATCATATCATCCCTTTTATGAGTTTTTTTGCCCATTGATCTGCTTCCATGAGATCGCTTATATGACCATTGGGAACGTGTAACCACAAGTCATTGAACGTGATGCCCCGTTTCTTGATCCGATATTCAATTGATCGAATGAATAATCTGACCTTGGGTTCGAGGATTTCAACGTTCTTGATGTTTCCGTGTTCGTAATAATGCTTGACAAGATCAACGAGTGATGTACATGCTTGTATATCGTTTCCGTTCTTGAGATCCGTTTCGGATTGATCTTTGAGTGCTTTTTCGATATCGTGTCCATTTGGTAATGTCGGACTTTTCCAATACATCGGATATGATTTTATGATCATTTTTAGTCGTTCAATGTGCTTCAAAACTTTGGCAAGTTCCAATTTTTCAATGTCATCATTCACGAACGGATCACCTATATATGTGTATCGTAAGTATTTAATATAAAAACGAACCATCGGAAACTTACCGATCTAAATCTGATTTCGGTTTTCGTTCTCCTTTTGCACGAACGGTTAATGCCTTTGCGAGCGTGTCAATGTTCCATTGGTTCCCATTTTTTTATGCGAGGATTAAGATTTTTTCCATCACGCATGGTGTGTTCTCGCCATTCGTCAACAACTTCTTGTTTGGTTCTTCGATAGGGCATCGTTTCATTCAACCACTTATCCTTGCTAATGGTCAAGAGATCAATGATGTCTGCTTTTGCATCGGGATTTTTTTCATCAAACACGTTTTCAACATAGTTTAACAAGTGATCGAAAACTTTTTGCGTGTAATCACTCAGCGTTGACGCATCTTCCAATGCATTTGCATACCGACCTTGTATAGCATCCATGCCATAGTCCTTGATAATACCAAGGTGCGGACATCCAAGTTGCATTGGCATGCTCCGTTTATTGAAGTTAAAGGTATCTTTCCACGTGCGAGTATTATACTTGAAATCATAATATGACGGGTTACATTCTTTATCGCGATCGGGGTGCGTGTGAAACATTGATCTTCTATACGGTGGGATGGGATTCTCAATCGGAATTTCTTTTTTCATGAGGACATCTGACACGTCCGCCATCTCATCGTTCGTGCTACCTTCGATTCCAACACAAAACTCGTTTCCTTGTACTATGGGCGTGTAAATGAGATCCATGGGGTACGAATGGAAAAACAAGTGTTCATTCCCCGTTTCAAGCGTTTTTTTCATGACGATGTCAATGGCTTCATCAATAGATAACTTGACCGCCTTGTTACGAGGGACGATGATCTTGCATTTTGTACTTTCAATGTACGTTTTTTGTTTGGGTGTGAGATTCGTTGGATCGGGTCCAGATCTTCGTTTTTCTTCCTTTAAATGTTCTTCATACCAGTTTGCCATGAACACGAAATCGTGTTATTATATTATAAAGGATCAATCGGAACGATACCTCATTTTTACCTTTTTTAAAGGGGATCGATCATCAATGTATGAGTGATTGTAATGACTATTGAAAATGACTATGAAAAGTACATAGACACCATTGCCAATGGAATAAAGAGTAATGGAAGAGAACACGATTTTTTAGTTCACGTGAGTACGCACGCAAGTGAGATCATCACGCAAGCATTGAAAGAGGGATCAATTGATAGGAAAAAATTAATTGCCATGCGAAACCTCGTGAACATTGCGGATGCAGTACACGATGGTGACAAGATCACCACAAAGGAATGTCTTGATGCGTTGCACGTGCACCACGAAAAAACAAAGAACTGGTCAATAGATGCGGACGGAAAGATTAAAACGGATGAACCAGCACGATGACATCAGAAACGTGTCCCAAATGTGGTCACCCGAACGCACTCGTGTATGATCGTGTCGTGAAAGCCAAGAAATGTAATCGCCCGCAATGTGCGTGGGATGGGAAAACGTGTCCATACATGGAAGAATGTGCGACCACGACATTACACAAGGACGAAAAAATCCAATTTATCATGAGCGTGTGCAATACAACGAAACACGAAACTTGTGGGCATTACATGGGTCTCGTGGAACATTTTAAAATCATGAGCTTGGAAACGAGAACCAATGAAAAGAAGCGAATGACGAATTTCGTGAAGGAGAGGCGACCGCAACAAAAACAAGACGTACGGGATGTCAAGGAACAAAGCGTGTTAACGAATGAAGTTGGGGCGGTCATCTTGAAAACCTTATTCATGTTAGACACAGATGGTGTTGATGCATTGGACTTGGCGATGGCGTTTAACACGTTACATGACGTGGACAAGATCATCTTTTACGACTTTCAAGAATTTAAAGATAGAGATTTTAAGCACGTTCCAGACGAGCTAGCTACTGATCTTGCCGACATTAAACACATGGGACTTGTCGAAATAATTGATACACACGTGAAAATCACGGAATTCGGGGTTCGGAAGTCCCATCGTTACATGCTCACGGATGAGGTTAAAGACGTTCCAAAGAAGTTTGTGCAGTACTTGAATGACTTGTATTACCTCGAAGAACAACAAGCCGTTGATGACTTTTTAAAAAATTCCACGATCGAATGAAACGCATTTTAAGTTATAAAAACTAGACACGAGTCACAGTATTATGGTTGACATGGAAACAGAATTTTGGAACCTTCGCACGATCTTGACGGATTCAATAGAGGTCACGAGCAAGCGAAATGCGAGGAAATTTATCATTGCCCGTGATGAACTTGATGATTTTCATGATCTCATCACGCAATATAAAAAGGCAATAATGACGGATGATGAAAAACAGAAAGAAAAGGATTTCGAGGAATACATCGAAACCATGAAGGACGAAAAGGAAAATTGGTGAATCGATGGTCAAGAAAATTGGCGATTACAAGATTCCGTTTGATAACAAGGGAAATCAATATCATTATCCACCAGAACATTATCTCGGTGTAAAAGTGACATGGAAGGATAATTTTTCTTTTGAAGATACCATTGAACTATTAGAGAAAATGTCAACTGGACGAAGTGCAAAGTTTTTCCACGCACGGTCATTGATCACGAAGAAAACATTCACCATATTCACGAAAGACTTGTTAGAATTCGCCCAAAAATCTATTATTGATCACGGGAAGATCACGGACACGTTCACGTTTTGCAAGCGTGGTCAAAACTATGGACTCACGATCCTAGAGGCATAAATGTCATGAGTGAGATTGTTAGAGAACAATTACGAGTACTATTAACCATTGCGGATGATATATTATATGGAAGGGTAACATCAAGAAAAGAACGAAAAATAACACACGATAAAATTAAACACGTAGTGGATGTCATTGAACATGAAGGATAATGCGAACGCCATATTAATATCGATCAAGCCCAAGTATGCACGAAAAATCCTTGACGGCACGAAGAAGTACGAGTTTCGGAAGGGTATTTTCAAGCGAATTAGAAAATGGGATTCAATTGCGTATATTTATGAGTCATCACCTACAAAACGAATCGTGGGTAAGTTCGTGATCGCCAGAGTGTTTAGAACCACTACAAAAACATTATGGGAGAAATTTCACGAACATGCTGGAATTACAGAGGATGAATTTTTCGAGTATTATAAAGGGAAAAAATGTGGACATGCGATCATGATAAAAGATGTCATCAAGTTCACGGAACCGATTGATCCAAGACAGTTCATTTCAAACTTTCACGCCCCACAATCATTTTCTTATCTTGATCAAGATGCGGTTTCATTAATCGAAGGTGCAATAGCATGAGAAAAATCATTGATTTTCATCAACATTTAGCAGAACCGTCATACATTCTCACGAACGTGATGGTGCGATACGGAATAGAACGAAGTATCGTGATGCCGTATGAATTGGGATCATCTAAAGCAAACCAACTTCTTCATGAAGAAATGCTGAACAAGAGAAAATCTCTTACATACATGAACACCATATTGAAACGATTAGGAGATATCAATGAGGATGTACACGATATTGTTGATGGTGATTCACGATTCGTGTATGCATCATGGATTAGTCCACATTGTAAAAAAAATTACGTGCCAAGTTCCGTGAAGATCGTGAAGATCATTCCCGTGCTTGATCACGTGGAGTGGAGTTATTTTCATAAGT
>Ga0114919_10001485_pt1 | contig 18776 bp, 14 predicted proteins | sample BlataG_FD_88682 | JGI IMG/M metagenome (GOLD analysis project Ga0114919, IMG submission 88682) | Deep subsurface microbial communities from Black Sea to uncover new lineages of life (NeLLi) - Black_00105 metaG | ecosystem: Environmental > Aquatic > Marine > Oceanic > Sediment | place: Atlantic... | reverse complement strand
GACAGGAGACCTAGTTCGTCTCGACTACAAGTAGAGGCACGATAGTATCAGCGGCCGTCGCAATAGGCACCGGGAATAGCAAGCAACATGTGCTGATAGGCAGATCGTGGTGCCGGCACCAGGGTGTCCCGTACTCCCAAGCCGGCCCGCTCGCGTATTCTGGCGGATGACAACGGCATATCCAGGTACTGGATGGAGTCCTTCACTTTCTCATACCGCATGAGCCCGCCAACAATTCCTTGCGTTGGCATCTTCAGCTTCGCATTGGCCTTCTGCCTTTGCCAACTTTGGGAGGCAGCTCAGAACGACCACGATTTGCCATTCGCTGAATCTGTGCCATAGCCATGTCAGATTCGCTGTTGAAAGCTTAACTGGGAATGTTGTATTGTGTATATGTGTTGTGTGTTCACAATCATCCTTCAGACGACTCTAAGCCATCAAAAGAGCATATCAAATCAACCAAACGACTTGGCGAGGCCAACGAAGTTGTAAGCATGGATGTCCTTGATCACATCAATCTTTGTAATAGAAGATACCTAGGCTTGAGAGCCCGGAACTTATTCTAGAAGTTGGAGGCGAACAAATGAGCATGATTAACGGGGGTCATCTAGTTGCCAGGGCCTTGAAACAGGAAGGGGTGAAGGCTATCTTTACCCTGTGCGGAGCATCTATTCTACCTATCTACGAGGGATGTGTAGACGAAGGGATCGAAGTAATCGATGTTCGGCATGAGCAGACAGCGGCTTTTGCGGCCCAAGCTTGGGCTAAGATTACGGGAAACCCCGGTGTCGCTATAGCCACAGCAGGGCCAGGTGTTACCAATCTAACCACAGGCGTCGCTAACGCCTTCAGGGATTCTATCCCCATGATTGCTATCGGGGGCAGGACCCCTTTCACCCAGTGGGACATGGACCCTCCCCAAGACCTAGATCATGTGGCACATATGCGTCCTATTACTAAGTGGGCTCGTTCAGTGTTGGAAACAAGCAGGATTCCAGAGTATTTAAGCATGGCTTTCCGGCAGGCTATCGGGCCCAAACCCGGCCCTATTTTTCTTGAAATCCCGCAGAATGTCCTTGAACCCGCGATGGATGAGGCGGAGATTCGATTCCCCAGTCATTACCGGCCAACTGTGGGTCCCCAAGGCGATCCCGCGTTAATAGAGCAATCCGTCAAGCTCCTATCCCAGGCGCAGAAGCCTGTTGTATTTGCCGGTGGAGGTATTTGGTGGTCTCAAGCCCATCACGAGCTTCAGAGATTCATAGAGCTTAGCGATACTCCAATTTTCCTCGTAGGTATGGGGCGGGGATCTGTCCCCTACGGGCACCGCCTTCTTTTCAACTACGCTCGGCGCTTTGCCGTCACTCAAGCTGACGTGATAGCAATAGTGGGCACCCCCATCGACTTTCGATTAGCATATGGTCAGCCTCCTCTGTTTAGCCCTGAAGCAAAGGTAATCCAGATCGACTATGAGCCTGAGGATATAGGACACAACAGAGCTGTGGAAGTAGGCATATATGGGGACATCAAAGCTGTTTTGAAACAGTTGATTCGCGAGGCCGAGAAATCAGAATCCGTTTCCCGAAACGAATGGGTGGACAAAACACGTCAAGAGGAACTGACGAGAGAGAAGGAGCAAGAGCCGCTACTTTGTAGTGATGATGTTCCCATACACCCCCTTCGCCTGTGCAAGGAGATTCGCGATTTTGTGGATGAAGATGCCACCATAATCGGAGATGGAGGCGATTTCATTAGTTTCAGTGCCAGGACTTTGAGGATTTACCATCCCGGGCACTGGCTCGATCCGGGAAGGTTTGGCAGTCTGGGCGCTGGACCAGGAGCTGCTATCGCGGCTAGGCTAGCCAGACCTGACAAGCAAGTATTATTGCTTAGCGGTGATGGGTCTTTTGGGTTCAGCGGAATGGAATTTGATACTATGGTGAGGAAAAAGCTGCCCATTGTATGTGTCATCAGTAATGATGCTATGTGGGGACAAACAAAAACCTACTTTCAGTCATCCGGCAAGCCCCCCATAGGGGTGGACCTTTCCCACGCCACAAGATACGACAAGCTTGTGGAGTCGCTTGGCGGCTATGGTGAGCTTGTCGAGAAACCCGAGGAAATTCGACCTGCGCTGGAGAGGGCCTTCGCTTCAGGACTGCCGGCTTGTCTTAATGTCGTGACTTCCTCCGAGGTATTCTACGGAGCGAGAAGTTACAAGGCTTATGAGGCGAAATGACTCTTGCTACGGCCAGTAAACAATCAGAGAGATGCGGGGATGACACTGCAATCCAGTAACAGGAGAGTGTGATGGCGCAATCCAGCGAAAGTCAGGTGTTCTTGTTCCCCTACGGTGGAAATAGAAGTTTTCTTGGAGGGCTTCGAACGCTTTTCAGCGAAATAGGTCATGTTGTGGCGCAAGGCGACTCCGTGGCAGTGAAGCTCCATATGGGTGAATATGGGTGCAGCACATATCTCCGCCCAGCATTCGTGCACCGAGTCTGTGACTTGATAAAGAATGTTGGAGGTAAACCGTTTGTCACTGATACCACGACTCTCTACGCCGCAAGGAGATTCACCGCCAGACAGTATCTAGCCACAGCAGCTTTCAATGGCTTCTCCGAAGAGTCATTGGAAGCTCCTGTGGTTATCGCTGATGGCGAAGAGGGCTACGATGGTGAATGGGTGGATATCCCTAAGCAGGCTTATGATTGCCCTCTAGATAAGATAAAGGTAGCTAAAGAGATCCTCAACGCCGACTCTATGATAGTTCTTTCTCACCTTAAGGGGCATGAGTTATCCGGCTTTGGTGGCTCTATCAAAAACGTCGCTATGGGATGTGTTACCAAAGAGTCAAAAGCCGATCAACACTTGGCAAATCGAGCGGAGCTCGACCACTCCAAATGCACTGGTTGTGGAGAATGTGTTGAGGCTTGCCCCTTCAAAGCTCTAGCTATTGTTGACGAGAAAGCAGTACGAGATGATGAGAAATGCATGGGCTGCAATCATTGTCTTTCCCTGTGCCCTGAGCAAGCCTTCTATTTGCCTCCCGGTGCCAAAGAGAAATTCCAAGTTTGTCTGGCTCATTCTGCCGCCGCAGTATTGAGCCGATTTCGAAATAAGGTTGCCTTCATCAATTTCGTTCAGGACATAACTCCCGATTGTGACTGCGCCCCGCCATCGGGATTGCCAGTAGTCTCAGATATTGGCATCCTTGCCTCCATGGATGTGGTGGCTATTGATAAGGCATCCTTGGACTTAATTGCCAAAGCCAAACCTACAGAGAAATATCGCCACATGGTCTCCTCCGATATATTGGGCGACATAAATGGAACCGATAGCCTGATTCAGATAAGAGCAGCCCAAGAGCTTGGCCTGGGGCAAATGGCATATCAATTGTCTGAGCTCCAGTAAGATGGCAGATACTGAGCTCGCTCGCTATCCCTTGAAGCAAGAAAGAGTGAAAAGAATCCGGCAGTGTGTATTATTACTTTCCCTTGTTTTCGCCCTATTAGTCTTACCTTCAGCCGCTTGCCAACCTTGGAATGTCTCCCCCAGCCAAGGTGTCCTTAACCTTTGGGATATCGGCCCCATAACACTCGACCCAGCGATTTCGAACGATATGGCTTCCCATCTCTACATTATGCAAATCTTCAGCGGGCTAGTTCGCCTGAATGACAAGTTGCAGGTTGTGCCTGGCATTGCTGAGAACTGGCAGAAAAGCCAGGACGGCAAGACTTACACCTTCTATCTCCGCCCTGGGGTGAAATTCCATGACGGTAGGGAAGTCAAGGCTTCAGATTTCAAGTATTCCTGGGAGCGGGCTTGCCATCCTGATACTGGCTCTCAAACGGCAGCTACCTACCTAGGCGATATTGTTGGCGCCCAAGATGTCCTTGTCGGCAAGGCAAAGGAGATTTCAGGAATCAAAGTCATCGACGATTACACCCTCGAGGTTACCATTGATGCTCCTAAGGCCTATTTCCTGTGCAAGCTGACCTATCCTACTGCTTTTGTGCTCGAGGAGACCAATCTGGAACCCCGAAACGATTGGTGGCATCAGCCAAGTGGAACAGGTCCGTTCAAGTTGAAGGAGTGGAAACAAGGTCAGCTCTTAATGTTAGAGCGAAACGAGCTTTATTACGGCGAGCGGGCCGAACTGAAGCAAGTTGCCTTTCACCTCTTGGCTGGAGTACCCATGGCCATGTATGAAAAAGGCGAGATCGATGTTGCACCCGTTTTCAGAGATTACATTGATACGGTTATGGATGAAGCTGGCCCGTTCCATCAAGAACTAGCCATAACCCCTCAACTCAGCCTTTCCTTTATTGGATTCAGTGCCAGTAAGGCACCTTTCGACGATGCCAGTATTCGCCGTGCCTTTTGCTATGCCGTGGATAAGAAGCCGCTTGTCGAGTTGACGCTTGGAGACATGGTGCGAAAAGCTGAGGGCATTTTGCCTCCAGGTATGCCGGGCTACAATGAAGACCTCGAAGGGATCGGTTACGATGTGGAGGAGGCAAAGGAACTCATTGCCGCCTCCAAATATGGTGATGTTTCCAATTTGCCGCCTATTACCCTTACTGTCTCAGGTTATGGTGGCAATATCCCCGCTTACCTGGGAGCTATTATCCAGGATTGGCGGCAGAACCTCGGCGTGGAAGTCTCGGTAAGGCAGTTGGAGCCTGAGGATTTCATCTACAATTTAACAGAAGAGAAGGATGAGATGTTCATTTTGGCCTGGGTGGCTGACTATCCCGACCCGCACAATTTTCTGCACAATCTATTTCATAGTGAAGCTGAAAACAATTTCTTTGATTATAGCAATCCCGAACTGGATAGCTTGCTTGACCGAGCAGCCATAGAACAAGACGACGCTATTCGTCTGAGCATATACCACGAGGCGGAGCAGAAGATAGTTGATGAAGCTCCCTGCCTCCCCTTATGGTTTGGCACCAACTATGTCCTGGTGAAGCCTTACGTCAAAGGTTATGTACTCAATCCTCTAGGTATTCCTGACTTAAGCGAGGTTTACATAGAGAATAAGTAGGACTGGTGTGTTCCGTCTTTTTTGTAAGGTGAATGGCTCGCCACGGAGCCTGAAAGAGGGTACTCAGCGAGCCGGTGGAAGGCGATTTAATCTATCATCCGCGTGACAGAAGCGAAGTGTGGCAGAGGACAACACGAGACGAACGACGCGTATATGTGACACATACCAGCGTTTCAATAAAGGAAGGATGCGCGGCTTTTCATGCAAATTGACCCCGAACAGCAAATCATTATCCTGAGAGTATTTGGCTAAGAGCCAGGCAAGGATGCCAGGTCAATGAGCCCCCTCAGCACCCGGTGATGTCTGTGGCTTGGAGTTAGTGAGCCCGGCTGCTTCCATAATCTGCGGTACTACCTCCTCCCTGCCTATAGCCATGATGTGGACTCCATCACATAGAGATTCCTTTTTCAGGGCGGCAATCATCTGACCAGCGATTTCAATACCCCGATTGAGTGCTTCGCCCTTGGGTGCGCTGGCGAGTTCATCAATCAGGTGTTGCGGCACAAAGATGCCGGGGACATTCTCGTTCATATACTTCGCCATTCTGGCTGACACCAGTAGGACAATCCCCGCCAGTATTTTGCTCGGGAATTGGCGGGCATATTGCATGAATCTAGCGAAGTTATCCAAATCATACACTGCTTGAGTCTGAAAGAATTCGGCCCCGGATTCAACCTTCTTTTCAAACTTGAGCAGTTGAGGCTCGATTGGTCTTGCTTCAGGCGTGACTATAGCCCCAGCACAGAATTCGACCGCCCCATCAAGGTCATTTCCACCCAGGTCTTTGCCCGACTCCATCTGCCGGATTGCTCTGAGTAGTTGGACCGAATCGAGGTCAAAGACGCCTTTGGCTTCTTTGTGGTCGCCAACCGGGACAGCATCTCCAGTCAGGCACAGGACATTTCTTATGCCCCTGGTGTAGGCAATCAGAAGCTCGGCTTGGAGGGCAAGCCGATTGCGGTCACGACAAGTCATTTGCAGTATTGGGTCGCCACCTCGCTCTTTGATAGCAAGGCAGCCACCAAGGGAAGGAAAGCGCATCACCGAACTCTGGTGATCAGTGACATTCAACGCAGCCACCTTGTCTTTGAGAAGGTCAATGTGATGCAGCATCTTCTCAATGTTTGTCCCCTTGGGCGGACCGATCTCACTGGTCACCACGAAGTTGCCAGAATTAAGGATTTCTCTAAAGCTTGGCGCCACTTTCCCTCCTTTACACAGACCTCCACGTCTATGCCTGCGACGTAATCTTAATCATTCGTGGGCTGAGTGTTACGTTGGAGTTTCTGGGAGCATGATACTTGCGCATCAAATCAAGCCTCCCTTGTGCTTCAAGGCGCTGATATATGAGAGTCCAGGCACAATCCTTCTCTTTGTCCACCTCGCACTTCCCATTATTGGTGCCACCACAGGGACCGTTGAGCAAACCTTTGTGACACGCTGTGAGTGGGCAGATGCCCGCGGTTTCTCCCAGGACGCACTGTCCACACTGGGCGCAGACCTCGCGAAAATCGCCAGGACTATCTTCTAAGCCTATGAATAGGGTATCCAAGGCCGGGATGACCGGCTTGTCAATATACAAGCTTGCCCTATGGACTCCCAGGGCACACGCCATAACCAAGATACAGTTAGCATTTTGAATAGCTCCTTTGTCTTCTCTCATAGCCGTCTCGGTCATCTCATCACAAGCGGTGGGGATAACCATCCAGCCAGTTACCAGCTTTCCCAGTTCTTCCAAACGCCCTTTCATATTCATAACCTCTTCTCTGCCACCAGTTCTGGTCATCGTGGCACATGTGCCGCAGCCAGCGATATACACCCGGTCAAATCTATCTAGTTGTTCCTTTATTTCATCAAAAGGCTTCTGTTTGGTAATGGATTTCATGCTCAACCTCCCTTGTCAAGACATGGATGGCGACCTTACTGTTCCAGATCACACCTCAAGCATCGGCTAGCCTCCTGCCTTGCCTTTTCTTCGGAAAATCCCAGCTCTGTCTCCTTAAAGCTGCCTTTTCTTTCCTCAGCGGGGAGAAGGGGTATTTCCGGCCTGAATTGCGGCTCCCAGGTTTCCTCAGCCTCCGCACTTACCACCTCTTCAACAACGCTGGGCTTCAAATCATACATCTCAACTCTTGAAGTATCGCCTTTAAGGTATTTGTCTATAGCGATAGCTCCTCTCCTACCAGCAGCGATAGCCTCTATCACCATGCCCGGTCCGACGACAAAATTCCCTCCGGCAAAAACCCCAGGGACATTGGTAGCTAGTCTGTTCTCATCTACAACCAGCCTTTCCAATCGACTGCGCTCAAGGGCACTATCTGGCGGCAAAAACGACAGGTCTGGAGCTTGACCTACAGCCGCAATAGCGGTGTCTGCTTCGGCAAAGAACTCTGAGCCAGGAATAGGTATGGGGCGTCGGCGTCCGCTGGCGTCAGGCTCACCCAGCTTCATGTGAATACACTGCAAGCCCGTTATTTTCCAGTTCTCACTCGCTATACGGGTGGGACTGACCAAGAAATTGACCTGGATGCCTTCAGCCAAAGCCTCGTCATATTCGACCTCGCTAACCGGCATCTCCTCCCGCGATCGCCGGTAGAAGATGTTCACTTCATCAGCGCCAAGGCGAAGAGCAGTGCGGGAGGCATCCAGAGCTACGTTACCTCCCCCGATGACTGCTACGTTGCGCCCAACTCTGACCGGCCTGCCAACCTTCACATCTCTCAAGAATCTCAGCCCATAGTAAAAGCCTTCTATGTCCTCCAGTTCGCCAGGTATGCCAATTTGCTGGCTCCTTTGAGCCCCAGCAGCAATGAAGATCGCTTCAAAGCCACCCTTTCTAATATCTTCTATAGTGAAATTTACGTTGATAGGCGTGTTGTATCTTATCTCTACCCCACGCTTGACAATATAGTCTATCTCCTTCTGAATGACCTCTCTGGGCAAGCGAAAGTCGGGTATGGCTACTAACAACATCCCCCCACCTACAGGAAGAGCTTCGAAAACGGTGACCGGATAGCCCATCTGAGCCAAAAAGTAGGCGCATGACAGTCCACAGGGTCCAGCCCCCACTACGGCTACATTTTGGTTACGAGTTCTGGGGAAGGGCTCCGGCTCAGGCAATTCGCTGACATGGTCAAAATACCAGTCAGCAACGAAGCGTTTTAGTGACCTGATAGCTACTGACTCATCAAGTTCTCCGCGACGGCACCTGCCTTCGCAGGGATGATGACAGATACGACCACAAATCGCAGGGAAAGGATTACGTTCCCTGATTGTCTCAACAGACTCCAGGTATTCACCAGCAGCAATATGAGCGACATACTTGGGGATGTTGATACCTACAGGGCAAGTATGCTGACAGGGTGAAATCATCAAAGCATCACAAACAGCAGCCGTGCACTTCTTCTCTTTTATGTGAGCTTCATATTCATCTCGAAAGTAATTGAGGGTAGTAAGCACCGGATTGGGGCAGGTTTGCCCCAGCCCGCAGAGCGAGCACTCCTTGACGGTCTTAGCTATGGAGAGCAAGGTATCAATATCGCCCTCACGCCCTTTGCCCTGAGTGATTCTGGTCAGGATTTCCAGCATCTGCCTTGTCCCCAGACGGCAAGGGACACATTTCCCACAGGACTCAGCTTGAGTGAAGCTGAGAAAATACCTAGCTATCTCCACCATACAGGTGGTGTCATCCAGCACCACCATGCCGCCAGAGCCCATAATCGAGCCCAGTTGAGCCAGGGTTTCATACTCCACAGGAGCATCGAGGAATCGAGCAGGGATGCATCCTCCTGAAGGTCCACCTGTCTGCACCGCCTTGAACCGTTTGCCACGAGGAATACCACCCCCGATATCAAAGATGATGGTGGATAGAGGGGTACCCATCGGCACCTCTACCAATCCACTGTTGGCAATCTTCCCCGTGAGAGCAAAAACAGCCGTCCCCTTGCTCTTTTCAGTTCCAATCGAGGCAAACCAATCAGCCCCGCGATCAATAATAACAGGAACGGAAGCAAGGCTCTTTACATTGTTGATGTTGGTGGGCTTTCCATCCAGACCTGATTGGGCCGGAAACGGGGGCCGAGGGCGAGGCATACCCCGCCGGCTCTCGATAGAAGCCATCAAAGCTGTTTCCTCCCCACAGACAAAAGCTCCAGCGCCTTCCTTAACATGCACCACAAAATCAAAGCCTGAGCCAAGGATGTCTCTTCCGAGAAATCCTTTTCCTTCTGCTTGCTCTAAGGCAATGCGAACCCGCTTCACTGCCAAGGGATACTCAGCACGGGCGTAGATATAGCCTTCATTGGCACCTATAGCGTATCCAGCAATAGTCAGCCCTTCAATAACGGAGTGTGGGTCAGCTTCCAGAATGGAGCGATCCATAAAGGCACCCGGATCACCCTCATCAGCATTGCAGATGACATATTTGTTGTCTCCGGAGGTATTGCGGCAGAACTCCCACTTGCGCCCAGTAGGAAAGCCAGCGCCACCACGCCCCCGCAGGCCAGCCCCCTTCACCTCTTCTATGACCTGCCCCGGTGTCATCTCCAGTAGAGCTTTTCTCAGCGCTCGATAACCTCCACTGGCAATGTAATGGTCGATTACCTCGGGATTAATGAGTCCACAGTTACGCAAGATAACCCGCTGTTGTTTCTTATAGAAGTTTATCTCTGAATAGTGTGGTACAGCTTTGCCAGTCAGCGGCTCACGGTAGAAAAGGCGCTCCACTGGTCTGCCATTTTTGAGATGCGAACTCACAATCTCAAGCGCATCCCCGGCTTCCACGTGGGTATAGAAAATGCCCTCGGGTTCAACAACCACATTGGGGCCTTGCTCACAGAAACCGTGACACCCAGTGAAATCCACTTCGACATCTCTTAGCCCCACCCGTGCCACCTCTTCCCTGAGCGCCTCGTAGACAGCGCCGGACCCACTCGAAATACATCCTGTCCCCTGACAAACGAAGATGGTGCGATGGCTTTGCATCCTAACCCCCAGTCCTCTTGAACAATTGCTCTACTTTCTTGGGGTTCATATGACCATAGACCCGATCAGCGACTACTATGTTCGGCGCCAGGGCGCAAACGCCAATGCAGGCAACGGTTTCCAGAGTGTATTCCATGTCGGGGGTGGTCTCACCCTCCTCTATGCCCACATGCTGCTTCACTAATTTCAGTATCGTCTTCCCTCCCCGCACATGGCAGGCTGTTCCCCGACACACCCTGACCACGTTCCTTCCCCGCGGCTCGGTGTAGAGCTGCGCATAGAAAGAGATAACTCCTTGCACTTGACTGGGAAAGAGCCCCACAGCGCTGGCTATGATTGGTACAGACTGGGGGGGGATGTACCCGAACTCATTCTGGATTCTTTGCAGCAGCGGTATTAGAGCCCACTTCTCCTCGCTGTATTCAGCCACGATCTCGTCTATTCGTGTCAGCTCCGCTTCCGCCGCTATCTTCACTTCATCCATTAGGTTCTATCCTTTCTATCCTTACATGGCATGCTTTGAGCGAAGGCGTTTTTGCCTCAGGGTCTAAAGAGATGCTGAATAGCCTAGTAACAGGATTCTCCGGAAATGAGAGAGGCATGAAAACTGTTCCTTCGGGGAGTGTATTAGTAGTTGTGACCGTCGTGGTCAATTCAGCCACAGGCGAAATGACTTTGACCTTATCGCCGTGGTCAATTCCAAGTTTTCCGGCATCAGATTCACCGATTTCCACAAAAGCCTCTGAAGAGAATTTCCGCAAACGTGAAGCTCTTGCCGTTCTGGAGCCAGTGCCCAAATGGAAAAGCGTAACCCCGGTCAGTAAAGTAAACGGATAATCCCCGTTTGTCCTTGCCTGTGGGACATATTCAACTGGGCAAAAACGGGCAAAACCCTTCAGGAGTTGCCCCCCATGGATGCTCCTCCTTCTCTCTGGTTCCGCATGGCCAACGCTCTCCCGTAAGGGAACCAAATCGTCTAGCTCCTCCATAACCTGCTGCGGCGAGGAATATGGCATCGGAGCCCCCATTCTCTCAGCCAGGCGAAGGATTATCTCCCCATCCGGCAAGCTTTCACCCACAGGTTCGATTGCCTTGCGCACGTTCTGCACCCTCCCCTCAAAGTTGGTAAACGTTCCCTCCTTTTCGGCGAAGCTTGCCGCAGGCAGAACCACATTTGCCAGTCTGGCTGTTTCCGTAAGGAACATATCCTGTACTACGAGGAAATCAAGTGAAGCTAGAATCTCTGCAATCAATCCTGAATCTGGAAAGCTCAGGGCGGGATTCTCCCCTACAATGTATACGCCCTTGATCTTGCCCTCTCTTGCCTGCTCCACGATTTCCAGGGCAGTTAACCCGCGGTCACCTGGCAAGCTTACTCCCCAACGTTGTTCGAACTTTCTTCTTGCCCCGGCATCCACCACTCTCTGGTATCGAGGGAGGAAATCAGGCAGCGTTCCCATGTCACAAGCGCCTTGCGCATTATTCTCCCTTTGCAGCGCATAAATACCACCTCCCCCATGCCCAATATTCCCCGTCAACAGGCCCAGATTTGCCAGAGCCTTCACTCCCTCAGTTCCAGCCATATACTGTGTAATGCCCGTGCCATAGACAAGTGCTGCTCGGCTCGCCTTAGCATACAGGCGAGCTGCCATAGCAATCTCCTCGGTGGGAACACCAGTAATCTCTTTCACATACTCAAGAGAATACATTTCCAAATTGCGGCAAAAAGCCTCGAAGTTGTCCGTCCTTCTGGCAATGAACTCCTCATCCAGCAAGCCTTCATCAATAATCACCCTGGCCAGGCCATTCATTAGGACCACATCAGTACCGACCTTGGGTCGTAGCCAGAGCTGCGCCAACCAGGCGAGCTTTGTTTGTCGAGGGTCCACCAATATTAACCTGGCCTCTCTGCATTTAACGGCTCGCTTTATCGCATATCCAACGGCAGGCGCTGAAGAAACCGGGTCAGCCCCGATAACCATTATTACCTCTGATTGCTCCAAATCGTTGAGGTAGTTCGTCGTGCCAGAGAACCCAATGCAGGAGCCAAGACCTACGCGACTGGCGGAACTATACAGGCGACTGCCATTGTCAACATTATTGGTGCCCAGCACGCATCTGGCGAATCTCTGTAACAGATAGTTCTCTTCGTTAGTGCACTTGGAAGAGCCAAGGACAGCTAGGCTGCTGCTGCCGTATTCACCCTTTATTTGCTTGAATCGAGCGGCTACCAGTCCTAAGGCTTCTTCCCAAGACACTGCCTCAAAGTTGCCATTATACTTAACCAAGGGTTTGGTCAACCTATCCTGGCTATGGATGAAATCGCAGCCATAGCTTCCTTTCACGCAAAGCGTCCCCTTATTCACCGGACTGTCCTTGGCTGGCGTAACCCGTACTACGTAGTCATCTTTGACTTCCAGGCAAATACTGCACCCACAGCCACAGAAGGGGCAGGTTGTCTCAACAGTAGTCTTAGTCGTCCCTCTATATAGCTTCTCCCTCTCGGTGAGGGCACCTGTCGGACACAATGCAACACAAGTGCCACAGAAAGTGCACTCCGAATTTTCCAGCGGCACATTGTTCCATGTTGCCGGTCTGGCACCAAATCCTCGTTGAAAGTAGTCAATGGCACCTTCAACGACCAGTTCCTGGCATGCTCGAATACACTTGGCACACAGTATGCACTTGCTCAAATCTCTTTCAAGGAAAGGGTTGACCTCCTGGATAGTAGCCATCTGAGCAATCCTCTGGAATTCCACCAATCCAATACCCATATCGGCGGCAATCTGGCGCAATTCGCAGCGGTTGCCTTTGTCACATACCAAGCAGGAATCAGGATGACTGGCCAGCATCAGCTTGACTATGTTTTTTCGGTGGTCCATAACTCTAGACGAATTGGTGTTGATTACCATCCCCGCCGCTATAGGCGCGACACAGGATGCCAGCATAGCGCCGGTTCGTTCATCTTCCACCAAACATACCCGGCAAGCACCGATTGGAGTCAAATGGGGGTCATGGCAGAGCGTGGGAATATTTACGCCTGATTCCCGCGCCAGCTCCAGGATGGTCATTCCTGGATAACCACTTACCTCTCGGCCATCAAGGGTGATGGTTACTGTCTGCAAATCAATATCCTTCTACTCTTTGTTAGCCAGTATCTCCAACATGACGGAATGTCTAGAGTACGGTCCCCGCCTGGCGACTCTGATACCAGCCAGGAACTGAGAGCCGCCGCTTTCCTTAGGGGCGAAGCCAAATGCTCCCACTTGCTCGCTGGCAAGGATATTCCCTCGCTCATCTACAGCTACAGTCGGCGCTGCGTCTTTCAGCCGTGCCTCCTTTGTTGCTACCGGGTTCAGACAATATGTCCCCTCTAAGAATAAGAGGTATCTGTAGGACAGCATAGAGGTCTTCACCCCAAAAGGGGGGAGAATATTACCCCGATTTCCCTGGATGACTCCCCTATTTGTTTGGTTCGAAGACCTTGTCAGTACGAAGCGTCTTGCAGGAGAAGAACAGCACTATGGGAAAGACAGACAACGATCTTAGACGGTGATAATGCCTTTGCGCAACGCATATTTGACGAGGTCAATGCGGTTGTGGATATCAAGCTTCGACATAAGGTTAGTCTTATGCCCCTCCACAGTCTTGGGGCTGATTATCAACGTATCGGCTATTTCTTGACTGGTATACCCTTCGGCCAGCAACTTAAGTATCTCCCTTTCTCTGCCTGTTAACTGGCTGTAGGGATCCTGACTCTTCCTTACACTTGCCCCCGCTTGATAGTGTTGGACCAGAAGCTTGGCCACAGACGGGGACAAGAAGGAATCTCCACGGTGAACAGCCCGAATACCGGAAACAAGCTCTGAAGATGCTGCTGTCTTGCTGATGAAGCCTTGGGCTCCTGCCTCCACAATGGAGAAAACGTACTCCCTGTCATCATATTGACTGAGTGCCAGTACCTTTGTTTGAGGGAATTCTCTATGTATTCTCCGCGTCGCTTCCAACCCATCCATGGTAGGCATGGCCACGTCCATTAGCACCACATCGGGAACAAGCTCTCTGACTCTATCAAGTGCTTCCCTGCCATTGTCTGCTTCGCCAACCACCTCTATATCTCCAGCCAACGCTAGCAAGGCGCAGATGCCATCCCGCACGACGGTGTGATCATCCACCACCAGTACTCTTATCTTCTCCATCGGCTCCGCTCCTAGTTATGGGAACCCTGGCAATGACTTTAGCCCCTTGCCCCGGCTGAGATTGGCACGAGCAAGTGCCACCCACCATGGTTACCCTCTCCTTCATCCCGAACATACCAGCCCCACGGCCGCCTGCGTCAATACTTGTAATCCCGCTAACATCAAAGCCCTTGCCGTTATCCTCAACCCGCAAAACACATTCACTGTCATTGCACTCGAGACGGACACTGGCATTTCTTGCCTCCGAGTGCCTCACAATATTGCTGATAGCTTCCTGGGCAATGCGGAAAAGCGCCAACTCAGTTTCTGCAGGCAAACGCTGATCCATCCCTTCAAACTCCGTTGACACATTAATGCCCTGGGAGCCTAGATTAGTCTCAGCAAGATTATGAACAGCAGCGGCTAGCCCTAATGTATCTAATAAGGTAGGGCGCAGTTCCCTTATTAGCCTGGCTACCTCGGCGCTTGCATGAACCGCTATGGTGTGAGCCCTCTTCAATGTCGCCTTGATTTCCACATTCTCAACGTTGCCCATTTCCATCATTTCACTGACTGCCTGCAGATTCAGCGCCAAGGCAGTGAGGTCTTGACTGGTTTCGTCATGTAACTCCCTGGCAACTCTTCTTCGCTCCTGCTCCTGGATAGTAACCGCCTGCCTCAGCAACATCTGGTATCTTTCCCTAGCAGCGTTCAACCTTTCATACAATTCTGCCTGCTCGACCGCTATGCCAAGTTGGCAGCCGATGGAGTTCAACAGATACATATCGTCCGGGCCGAATTGACCAGGCGAATAGCTGGCGACATTCATCACGCCCACAACCCTTTCCTTCGCCTTCAAGGGGACGCTAACGAATGCCTTAAGACCTTCGGCTTTTATCAAATCAGAGCGAGTGGCATACGGGTCCTTGGAGATGTCTTCTAACAGAACAGGCTCCCCCGTTTGGGCTACCCTTCCTGCCACCCCATCACCCATAGTGAGACACATCTCTCCGACATATTCGGCAGAGAGGCCACGGTGTGCTTTGTAACATAGTTTTTGAACTCGTTCATCGAAAAGCAGGATCCCCCCGATGCTACTTCTGAAGACCTGAAGCACAATATCCAGCGCCACGTTCAGGATAGCATCCAAATCCCATAATCCACTCACGGCGGAGGAAATGCGACTCAAGGCATCGAGATTGTCATGTCGCTTCAGAGCCTCCTTCTCCACTTCTGTTTCCGCAGTAACGTCTCTTCTCAGTTCGACAATTGCGTCCATCTCACCATGACTGTCTTTCAGCGGCCACATGGTGATCTTGATATTCCTATCCAAGGTGCTGTCAGCACCAATGCTAAGATCAGGATGGACAATTCTCGTTAGGCTGCCGCTTTCCAGTACTTTTCTTAGCGGGCATTCCCATAAGGGGGAACTGCAGGGCTTGTCCCTGTTATGGAGGACCTCATAGCAACGCCTGCCAATAGGCGACTCAGCGCCTTCGTGAAACTCGTATCGCATGGCTAAGTTAGCAAACCTGACCCGGTATTCGCTGTCGATGACCAGAAGCCTATCCTCTATGCCATCCATTACATCCTGCAGGCCTATGTCAATACCTGCAAGTCCAGGGGGTCGATGAATTGCTGTCTTCCTTCTTTTAGCCATCCTTAGCTCCTGTTGACGTAAACATATCCCTTTCCACCACTTCCCGCCTTCCAGCTACCACCAGGCATCGATGCGAAACACACACTTCTCATACAACTACACAATGTAAGATACAACTGCATAGTGCTCCTGTCAAATACGTTCTCACGCCTTCGTAGTGAGTTCGCATTTACACCAAGAATTTGAATCCAGTGTTGCCAACACCACCAACGCAGAATCCGAATAAGCTCCATTCTAACACTGTGTCAGGGCTACCTGGACACTGGCTTAGCCGCGTCTACGAAAGCCTTACCCGCTGGTTCCCCGGTCAATCTGTCTCTCAATTCATTGACGAGATAAGGCTGGCTGCCAAACTCCTCAGTCAGGTCGATAACACCATCGCCACCAATTCAAAATAGCCTCGATTGTTCCTCCGCGCAGTTGAGGGGAAAACAGATGGCTTGAGCACCTTTTTCAGGCTTAATTTCGAACCTGGCAGCTTGTAACTCGAGGTAATCGATTACAGACAACCAGACAACTCCATCTACTGCACTGTGCCCAAACCCTGCCTCGCTAAACATGAGGTTAACCCAGAATGTTGGCTTTTACCGCGCTGCCAGCCGCTCTCAGCTAGACTGCCGTAGGTTTCTGGAGCCGCTGTCCGGCATATACAGACCTGACACCGGTTATGAGCTGGGAACTGGCAGCCCTCTTGGGGATAAATCCATAGGCTCCCACCTGCTCGGACATGAGTATGTTCTCTTCGTCATCATACTGTGTCAGCATCACAACCTTGGTCTCAGGGCGCTCCTTACATATCTGCTTAGTCGCCTCCAGCCCATTCATCACAGGCATGACTATGTCCATTATTACCACGTCAGGCAAGAGCTGGAGAGTCTTTTCCACCGCGTCTTTTCCATCCACAGCTTCACCTACTACAGTAATGTCCTTTTGCAGCGTAAGCACGGCCCGAAGGCCATCCCTGATTACAGTGTGGTCATCCACTATGAGCACTCTTATGCGCTTGACTACCCTCTCCAGCAATGTCTGGATTAAAGGCAGAAGTGAGGCTGGCTCAACTGGTTTGGTGAGGTACTCTTGGGCCTCCATTTGCACCCCCTCATCTATGCTCCAGCCACTAAGAAGGCGTTTTTCAAGCGGGGCATCGATGACCACAAGAGGCGAGTTCTTGGTTCGGGGGTTTTGTTTTAGCCATTTCTGCAGCGAGGCTGCTTCTCCACGAGGACTCATCGTGCCCAAGACAACGATATCAGGCTCTCCAAGCCTGATTCTCTCCTGCGCTTCTGCCTTGGTGCTGGCCGTAACAACCTGATATTGATCGCGTTCCAAGGTCGTTTGCAAAGCTGACAGAAAATCAAGCTCATCATCTATTATCAAGATCTTCTTAGGTTCCATTTTCTGCTCCTCCTTTCCCTGTCAGGCCATTATTGACTGAGTTTTCCACGTTCCCCACATTTGCCCTCCCTCCTTGATCGAATTCCCACGGAGCACTGCAACCGTAAGTACAAATGAAGGGAAAGGGCTTAACACCCCTTACAATGTGCAATGCCTCCATACACCACCCTTAGGCAATCAAACCCTTGTAGTCTCTAATCTCCACATCCGCGGGGCAAGCAGCCTGGCAAAGCAGGCACAAGGGCATGGCCAAAAGAACTTCTCGTAACACCGTCACCAACACAACTTTCGAAGGTATTAGTACCGGCCCAGTGCATTTGTACCCTCCTCGATAGACATGGCCTTGCCTATCTTCTTCCTTAGCTGTATGGTAATCCGCCTTGCTGTGAAGCAAAAGAGGCGGTTCCCCTATTATGCTACGGCGAAAACCCTTAGATTCCGTCGAATTAGACCCTGTTTATGTAGGAGAGAAAGCCTGATTCGAGCGACCCAGGTGAGAAAGATTGGGGCTGCTTACGCCGTCACATTCTCATAATGGCCTTGCGCACGGCGCACTTCATATTGGCCATTCCCAAAAAGGGCACACCCTCAATCTATCTTCAGCAACTTACCTTACATGACCATGATAAGACGTCCTGAATTTCCTTCGTCCACAAGTGCAGACGGAAAAGGCTCACCTCGCGCGTGATTTGGCGCTACACAGGCACTAGGCACAACGAGATTGCCGCGTCGCTGACACTCTCGGCAATGCGATCGTCTTCTTGGCACAGATCCCCTCCCTGTCATTGCGCGCCGGAGTTGCGAGCCGAAGGCGTGGCAAGCAGCGAAGCAATCTCCTCTCCCTTTTCCCCACCTCCTTCCCGTGGCGGGCTATAATAAGGAATCTGGCGATTCACTGTGTATCGTAATTCCCAAAATGTGAGAGTGAACAAACGATGACCTGGGTCAGTGCAGCCATATTGAGTTCAGCTACGATGGGAGTGGTAAGCATAATCGATAGCCATCTCATCTCCAAGCGAATGCCCAGCCTTGGCTCTTACCTCATCCCGGCGGGCGCAGTGACTTTGATTTGTGGTTTCATTATTTTCAAGCTTTTCCCCCTCCCTACAGATGTAGCCGCGCTTCCAATACTGCTAGCCCTGGCCTCAGGAATAATCCGCACAATCGGCGTCACGATTGTGCTGTATACCTTACAAAAGGAAGAGGTTTCAAAAGTCATTCCAGTTATACATACCTACCCCATTTTCGTAGCTATCCTCGCCGCCCTGACCCTGAGCGAGGCTCTCGACTGGACGCAATGGCTGGCCATTGTGATCACAGTTGCGGGGGCAGTGTTAGTCTCCTTGAACAGAACGTCGGATACCTCGAAATTGAAAGTGGGGAAATCCTTTGGCTACCTTTTCGGGGCCAGTGCGCTTCTCGGTATTGCCAACACAATCAGCAAATACACTCTCGATTATATCTCCGCCTGGAACCTGTATTCGCTCACTACGTTCTGCATGGTTGGGGT
>Ga0114919_10001484_pt1 | contig 18783 bp, 19 predicted proteins | sample BlataG_FD_88682 | JGI IMG/M metagenome (GOLD analysis project Ga0114919, IMG submission 88682) | Deep subsurface microbial communities from Black Sea to uncover new lineages of life (NeLLi) - Black_00105 metaG | ecosystem: Environmental > Aquatic > Marine > Oceanic > Sediment | place: Atlantic... | reverse complement strand
TTTTAATTTATCGTTGCTCTCTGTTATACTATACATTCATTTTTTTCAGCATTTCTTTAGCAGGTTAAAAATGCCAATCTATGAATACAAATGCAAAAAATGTGGCTCAATTCTTGAAAATTTGCAGAAATTAAATGATCCGCTCTTAGAGAAATGCCCGGAATGCGGCGGTCTCTTAAAAAAAGTCATCTCTCCTTCAGCCCTTCAATTTAAAGGCAGCGGCTGGTACGTCACCGATTACGCCCGAAAGAAAAAGCCAGAAAAAGAAGGAAAGGCCAAAGAAAAACCTAAAAACAAAAAAAAAGACCCCGTTAGACAAAAGAACAGCAATTCTACACCTAGTTCTGATTAAAAAAGGGGGACAGTCTACTTTTTTACACCTTTACAAAGTGAAGCCCTGTACTTTTTGACAAGAAAGCCTTTTGGGAATAAAATTGAGCTTATGAAAATCATTGTGCGAGCGCCAAACTGGATAGGGGATTCCATCCTTGCTACATCCGCCATAGAGAGCTTAAGTAAAAACTTCCCCCAGGCTCAAATATGGATAGCTGCTAAAAATTGGGTAAAAGATCTTTTTTCCTCATGTGATTTTATTAAAGGGATTATTCCTCTACCAGCAACAAATGGCATTAAAAGCTTGATAAATTCAGCACAACAAATAAAAAAGTTGCGCTTTTCTACAGGAGTTCTTTTCACAAATTCTTTCTCTTCAGCCCTTCTTTTCTATCTTGCCAAGATTCCGCAAAGATGGGGATATTCGAGGGATGGACGCAGACTCCTTTTGACAAAAGGGATTGTTTCAAAAAGAGAAGAAGGCGGTTCCCACCAGGCAAATTATTACATGAACCTTATTACCGGACTGGGCTTAAAAGCTTCTCCTCCACACTTATTTTTTTCCTTATCTCAAGAAGAAAAGACAAAAGCAAAAGAAATGCTTCTCTCTTTATATGTGGACTTCAACCAACCTCTTATTATCCTCAGCCCAGGCGCCTCTTATGGGCCCTCCAAAAGATGGCCTGCTGAAAAATTCGCAAGGCTCGCTACTCTGCTCCAGAAAAAAAAGAAAGCGAACATCCTTATTGTCGGCTATCAAGATGAAGCCAGGCTGGCTGAATCCATCGCCTCAGAGATGCCCAAGAAACCAATCAGCCTGGCAGGAAAGACGAGCCTCCGCCAGCTTGCAGGTCTTATCAGCCACGCTGATCTTTTCATCACAAACGACTCAGGTCCCATGCACATGGCAAATGCTCTTAAAACACCCGTCGCAGCTGTTTTTGGCCCGACTGACCCGATTATCACAGGTCCCTTCCAAGAGCCATCTGTAGTAATTAAAAAAGAAGTAACCTGCTGGCCCTGCAGCTACAGAGAATGCCCATTTGATCACAGGTGTATGTTAGCTATCGATCCAGAAGAAGTCTTCGAAGCTTGTATAAATTTTCTAAAATGAAAAAAAGAGCTGTTTTCCTCGATAGAGACGGAACAATCAACAAAGACGTGGGCTATCCTGCTACTTTTAGCTCAATAGAAATCTTTCCCTATAGCTTCGAAGCTGTAAGGAAAATTAATGAGGCCGGGCTCTTAGCCGTAATCGTAACTAACCAGTCCGGAGTAGGACGTGGCCTCATCGTTGAAGAAAATCTTCAAGACATCCACAATAAACTGCAACTTTCTTTTTCAAAACATAACGCTCATTTTGACAGAATTTATTACTGCCCCCATTATCTTTTCTCCCCCAAGCCTCAATACAAAAAAGACTGTTTATGCCGCAAGCCCAATCCGGGGATGGGCCTTCAAGCAGCGGAAGAACTCAATATTGATGTTAAGAATTCCTATATGGTAGGAGATAAAGTAGAAGATATTATCTTTGGCTTAAATATTAAAGCTAAGCCAATTCTTTGCCTTACAGGATTTGGTCAAGAGTCCCTTCCAAAGCTCAAGGAAAAAGGCATAGAGCCCGCTTATATAGCGCAAACACTGCTTGATGCTGTAAGCTGGATTCTTCAAAGGGAAAAATATAATAATCCTGATATAAAGTGATCGTTTTCCTTGGAAAGCCGGTAATTTACGATAATGATTAGATTTGATGATATTTTAGAAAAGGTTTCTTCGTCTTTTGACGAAAAAGACATAACTCTTCTTAAAAAAGCTTATGTCTTTGCAGCACAAGCTCACAAAGGACAAACAAGACGCTCCGGAGAGCCTTATTTGAGCCATTCCTTGGAAGTTGCCGCCATGCTGTCAGATATGAAATTAGACATAACAACTCTAGCAGCCGGTCTCCTCCACGATGTTTTAGAAGACACTGAAATAACGGCGGTTGAGCTTATGGATACTTTTGGCAAAGAAATCACTCACCTGGTTGAGGGGGTTACTAAAATCAGTCGGGTCCAGGAGTCCTCACCAGAAACAAGGCAGGCAGAAAGCATCAGGAAAATAATCATTGCGATGACTGACGATTTAAGAGTCATCTTTATTAAATTAGCTGACAGGATTCATAATTTGAAAACGCTTAAATTTCTGCCCGAAGACAAACAAAAACAGGTTGCGAAGGAAACCCTTGATATTTATGCCCCTATTGCGAACAGGCTCGGCATGGGAAGGATACAGGCTGAATTGGAAGATCTTTCCTTCCGCTATGTAGATCCAATTGATTACTTCAAGGTAGCCTCTTTGGTTGAACCCCAAAGAAAAAAAGCAGAAAAGGCGCTCAAGAAAACAAAAAATGAACTGGAAAATTTAATGAAAGAAAATAATATCCCCGCAGAAATCACCTATCGAATAAAACGACTTTATAGTGTCTACAATAAAATGACAGTACAGAATACAGGGTTTGACCAAGTCTATGACTTCATGGCTTTAAGGTTGGTCGTTAATTCTGTGAGAAATTGTTATACTGCCCTAGGAATAATTCACCAGAAATGGCCTCCTCTTCCTCACCGCTTCCGGGATTTCATCGCTATGCCCAAGCCTAATCTTTATCAATCTCTCCATACAACAATCATTACTGAGAAAAAACAAACAGTTGAAATTCAAGTCCGAACACATGATATGCATAATCTGGCTGAAAACGGAATTGCCGCCCACTGGAAATACAAGGAAGCGGACACCCGCCACCTCATGAAAGAAGACAAAAGACTACACTGGCTTAGAGAAATGGTCGATCTGTACAAGGAGCAAAAAAGCCCCAGGGAATTCCTTAAAAGCCTAAAAACAGACCTTATTCCCGAAGAAGTTTATGTTTTTACACCTAAGGGAAAGGTTATAACTCTTCCTCTTGGAGCCTCTGCCTTGGATTTTGCCTTTAAGATTCATTCCGAGATCGGCTTACATTGCTCTTCCGCAAAAATCAACGGGAGGACCGCACTATTAAAAACAATCTTGAAAACAGGAGATATCGTTGAGATTTTTACCTCTCCTGAAAAAACTCCCGGCAGGGACTGGTTAAATATCGTTTTCACTTCTTCTGCGCGTCACACTATTAAACGCTGGCTTAACTTACAGGATAAAATTAAAAATACAACCATCGGGAAAAAACTCTGGGAAAAAGAGATTAAGAAATATAAGGTCCCCTCTGAGCGGTTGAAAAAGGGAGCCTTTCTTAAAAGCCTTTCTTCTGTAACAAACTTCCGGATCAAAAAAATGGAAGACTTTTATGCTTTTATAGGCTTTGGAAAAATCGTCCTTGATAATAAATTCATGGAAAAACTCTTCCCCTCCGAAAAAATTATAAAGAAAAAAGAAACTTTCCTAAAAAAAGTTGTCACCAAGGTAGCAAAAAAGCCAAAGCCTGTTATTCAAGTCAAAGGAGTAAGGCTGGGCAAATGCTGTTCCCCTATAAGGGGAGAACCCTCCATAGGATATATAACCTCAGGAAAAGGAGTCACAGTGCATTCCCTGCGGTGCCCCCTGGTCGCAAAGGAAATTCTTGACAACAATCGTATGGTTGAGGTCTCGTGGGAGGACACTCCGAAAGACAGCTATAAAGGAACTCTCCTGATCAAGGGGGAAGATTCTCCTGGAGTCCTGGCCAAACTTGCCTCTGCTATTGCCCAGCTCAATGGAAATATTACAAAAGCTGAAGTGACGACTTTTACAGACAAGTCAGCACGCTTTAAGCTGGTTGTGATCATTCGAGACATAAAACATCTTGAGGCAATTATGAAAAAATTATTGGTTATAAAAGAAATTAATTCTGTTGAAAGAATTTGAAGAGGATTATATGACTTTTGTCACTTTACCGGAACGGAGACACCTGGTACAAACCCAAATCCGCTTGACACCTGATTTAGTTTGCGCTCTAACATGCTGCAAATTTGGCTTCCATTTCTTCTTTGAAGCCTTGTGAGAATGACTCACGCTTTGTCCAAACAGAGGTCCTTTTCCACAAATTGCACAGACTTTCGGCATTTTTCTTCTCTTTTAAAGTAACAATTTATAACATATCTCCCAAAAAAATCCAAACTATTTCTTTTTGAGTGGGCTTAAGTTTTTTATTAAAGATCCCGTCTTCGCTTGAAGGCTTCCAGAGTATTTTTCATAAGCATTGCAACAGTAAGCAGTCCAACCCCTCCTGGTACCGGAGTTAAATATTCAGCCTTCTCGATAACCTGAGGATGGACATCCCCGATAATCGTATACCCTTTTTTCTCGAGATCTTCTTGCCTCTTTTTGTCCTTCCCAAATAACTCTTCCACTTTTGACTTGTCAGAAAGAGAATCAATTCCCACGTCTATAACAACAGCTCCTGGTTTTACAAATTCTGGAGTTATAAAGGTTCCACGGCCTATTGCAGCAACAAGAATGTCTGCTTCCGAGGCTACCTGAGGAAGGTTTTTTGTCCTGGTATGACATGTAGTTACTGTTCCGTTTTCATTTGTCATCATTGCGGCCAATGGCTTCCCTACCATAATGCTTCTTCCTATAATAACCACCCTTTTTCCTTCAATTGAGATATCTCGAAATTTTAACAATTCTATTATTCCAAGGGGAGTGCACGGTTTTACCCCATCCTTTTTCAACAGCAAATTTCCTAAATTAAATGGATGAAAGCCGTCCACATCCTTTTCTGGAGGCATGGAGGTGATTATCTCATGGGAATCGAACGAGGACGGCAAAGGGAGCTGGATCAATATCCCATCCACATCTTCCCTGCTGCTTAATTGCTCAATTTTAGACTTCAATAAAGAAACACTTATATCTTCAGGGAAATTCAAAATTTCTGAATGGATTCCCAGTTTTTCACACGCCCTCTCTTTTGTCCGCAAATAAACCTTAGATGCCCTGTCTTCTCCTACTCGTATCCCCACTAAACCAGGAACTTGCCCAATGGTCTTCAAATAGCTAGCTACTTCATCTTTGACTTCTTCTTTTATCTTGTTTGCCAGGGTTTTTCCTTCCAGCCAGCTGCCCATATTATTCTCCTTCAGTAATTCTTAATCCATTATACAAGTGTCATCTTTTTATGACAACAAAGTTCTTTTTTTCTCTGGTTTCCTCATGTTTAATTTGGCATGAACTTTGCATATTCTTAATGTTCTCTTGACGACGTATAAAAAAAGCAGTAATTTAAATTATATAGGTCTAAAATGTATAGAAAATTTACAGGTTATCTTTTTATTCTCTTTTTGATCTCTATCGTTTTAATTAGCTGCAGCCGGCCGGTCTTAAATAATCAAATCCGTTTTGGCATCCAGGCAGCACATAAAGGACTATGGGATGAAGCGATTTTTCGATGGAAAAAAGCAATCGATTCCAACCCCGGATCTGCTGCAGCCCACAACAACTTAGCAGTTGCATATGAAAATAAAGGGCTCCTGGAGGAGGCAAAAAAAGAATATGAAATAGCCTTAAAGCTAAGCCCTAGGAATAGTTACATAAAATCCAATTTTGAAAACTTTAAAAAGGTTTATGAACCCCAGGAAAATGAAAAAAAAGATAAATAAAACTATATTTGTACTGCTGCTTTCATCTCTGTACTTTATTTCCTGTTCCACCAGCAGCTACTTAAAAATAAAAATAGCAATTCCTGAAAAAACAGCTCTTGAAATAGATCAATTTAACAAAATTGTAATTACCAATTTCTTTATAAAAGAGAAAACAAAAAAATTTGACCTCAACCAGGAGCTTGTCAAATATTTTACTTCTGAGATCGAGATTGTACTCAAGGGAAAAACTCTGTCAAAAAAAATCTCCCTGGAAAAAGAAGAGCTTTTTAACAATAAAGAATTCTGGAAAAAGCTGTTTCCTGATTTAAAAGGAGCTGTTCTTCTCACCGGCAGTGCTCAATATTCTGAAGAAATCCGAAAAGCTATTTTAGAAACAAAGAAAGAATATTCTGAAGACCCATTCGCTAAGGGAAAAACTTTTGAAGAGCGAAGATTTTACACTCTTAACCTTGACCTCTACCTTATTGACGCCAAAACAGGAGATACGCTGTATAAGAGAAGCTTCAAAGAATCAAAGGGCTATAAAAATCCAAACCAGACGGCCTACTTTGCTTTTTTTGAGCTTATCCAGAGAGTAAAAGAAAAGTTTTTCAGCATCATTCTTAGAGGAAAAAAAATCCAGGATAGATACCTTATCACTCATTAATAAAGGAGATCCACAATGAAACATTATATAAAATATATCACTTTATTTATTTTCCTTGTACTTTGGGTCCCTCTGAGTTTTGCCCAATCCATGTATTTTCCCTACTACGGAAAAAATAAAGTCCTTTATGAAAAGTTCGACTGGGAAAACTACAAGACTAACCACTTCGACATATACTACTACGTTGGAGATATGCGGATTTTAAAAAACGTCGCTGAAATGGCTGAAAGCGCGTATCAAAAAATAAGCGAGGAGCTTAAACATCCGCTCTCTGATCCGGTTCCCCTTATTTTTTATAAAACACTCACAGATTTCGAGCAGACAAATCTTTTTCAGATCAGTGAAGGAGTAATGGGTGTTGCAGAACCTGTGCTCCACCGTATCGCCATTCACGGAGACATGAGCCTGGACCAAATGCAAGATCTAATCGAGCATGAATTAACTCATGTATTCGAATTCGACCTTCTCTGGGGAAGTCCGGGTGGAGGCCTTTATGCAATAAGTGCGCCTCCTCTTTGGATAATGGAAGGCTATGCCGAGTATAATACCGAAACCTGGACTTCCTGGTCATCTCTGATTGTCAGAGACGCTGTCCTCAACGACCGAGTACCTGAACTCTCTAAATCAGGCAATCTTTATTCCCGCTATCCTATGCCCCGCCAGCCCGCTTATGACTTTGGGCATGCTATGTTTGAATTTATCGAGTCCAAGATGGGAAAAACGGGGATAAGGGAGTTCTGGCACTCCATGAAACGCTCTCCGCTTGTAGGAAGGAGAAGTCCTACACAAAGAGCTTTCAATATGACATACAAAGAGTTCAATCATGAATTTAAAAAATATCTCCGCACTCGATTCAAAGACTTTGTATCGAGAGAAAATCCAGAAGACTACAGCATTGCCCTTGGCCCCGAATTCCCCCTTAATCCCTATTACTTTTCCCTCGCCCATGCCGTTTCTCCTTCAGGAGATATTGTTGCTGTCCTGACCCAAAGTGTTAAAGACTATGATATCGATATTATACTTATCTCAACAAAAGACGGCTCTGTAATTAAAAACATAACAAAAGGTTATACTCTTAAGTATGAATACATCCGATTCGATATTGACCCTTCTAAAGGAAAGAATATTGCCTGGTCCTCTGATGGAGACAGCATAGCCTTCTTTGCCCGGTCCGGTCAAAAATATGCCCTTTTTATCCTTAGCCCCATAACCGGAAAAATCCTGAGAAGAATCTTTATTCCTTTTGATCATCCTTCTTCCCCGTGCTTTGTCCCTGGAGAAAAAGAACTGATCTTTACGGCTTTTCATGGGGGGACCCACGATATTTTCAAGGTCAATCTTTCTACCGAAAATTTTTTGAATTTGACTGAGGACGAGCTCTTCGAGAAAGCGCCTACCGTCTCACATGATGGAAAACAGTTAGCCTATACAATCCGGCTCGATGCTTACGATAAGCTTTTTCTTTCCCCAATAGACAACTTAAGGGAAAAAACACAGCTGACCTTCGGGAGAGGGAACACAATAGCCCCGTACTTTTCTCATGATTCTAAAGAATTATATTTCTCCGGAGACATGCGGAATGCATTTAATCTCTACTCTCTGAACCTGGAAAACGGAGAACTCAAGCGCTACACAGATGTAAGAACCGGTAATTTTTTCCCTACCCCCCTTCCCAACGAGCCTAAAAAGGTCCTCTTCTCTGCGTTCAATAAGGGAGCCCTTCAGATTTTTAAAAGCGAGTTCGAAGGGGAAGTAGAAAAAACCATTACTTTTGCTGAAAGGTCACAAGACGAGGAATTCAAGAAGTTCGAGCCTGTTGTTTCGCTGGACATAAATAAAGATAAAATTCAATCTCATGAGGGCATAGGCAAATTGTATCTCATGGCAAGGCCTCCTATTGATGCTCTTGTTTCCACTGACGGCTCTATTTACGGTGGCTCTGCCCTCAGTTTTTCTGATATCCTGGACGACTACTCCCTCTACTTCATGGCTTATCAAGTAAGAAGTTTTCGGTCATACCAATTTGCTTTTATGAATCAAAAAAGCAGGCTCCAGTACATGGCGAGTGCTTTTCAATATACATTCTATTATTACAGCTCTGCTTATTATGATCCTTTATACTATGAGTTTGCCCGTTACTCTGATGCCATGGCCACGCGAAAAATCACAGGAGTAAACTTTTTGGCTTATTATCCTTTTAACAGGTACTACCGTACTGAAGCAACTTTTGGTTTTTATAATTACGAAGAGGACTATCTTTATTCAGGCCCCAGCAGTTACAGCGGTTTCTTGAACGGAAACCTCCTTTCAGCAGGTTTTGCCCTTGTAGGGGAAACAACTCGCTTCAGATATCCTTTTGGGCCTATATCCGGAAACACATTCAAGCTTTCTCTTTCTTACGGGCTCCCTGTTTCGGAAAATTTTATTCAGAACACAACAGTTGAAGCAGACCTTCGTCAATACCTTCATATCGGTGGAGATTCTCTCTTTGCGTTCCGCTTTAACGGATTTGCCAGCCGGGGAAAAAATCGCTTTGTTTTTTATCTGGGAGGAAACAACCAGATCCGCTCTACAAATTATTACAGTGTTATTTGCAGTGAAGGGTGGTATACCAACTTCGAATTCAGGTTCCCCCTGTTAAATGCAGCCAACACGATCCTCGGCCAGATAGGCCCGGTCCGAGGGACCTTTTTCTTTGATATGGCACGGGTCAAGCTCCTCGACTACTCCGCTGGATTCGCCTCGGCTATTGGATATAATATCTATGGATTCCCTTTATATCGTTTCTCTGACGCTATTGGGTCTTATGGTTACGGTTTGCAATTTTTCTTCCTAGGTCTTCCTGTCCATCTTGAATTTTCAAAAAGGATCGAGTGGAAAGACTTTCGTTTTAATAATATTGGAGACATCAAAAAACTCTGGGATAAGGATAATGTCTCGTCATACGGTAATTTTAAGACAAGATTCTGGATTGGCTTTGATTTCTAAATATTTAAAACAAACTGCTTGAACTCCAGCTGCATGAGTGCTATTATACCAAAGCTTTTCCATTCGTAAATCATCCAGAAGGATGCATTTTCCACATGTGTGGATAAATCTGTGGAAATCTAAAACGCTTAAATGGCACCTGAAGATAAACTTAATCCCTGGCTTCAAATAATGGAAGCCTTGAAAAAAAACATAGATAAAAACAGTTATGAAACCTGGTTTGAGCCAACCTCCTACATTGGACAGGAATCTGGTTCTCTTTATATAAAAGTACCAAATTCATACTTCAAGGACTGGGTTTCTTTTCATTATTCAAGCCTTATTAGTAAATATTCCCAGGAACTTTTTGGCAAAGTTTTAGATGTTAACTTTATCTTTGACGAAGACTCCACTTCTTTTATGAGGCGTTCTCCTCGAGAGAGAAAAAAGAAGCACGGCACACTGCTAAGTCCAAACTTAAATCCAAATTATACATTTGAAAACTTCGTAGTTGGATCCTGCAATCAATTCGCTCATGCAGCTGCCTCAGCAGTAACCCAGAATCCAGCTAAATCATACAACCCGCTATATATATACGGAGGTGCTGGTTTAGGAAAAACACATTTGATGAATGCCATAGGACATTTAACTCTTAATAATAACCGCCGCTTTAAAATATTATACATCACAACAGAAAAATTCATGAATGATCTTATTAATCATCTCCAGTATGGCAAAGTACTAGATTTCCGCCAGAAATACAGAAGTGTTGATGTGCTTTTAATGGACGATATTCATTATCTCTCTGGAAAAGAAAGAACAAAAGAAGAATTTTTTCACACTTTTAATCATCTATACGACGGCCAGAAACAAATTGTAATTTCAAGCGATTGTGCTCCTAAAGAAATTCCAAATCTTGAAGAGAGGTTTCGCTCTCGTTTTGAATGGGGATTAATCGCTGACCTTAAACCCCCTGATATCGAGACTAGAATTGCCATCCTTAAGAAAAAATCAGAATTAGAGGGAGTGGTTCTCCCAGATAGTGTAGCTCTCTTTATTGCAGATAAGGTTCATTCTAATATAAGAGTTTTAGAAGGGTATTTGCGCCGTGTTGTCGCTTACGCATCTTTAAAAGGTGAAAAAATTGATTTGGACATTACAAAGGAAGCATTAAAAAGCTTATTGGATTCTTCTTTAAGTATTGTTACTGTTGAAAAGATTCAAAAGGTCGTCTGCCATGAATTTAAGATAAATCTTGCCCAGCTTAAATCTAAAAATAACTCTCCAAAGGTCGCCTTTCCTCGCCAAATTGCTATGTATCTAGCAAAAACTTTAACAAAAACCTCCCTTCCTGAAATTGGAAAGAAATTTGGTGGAAAACATCACACCACAGTCATCCATAGTGTAAGGAAAATAGAAAAAATGCACAACGAAGACCCAGAATTCAACAGAGAAATAAACAATCTTATTAACTATATTTGATAGAAGAATCAACGATTTATATAGTTTATTCACTTTTTATTTGCTTTTATTATATTTATTATTTAATCTAAATCTATATTTAATTATAAATAATATATCTTATGAAAAGGTGGAAAAATGAAATTCTCAATTAAAAAGGAAGATATTTTCAGTGAACTTCAGCTTCTTCAGGGAATTGTAGAAAAAAGAAATACAATGCCTATTCTTGCTAATATATTAGTGACAGCTTCAGAAAAAGAGATAGAACTTACAGGCACTGACCTTGAAGTTGGTCTAAAAACTCATTTTACAGCTCAGATTGAAAAAGAAGGCTCTATAACAATTTCCGGGAAAAAAGTTTTTGAAATTGTCAAATCACTTCCCGCGGGGAAAATGGTTACCTTTAATGAAGGCGATGATCTTATGATGGAAATAACTTCAGGAAAGAGTGAATTTAAAGTACTATGCCTGCCAAAAGAAGACTATCCTCAGGTTCCTGAGCCAAAATTCGAAAAAAACCTTATTTTTCCTTTAGATAAATTTAAAGAAATGATTGATAGAGTCTATTATTCCATAACTCAAGAACAAAGATATTATTTAAGTGGAGCTCTACTTTTACTAAAAGATAATTCAATGGAATTGGTAAGTACAGATGGCCACAGATTAGCTTATACTTCAAGCTCCGTAGAAAACATGAAACTCGAAAAGGAAATAAGAGTTATTGTAGCAAAAAAAACACTGAGTGAATTGAGAAAATTTGAGGATGATTCTATAGAATTCGATTTAGATGAAAACAATCTATTTTTTAAAGTAAAAAACAGAACATTGATATCAAGAATCATCGAAGGAAAATTCCCAAATTATGAAGCAGTTATCCCCAAAGATAACCAACACATTCTCTCCATATCCAGAGAAGAAATTACAGATGCAGTCAGAAGGGTTTCACTTTTTTCCACAGAAAGGTCAAGAGGAATCAAGTTTTTTATTAAAAAGAAAGAAATGGAACTATTTTCCTCAAATCCGGAGATAGGAGAAGCTCGAGATAAAGTTGATATAAACTATGAAGGGGAAGATTTGGAAATAGGATTTAATTCTCAGTATCTTCTTGATTTCTTTTCTACGATAAAGTCAGAAAACATTTCCATAGAAATGAAGGATAATAACAGCTCTATTCTGATGAGACCAGATGTTGAGGAAGAGATTAAGTACATTTATGTGCTAATGCCCATGAAATTATAAAAGTAATTCTCGCCTAGTTAAAATCCTGATTTACCTGAATAATCCAAGTTAGCCAATTGACGTGTCTATAGAATGAGAACCAGAGACTTCAAGAAGGAAATGGTTCGGAGCGCAGATAATTCGCTCTCCGGCAGAAGAAACAGGAGGAGAAAGAAGACATATTCTGTGGCAGCAGGAAGATTCAGAAACCCAGGCTTTCCCGTTTTCCACAACAATAGAGATATTGCCTCTTTTTGTCCTGAACGATCTAAAAGAGTTTTTCTTTAAGGTAACATTCTCAATTTTTTGTCCATCCATGTAAATAAAAACAGAATTTCCAGGGCAAATCTTTTCCTGCACACCTTTAAAAGAGACTTGGGTAAGCCAAGTGGATAGACTATGACGGTTATTCATTTCCTTCCATAAAGCATAGAGCCTCTTTGACCGTATGTCCCAGATTTTTCCGCTTCTAATAAGCGTAAAAGAAGGAGGAGCATTTTTGCGTAAAATGTTAAAAGAAAGAGCGGCAGCAACCCGGTTTTCTTTTGACATATATCTCCAGCCTTTTTGAACAAGGCTTCTTTTTAAATCCTTTTCTTCGGGATGAGGGTTTAAGAGAGTAAAAGTAAAACCGCTAACTAATCCATCGTTTTGCAGCTCTTGAAGGATGAGGGGAAGGAATAATTGAGGAGAATCTGCAATAATGTATAACTGCAGGTTTCCTTTTGATGATGAAGAACTCAGTAAAAGAGGGGCAAACAAAGGAGCAGAAAGAATTGTTTTAAAAAAACCACGTCTATCCATGGTAATCTCCTTTTTTGATTATATCTATAATCACTGGATAAAGATAATTTTTATTATTTTTCTGGAAATAACGAAAAAGAATAATAACTGCTGCGGCCAGTGCAAAAAGAAGGCCTAGAAGGCTGCCTGCCGAAGAGGATATAAGTAAAAGAGGTGAAAGAAAATACCCGGCTCCCATTCCTAATAGAGATGCAAGAAGAAGGGAACTAAAGAGAAGAATTAAAGCTTTATTGTATTTTGAATCTGGAATTTCTATATTCACTTCATCGCCAGGGTTTGCTTTAAGAGGATTTTTAACAGAAAGGATTCCTTTTGACTGGTCTTGTCCTATACACAAACTTCGTGCCGAACACTTATGGCAAGACTCTATAAAACAAAATACTTCTACCTGAGCCAGGTCTTCTTTTGTATTAATAACTAGACCTTTATCCCTCATTTTTGTCCTTATGAATGCGACCTATTGAATTTGTCGGGCATTTTTCAATTTCAGGAATTTTGTCAGGTTCAATTTTTTTATAATCCAGTATTTTTGCCAGGTTATTTTCTATAACGATGGCTTCTGGGCAGGCCCGCGAACAGATCCCGCAGGCAATGCAGGCATTCTTGCACATCTTCCTTGAAGAAGCGCCTCTATCTTGAGACTGGCAGAAGACAATAATTTCCTGGGAGGCCGGATGAAGTTCAAAGAGATTTCTCGGGCAAGCATCCACACATTTACCGCATGCAGTGCATTTGTCCTCTTTGACAACAGGAAGCCCTTCTTCACCCATATAAAGGGCGTCAAAAGGACAGGCTCTGACACAATCTCCAAAATGTAAACAACCGAAGGAACACTGTTTGTTCCCGCCGATTAAATGAGAGGCGTGACAGGTAGATATTCCCAGGTAAGACCCTCTGTTTTTTGCCGCTTCATGAGTCCCGCGGCAGTGGAGCCGGGTGATCTTCTTGATAACTTTTTCTGCTGTAACGCCAAGAGCATCAGCAATATACTGGGTGACTTCTTCTCCTCCTACCGGACAGCCACTTGTTGCTGCTTCTCCTTTGACCACAGCCTCTGCAAAAGCCCTGCATCCTGCATATCCGCAGGCTCCGCAGTTTGCTTGAGGCAGGAATTCTGATATTTGTTCAATTTTGGGGTCTTCATATACTTTAAGTTTTTTGTAGGCAAAAACAAGCCCCAGAGAGAAGAGGAGGCTGAGAGCACCCATGGTAAAAACTGGCCATAAAATGTCCATTATTTTATCATTCCTATAAACCCCATAAAGGCAAGGGCCATGATCCCAGCAACAATAAGAGCGATTCCTGCTCCTTTTAAAGGCTCTGGAACATCTGCAAGGTCGAGCTGTTCTCTTATCCCGGCCATGAGAATGATTGCTAAAGTAAATCCAAGGCCAGAGCCAACACCAAAAGCAACGGCCTCCGCAAGGCTATAATTTCTCAATGCAGCAAGAAGAGCTAAAAACATGATGGAACAGTTTGTCGTTATTAGGGGAAGATAAATTCCGAGTGCTTGATAAAGAGGGGGGCTCATTTTCCGGATAAACATTTCCACCAACTGGACCAGAGATGCAATGACAAGAATAAAAGAAACGATCTGAAGGTAATCAAGTTTATGGGGGATTAAAATCCAGTGGTTAATTGCCCAGGAGACAACAGCAGTAATAGTCATAACAAAAGTTACTGCCAAGCCCATCGAGAGAGCAGAGCTGATTTTTTTTGAGACGCCCAGGAAAGGACATATCCCCAGGAAGTAATAGAGAACAAAGTTATTGATCAGGATGGCAGAGACAAAGATTGCTACAAGTTCCACTTTTATTTCCTTGCCTTTGTTTTACGTTCAATATGCAGGGCTATTCCGAGAAGGATTCCCAGGGTTAGAAAGGCTCCAGGGGGGAGGATCATTATTATCCAGGGCTTAAACCATGTTCCCATAACTTGAAGGCCTAAAAAGGTCCCTACACCTAAGACTTCTCGTATAGAACTCAGAATCAACAAGGCCAGGACGAATCCTGAGCTCATGCCAAGCGCATCTATAAAAGAACGCCCTACAGAATTTCTTGAGGAAAAAGCTTCCTGGCGTCCCAGAATAATACAGTTCACAACGATTAGAGGAATATAGGGGCCTAAGTTTTTAGAGATAAGAGGGAAAAAAGCAGCCATACACCGGTCTGCTATGGTTACAAATGTAGCGATGATGACAATATAGCTGGCAATACGGACCTGACTTGGAATGAATTTTTTTATAGATGAAACGACCAGAGAACTGAATATGAGGACAAAGCTTGTTGCTAAACCCATGGCTAGCCCATTAATAACCCATCCTGTTACTGCCAGCGTTGGACACAGTCCCAGGAGCTGGCGAAAGACAGGATTTTCATCCCATAAACCCTTGACGAATTCCTGTCCGATACTTCTAGTTGACATCTTGTTCCTCGCTGCTGAGGCTCCCTTCTTTTTCAAGCTGTCTCAGTCGATTTAGGGAGCTGTTGACTAGATTAAGAACAGCCTCAGAGGATATGGTGGCTCCTGTGATTGTATTGATTTCTGAATGACTCAGCTCCTCCTGAGTTTTAACCGCAGGCTTGTGTAGGGTGAGAAGATTACTGCAGTCTTTGTTGTCCCAGAACTTAAGAAACGATTCTCTATCGTTGATCTTTGCTCCTAGCCCGGGCGTTTCCTTCTGGTCAATGACTTTCAGGCTGTTAATCTTTTTAATAGACGGGTTTGTTCCCAGCATAAGAGTGATTTTACCTTGAAAGCCTATGCCTGAGGCTTGAATGGCAAAACCGACCAGGATTCCCTTTTTGTCTTTTCCTCCGTAGACAGTGAGGTCTTTCTCTTCATATAATTTCTGGCTGCTGTGTGTTCCCGGCACGACCTGGAGAATTGCTTCTTCTATTTCCCTTTGCCTGTTTAGTTCGATTCGTTCTTTTGTTAAAAGATCAACAGTTGCCAGGAAGCTTCCTGAGAGAAGCCCCACGAACGTAAGGACTATAATCATTCGAGCACTGAGGCTCATCCTTTTCTCCTTCCCCCTAAAATACGCGGCCGGGTGTAGCGATTGAGGAGTGGAACAAAGGTATTCATAAAAAGAATAGAATACATAACACCTTCGGGGAAGCCTCCAAAGAAGCGAATTAAACCTACAATAAGGCCTATCCCCAGGGCATATACCCAGGCGCCTAAAGGAGTTATTGGAGAGGTGACCATGTCTGTCGCCATAAAAAAGGCTCCGATCAAAAAGCCTCCAGCGAGAATGTGAAAAAGAGGAGATGTGTATTTTTCAGGATTGGCAAGCCAGAAGATTCCTGTAAATATTGTAAGAGAGAGAAAAATTCCCAGTGGGATACGCCAGTCTATCACGCGGCGGAAAAGGAGGAAAAGCCCTCCCAGAATAAGAGCAAGAGCAGAAGTCTCTCCCAGGCAGCCACCTGTATTTCCAAAGAAAAGATCCTTAAGAGAAGTAAGAGTCCCCTGTGCTACTGCGTTCTCGAATTTCAAATTGCCCAGTGGAGTAGCATAGGTTAGAATGTCGACTTTTGTCATTACAGAAGGGATCCAGGTTGTCATGGCTACAGGGAAGGCAGTCTGAAGGAAGGCTCTTCCGACTAATGCTGGATTAAAAATATTATTCCCTAGACCTCCAAAAACCTGTTTTCCTATAGCCATGGCAACAACAGCTCCGATAACCGCCAATTCGGGGGAGAGGGATGGAGGAAGCGTCATTGCCAGGAGCAGCCCTGTTATAATGGCAGAACCATCCAAAAGGGAATGAAGAGGTTTCCTTCTTAGGAAAAGAAATAAAGCTTCTGTTGTTAGGCAGGCTGCTACGCAGGAGAGGAGGAGAACTAGAGCCTTAAAACGGAAAAAGTAGAGAGATGTAAAAATAGCAGGGGCTAGGCTGATAATTACGGCATACATAATTTTTGGCACAGAATCTTTGTCTTTAAAATGAGGAGAAGATTGAAGGATAATAATTTTATCTGTCATCAGGGATTCTTTTTCCGTTTGAGGCTTATAATTTTATCTTTTCCCAGGCGTATCCAGTGGACAAGGGGAATATTTGAGGGACAGATATACTGGCAGCAGCCACATTCCACACAATCCAGGATGCCCCAGTTCTCTGCCTCTGTTAAGTTATTGTATTTGACATATTTAGCAAGCCGGGTTGGCACGAGGACCATAGGGCAGTGTTCTATACAACGGCCGCAGTGGATACATGAATATTCTAATCTTGGCGGGGGAGCTGGCCAGGCCAGGATTCCGGATGTTCCCTTGATTACAGGGATATCCAAAGACCACTGGGCGATTCCCATCATCGGGCCGCCCATTACTAGGATATTGGCATCCTCGCTTAGTCCTCCGCAGAACTCAATTACGCTTTCGAAAGAGGTTCCGATTCGAACTAAAAGATTGTTAGGGTCCTTAATGCTTTGGCCAGAGACGGTAATGACTCTTTCATAAAGAGGTTTTCCATCATGTACCGCATCCCAAATCGCCTTGGCAGTTCCGACATTTTGGACCACAATTCCTACATCAAAGGGGAGTCCGCCTCTCGGGACTTCCCTGCGAAGGAGGGCGTATATAAGATTCTTTTCTGCCCCTTCTGGATATTTTGTCTTGAGAAGAACCGCCTCTCCCGGATAATCCCGGATTTTCTCCTGGAAGATTTCAAAAGCTTTCTTTTTGTTGTCCTCTATTCCTATAATTATTCGCTCTGCCCCAGTAGCGATTCGCGCCAATTCTGCTCCTTTAAGAATCTCGTCAGAGGCCTCCAGCATTAACCTGTAGTCGGAGGTTAAAAGAGGCTCACATTCACAGCCGTTTATAATGATCGTATCGATGGGCTTGTCATTAGGAGGAGAAAGTTTCACAGCAGTTGGAAAGGCAGCTCCTCCTAATCCTACGACTCCTGCTTCCTTGACTTTTTGGCGAATCTTTTCAGGGCTTAGGGAGAAAGGATCTTTAGATTCTTCTCTTTCTATGGAGATGCGATCCTGGCCATCATTTTTAATCGTTACAGCGGGAACCGGATAACCTGCTGGATGACTGAACATATCGACAGAGAGCACTTTACCCGAAACGCTGGAATGAACAGAAGCAGAAAAAAGCGTCTGCCCCTCGCCAATTTTTTGAGAAAGATAGACTTCGTCTCCCTTCTGGACTAAAGATTCGGCAGGGCTGCCAAAATGCTGAAGAAGGGGAATCGTAACTTTGTCCGGAGGAGGCATAGAATGAATAGCTTTTTCTTCTGTTGATTCTTTAAACTCAGGGGGATGAACTCCATGAGGAAAGGTTTTGACCTTCATTTGTGAAGAATCTTTTTAGAAATAATGAGGTTAAAGTTTATTCATTCTCCGGTTGAATTGTCAAGCATTAAAGCTTTTAAAGGTAGCAGTAAATAAGAAGACAGGTTGCTTTTTGAATTGTAGAGATTTGATTCATCAGTTCTCTTCTATTTTGTGTGGGTAATAATTAGAAAGTTTTCAGGAATGGTCTCACTCCCGTTCAGATTTTTCACGCCATCCCTTCATCGCTCTTCTCGACGGCTGCGTAACTCGCTCCGCTCAAACATACTCGCCGCCCGACTCTGTCGGGTTTCCTCGAAGAACAATTCAGGGAGGCTAAATCTTCAAAGGTCGCTTCATCCATCCCCGAACACTTTCTATTAATCTATCAAGACATGTTTTGCCCATACAAAATGGAAGAGAACCGGTTTGTCAAATCCACCGCATTTAAGTA
>Ga0114919_10001481_pt1 | contig 18828 bp, 19 predicted proteins | sample BlataG_FD_88682 | JGI IMG/M metagenome (GOLD analysis project Ga0114919, IMG submission 88682) | Deep subsurface microbial communities from Black Sea to uncover new lineages of life (NeLLi) - Black_00105 metaG | ecosystem: Environmental > Aquatic > Marine > Oceanic > Sediment | place: Atlantic... | reverse complement strand
CTTCGCAAATCGTTCACCCCGTGAAATAAATCGAAGATTTAGCTTTGCTATTTCACAGGGTAAATCGGTGTTCCTTGTTCTTAAATCAATTTATACCTACTTTATGGACAAGCACTAATTAGTGTCTGTCCATAAAGTCTGCATTTTATTGAAATAAGCACCAAAATACAAATTACAAATAAATCACAAATTCCAATTCCGAATTCTCAGGCCAAATTCTGTAACTGTTTGAATAATTTGAATTTAGGTAATTGAGTATTATTTGATATTTGATGCTTATAATTTGAGATTTCATCGTTAACTTGTAACTATAACAGTTTATTGACAAACACTAATTAGTTCATAAACTTTTGGTGATTAATTCATCAATAGCCCCGCCTTTTAAGGCGGGGTTTGAAAAGAAGCCAACTCCCCTCCCTCAAAATTTAGGAAATTTTATAAATTTGAAAATAAAATTCCCTAAATTTTGAGGGGAGATAAATAGGCTAACTTTGTTCCCCGCCCTGAAGGACGGGGCTATTGATATTTTTTTATATATAGTTTATGAATAATAGAGCCTAAATTGTTAATTTCGCATATGCTCCAAATCCATAAACATTTTAATGAAAGACATACAGAAAATAAAACAAAGATTTGGTATTATCGGGAACTATATTGGTTTAAACAGAGCTATTGATATCGCTGTTCAGGTAGCGCCAACGGATCTCTCTGTACTGATTTCAGGGGAAAGCGGTACGGGTAAGGAAGTCTTTCCGCAAATCATTCATCAATATGGTGCTCGTAAACACGGGCAATATATTGCCATAAATTGTGGGGCAATTCCTGAAGGTACGATTGATTCTGAATTGTTCGGACATGAGAAAGGAGCCTTTACAGGTGCATCGGATAGCCGAAAAGGATATTTCGAAGTGGCTGATGGGGGAACAATTTTCCTTGACGAAGTCTCGGAACTGCCATCGGCAACACAAGTCCGCCTGCTAAGAGTTTTGGAAACGGGAGAGTTTATACGGGTTGGCAGTTCAAAAGTTCAAAAAACGAATGTCCGTGTTATTGCCGCCACAAATATTGATGTTACTTTCGCTACTCAGGAAGGGAAATTCAGGGAAGATCTGTTTTACAGGTTGAATACCGTCCCCATATTTATTCCTTCTCTGCGGGAACGAGGTGAGGATATTTACCTGTTGTTCAGAAAGTTTGCATATGATTTTGCAGAAACATACCGGATGCCGGCTGTCAGCTTGATGGAAGAAGCCAGGCATATTCTTTTAAACTATTCATGGCCGGGGAATATCCGGCAATTAAAAAATGTCACTGAACAAATTTCAGTAATTGAGAAAAACAGGGAAATCAGCGCCGAAACATTAAGGCGCTATATGCCAGATTATCAATCAGTTAAACTTCCCGCAATCATTCAGCGTGAAAATCAAAAACCTTTTTCTTCCGAGCGGGAGATCTTATATAAAATCCTGTTCGATATGAAAAATGATATGAACGATTTAAAGAAACTGGTTGTTGATGTTTTGCAGAAAGGAGTGGATCAGGTTGATGTGAGTGAAAGCAATGCCCAGCTTATTCATAAGCTTTATCAAAGTATCGATTCGACGGTAGTAAAAGAACCTGCCAAACCAATTGAAGTGCAGCCGGACAGATCGGAAATACAGGATACGGAGGAGATTGTGGAAGAATCCTTGTCTCTGATGGATAAAGAAATTGAATTAATCAGGAAGGCTCTCGATAAGCACCATGGAAAACGAAAATACGCTGCTGAGGAGCTGGGTATTTCTGAAAGAACACTATACAGGAAAATTAAGGAAAATGACATAAATTAATTGAACTTGATACAAAAATTGGATCTATTATGCTGTAATTTAGCTATTTATGTTTCAATTGTCTTTTGGAATGATGGAATTTTGGATGAATGGATTATTGGATTTTTTCATAATTCCCTTGTTGAAATTGATATTTGAAATATTAGCCCACAGATTTATCTGTGGGTTTAAAAGCAAACCAGAATTAAAATCATAACGGCTTTAGCCGTTTTTCAAGCTTTGCTTATTTCGAACTCACGTTAATTAGTAAAAAGATTATTAAGGGTATGATTATTTAGAGTATAGTTAAAATGAAAAAAAATAATTATCAAATAAATTTTGTAAGCTTATTATTAGCTTGTTGTTTATTCGCAAGCCTGGCTGGTTGCAAGATCAGTTATTCCTTCACGGGCGCCTCTATTTCTCCCGAAATAAAAACCATATCCGTTCAATATTTCCCAAACCGGTCAAGAGGTGTCGTCAATCCCTCTTTAAGTCAAGACTTTACTGATGCCCTTAAGGATAGATTCAAAGCTCAAACAAGTCTTGAGTTAATAAACGGGATTGGAGATGTAAATTTTGAAGGTGAAATAACCAATTACAGCACTCAACCCATGGCTATTACCGGTACCGAAAGAGCTGCTTTAACCAGGTTTACCATAAGCATTATGGTGAAGTACTCCAACATCATTGACCCGGAAGGAAATTTTGATGCGACTTTTTCCCGTTATGAAGACTTTGAAAGTTCCATCGACTTTAGTTCTGTGGAAGCAGACCTGGTGAAAAAAATTTTAAATCAGATCACAGAAGATGTATTTAACAGAGCTTTCGTTAATTGGTAAATTTTAGAAAAACAAAATGAACAGGGAAGAATTTATATATTACCTTAACCACCCTGCAATTTTAGGGGAAAAGAGCATTCTTGAGATGCATGAATTGCTTAATGAGTTCCCTTATTTTCAAACGGCTCATCTTCTGTTGCTAAAAAATTTATATAACCTTGAAAACATAAAATTCAGTAATCAACTAAAAATTTCCTCAGCTCATATTACAAACAGGGAAATACTTTATTATCTTCTCCAAAAAGTGGAATTAGCAGAGGCTGAAACCATTGAAGTTGACAAAGAAAAACCTGAAACCCAAACCCTGGTCCCTGAAAAGGAAGTTAAAAAGCCTGATATTTCAGAAAAACCTGAAATCACCAAAGATGAAAAGGAACCTGATATTCCAATTAAAAGTATTGAAGAAGAAAAGACAGTCGCGGATCAAAAAACCAGATCAAAGGAGGCTTTGGCAGATCAGGTTTTGAAACGTATTGAGGAGATTAGGGCTAAAAAGACCACTTCTGTTTCCGGGACAGAAGAGAAGCCGGAAGATGATGCTATAAAAAAGACACCATCAGAAAGGAAAGAAAATTTAGCCGATTCTATCCTGGAGGAGATTTCTAAAGTGAAGAAAGAAAAAGAAGAAAGACTGAAAAAAACGATGGCAACCAGCGAAATTAGCAGAGCCGAAGAAAATCTCCCGGATAACAAGGCAAGAACCAGTGTAGATAAAACGGATATTCAAGCAAAGTCAATCAGGGAGAGTGAAGAGCGGCAAGAAGAGAGAATCATGCTGAATGAAGATGAGGAAATCATTTCAGCCGGAATTCAAGCTGAGTCTTCGGGCGAAATTTCAGATAAAACCGGATCAACGGATGAAACTTCGGTACAAACAGGGATACTCCCGGCAGATGATTTATTAGACCTGGAACGGAAGGGAGTTGATGATACTGAGGTTATAGGTACGGAGAACTCCCAGCCTGATAAAGAAATAAAAGAACCGGAAAAACCGGTAATCCTTAGTAAGGCGGAACTGATTGACCGATTTATTGAAACCGATCCCAAAATTGTTCCCGAAAAAGAATCATGGCTTGACCAGGAAGACATTTCAGAAGAAAGCATTGAAAACGAGGGGTTTATGACAGACACACTGGCAAAGATCTATATCAGACAGGGATATTATTCAAAGGCAATATTTGCATATGAAGAATTAAGCTTGAAATTTCCGGAAAAAAGTAGTTACTTTGCAAGTCAAATTGAGAGAATAAAGAAATTAATTAACGATAAATCACATTAAAATGGGAATTTATACTTTATTTTCGGTATTGATACTGATAGCTTGTGTGTTATTGACCCTGATTGTATTGGTTCAAAATTCAAAAGGAGGAGGACTGGCAGCTAACTTTTCGGCTTCAGCCCAAATTATGGGTGTAAGGAAAACAGCTGATTTTCTTGAAAAAGCAACCTGGACTTTAGCTATATCTCTCGTAGCTTTATGTTTATTAGCCAGCGCTTCAATCCCCAGGGGTAGCGGGGAAAACAGATCGAAGATTGAAGAACAAATTGAAAGAGCAATAGATCCTACTGCCGTACCAAACCTTCCAACTGCTTTACCTGAACCCAAAGGTACTACAAGCGATGATCAGAGTAATTAATACCCTTTATTAATAAGTTGTCATTAAAATGTCAGTCTGTCATAGTGCTGACATTTTTTTAATCCTGCCTGTCCTGATTTAATTTTTGTGTATCTAATTGCATATGAGGGAAATAACAACATTCTGTTTTGTGTTTCATGTAAAGTAATTTCATTAGTCATGTTATAATGTCTTTAGCATCTACCAGAATACCGGAATAATTACTTTGGCACAGAATATGATATCAGGGTTCACGAAAATTCAAGTATGTTAAACCTTTAAAATAATATTAAAATGTCGGATTTAAAAAAGATTAAACCTTTGGCAGACAGGGTTCTGATTGAACCCACTGAAGCAGAAGTAAAGACTTCTGGAGGGATATTCATTCCTGATTCAGCTCAGGAAAAACCCCAAAAGGGAAAAGTGATTGCTATTGGACCCGGAACGAAAGATGTTGAAATGGAGGTGAAAGTGGGCAATGTAGTTCTTTACGGTAAGTACTCAGGGACTGAAATAAACGTTGACAATAAGGATTATTTATTTATGCGTCAGTCTGATATTATAGCAATTTTATAAAGATAAATAGTAAAAACAATTAAAAAAGCAATTAAAAATGGCAAAAGAAATTAAGTTTAACATAGAGGCCCGTGACAAACTTAAAAAGGGTATTGATGCACTGGCAGATGCAGTAAAGGTAACACTGGGTCCGAAAGGACGAAATGTGATTATTGATAAAAAATTTGGTTCCCCTCAAATTTCCAAGGATGGCGTAACCGTTGCCAAGGAAATTGAACTTTCCGATAATTTTGAAAACATGGGAGCCCAGATGGTCAAAGAGGTGGCTTCGAAGACTGCTGATGATGCAGGAGATGGGACAACGACAGCAACTATTCTGGCACAATCTATTATCGATGTAGGTTTGAAGAATGTTACTGCAGGAGCCAATCCGATGGATCTCAAAAGAGGGATCGATAAAGCGGTCGTTGAAGTAATCAAGAGCCTGAAAAGTCAGACCAGGATGATTGGTGAAGACAACCAGAAAATCGAACAGGTTGCTTCGGTTGCAGCTAATAATGATATAGCAATTGGCAAGCTCATTTCTGAAGCGATGGAGAAGGTTCATAAAGAAGGGGTAATTACTGTTGAAGAAGCAAAAGGTACTGAGACTACGGTTGAAGTGGTTGAGGGAATGCAGTTTGACAGGGGATATATCTCACCATACTTTATAACCGATGCGGACAAAATGGAAGCTGTTTTGGAGAATCCATACATTCTGCTTCATGATAAGAAGATTTCCACAATGAAGGATCTGCTGCCTATTCTTGAATCAACTTCTCAAGCCGGACGTCCGCTATTAATCATTGCAGAAGATGTCGATGGTGAAGCCCTGGCTACACTCGTTGTCAACAAACTCCGTGGTTCGTTGAAAATCGCTTCTGTTAAGGCTCCGGGATTTGGAGACAGAAGAAAAGAAATGCTGGAAGATATTGCTATTTTAACAGGTGGAACGGTAATCTCCGAGGAAAAGGGATTGAAGCTGGAAGGCACAGACCTTGAAATGCTCGGTGAAACAGAAAAGGTGGTTATTGATAAGGAAAATACAACCATTGTTAATGGTCAGGGTGATCAGAAAATGATTGAAGCAAGGGTAAATCAGATCAAGACACAGATAGAAACGACTACTTCTGATTATGATAAAGAAAAACTTCAGGAAAGACTGGCCAAATTATCGGGTGGTGTTGCTGTTTGCTATATCGGTGCAGCTTCTGAAATGGAAATGAAAGAAAAGAAGGGCCGTGTGGATGATGCGCTAAATGCTACAAGAGCTGCTGTTGAAGAAGGAATTATTCCTGGTGGTGGAGTTGCTTATTTAAGAGCCATAGATACTCTTAATAAACTTAAAGGTGAAAACGATGATGAAAATACCGGAATTGCCATTGTCAAACGTGCACTGGAAGAGCCTATACGTCAGATCGTTGAAAATGCAGGAATTGAAGGTTCGATTATTGTTCAGAAAGTAAAGGAAGGGAAAGGCGATTATGGATTTAATGCAAGAACAGGTGTGTACGAGAAACTTCTCGAGACAGGTGTTATTGATCCAACCAAGGTAGCACGTATTGCACTTGAAAATGCTGCTTCTGTCGCTGGAATGTTCCTAACTACAGAATGTGTTTTGGCAGAAGAGAAAGAAGAAAAACCGGATATGCCCCCTATGGGAGGCGGACCGGGTATGGGTGGAATGATGTAACAAATCCACTTATATAACTGCTTAAAGCCCTTCTCAGATAATTCTGTGAAGGGCTTTTTGTTTAATGATAGTAACATAATAGAACAAGAGCAGGGCGGCAACGGCAAGGATGATACCAATTGGATAACCAAACTCTTTTGGTATTTGGAATCCCTCCGGTGCAATTAAAACGTAGGTTGAAGTTACAGCTGTCATAAAGACTGCCGGAATGAGAGCAATCCAATAGAACTTATTTTCCCTGATCAGATAAACAGACACAGCCCATAAAACTATTGTAGCTAATGTTTGGTTTGACCAGGCAAAGTACCTCCAGACAATACTAAAGTCGATTTGAGTAAGCAGGTAACCCAGTATGAACAAAGGTATACTGACAGCCAGCCGGTTTTGAATCTTTACCTGTTTTATTTTTAGAAAATCAGCCACGATCAGTCGTGCACCGCGAAATGCAGTATCCCCGGAAGTAATTGGGGCTGCCACAACTCCCAAAATTACAAGAAGTCCTCCTATTTTACCCAGTAGTGAATTCGAAATTTCATTGACAGCCCAGGCAGCATTTCCATTTTGTTCTCTCATCACATCATTTAGTGCCCCGACACCACCAAAAAAGCTCATTGCAGCAGCAGCCCAGATCAAAGCCACAACTCCTTCAGTAATCATAGCCCCGTAAAATACCCTTCGTCCTAATTTTTCGTTTTTCAGGCATCGTGCCATAAGCGGGGCTTGAGTAGAATGAAATCCCGAAATTGCACCACATGCAATGGTAATGAATAGCATGGGGAAAACCGGAAATTTATCCGCTTCCTGGTTCATGTTTACAAGATTTCGCGGTGTAAGCTCAGGAATAGAATACTGATTGGCGATTAAACTTATTGAAATGCCTACCGCCATGAACAATAAAGCAATACCGAATACGGGATAAATCCTCCCTATGAGTTTATCGATAGGCAGTAGTGTAGCCATAAGGTAATAGGCAAAAATAATCCATATCCAAAAAGTATAACCAACAATACTCGACGTGAACCCATAAAGGATCCTGGCAGGTCCCATGATAAATACAGCGCCAACCAATATCATGAGGATAACCGTAAATCCTCTCATAAACTGTTTAACCCCGGTACCCAGGTATTTCCCAACGATTTCAGGTATGCTTAACCCATCGTGTTTTATGGACAACATTCCGGAAAAATAATCGTGAACCGCACCGGCAAAAATGGCTCCAAGAACAATCCATAAAAACGCAACAGGACCCCACATTGCTCCTGCAATAGCACCGAATATAGGTCCAAGTCCGGCGATATTGAGAAACTGGATCAGGAAAATTTTACCCCAGCCCATAGGAACAAAGTCTACACCGTCCTCAAGCCTTATTGCAGGGGTAGTTCTTTTTGGGTCGGCATCAAAAATTTTCTCAACAAACCTGCTGTAAAAGAAATAACCAAGAATTAATGCCAGAATGGATAAGATGAAGGTAATCATAGTTCGTTACTATTTTTGTATAGGTCAGGCAATATAGTAAATTTAGTTAATTGAGCAAATGATCAAATTATAAAATGCCTAAATGCCTAAAATTTTAGAATACACTGCAGGTTTTTTTACCTGAGACCCTAAGGGGGTTTAAAAACCCTTAGGGTCTGGGGCTCTGTAGAGCGACTCTCCTGCCGAAGGCATTCCTTTGGAAGAGTCGCTAGCGACTTGGAAAGTCGTTCTACTAATTCGCTGCGAGTATAACTATTTCACCGGGAATTTAAACTCGTCAGACGAACTGAAGTCGTCTGACGAGAACCGCATTAATCGGTTTGCCTAACAATTCAACTCTTTGATTTCCTTGATATTGGATTGCCGGTTTCTTTTTGTGACCCATCCGGAAAGGTTTTTATATATTTCGAACGTATGTTAATTTGGAAAAGAAATTATTTTCTTACATTAGTAGATATGTTACTAATCAGAACTCTCAAATTTGTTATCATTATGAAAAAATGGATTTTACTTATTGTTTTCCTCGCCGGCGGATTGCTGGTTAAAGGACAGGAAACCGACACACCCAAACCGGTAGCTCCTTATAGCCAATCGGTTATGACTAATTCCGGTATACTTTTTATTTCCGGACAAATACCAATAAACCCAAAAACAAAAGAGCTGGTTAAAGGGGACATCAAAGCAGCCACTAAACAGGTTATGGAAAATATTGGAGCCATATTAAAGAAAAATAGTATGGATTATTCCAATATTGTAAAATGTACTGTTTTTCTTACCGATATTAAGGATTATAGTGCTGTAAATGAGGTTTATGGCAGCTTTTTTAAGGGTAAATATCCTGCCAGGGAAGCCATTCAGGTAGTGCACTTACCACTGGACGCCATCATCGAAATTTCTGCTATTGCGTCAAAGTAGCTGCGGGAAAAGGATTATGACACCTTATCTTTAACAATTGATTTTACCGCATTAACAAAGGTGTCCAGATTCCTGGTTGTAGTATATAGATTTGGTGTTACCCTTATTCCATTTATATTTTCCCACTTTATTGTAATAGTATAGATCTTGTGTTTGTTAAACAAGTCTTTTTGAATATCGGCCGGGTCAATTCCTTCTATTGCAAAATTTCCAAGACCACAAGCATATTCAGGTTTAAAGGAAGTGAAAAATTTTGCCCCGGGAATTTCATTTATTCGTTCCATCCAATAGTTTTTCAGATATCTTAGTCGTTCTTCTTTTCTTTTCGAACCAATCATATAGTGGAAATCAATTGCTTTTCCTATAGCCAGCTCGGCAGGAAACGAGCGTGTACCCATGGCTTCGAATTTCCTTATATTATCGGATTTAGGATCAGATGGTGCAGTAAGAGGCCATACTTTTGTTATTTTCTCTTTCTTAACATAAAGAACACCGGTTCCAAAAGGTGCATATAACCATTTGTGCAAACTGGTGCCAAAATAATCGCATTCCGTATCCGGGATATTAAAGTCTATATGTGCAAATGTATGAGCGCTGTCAAGCAATACTTCAATACCTCTTTTATGGGCTTCACGGGCGAGCTTTTTTGCCGGCAATATCTGACCTGTCCAATTGATCATATGCATGATCTCAATGATTTTTGTTTTGGAGGTAAATGCATCGACATACAATTTTACAATTTGATCATCATCTTCAATAGGTTGAGGAAGGTTAATCCATCTTAAAACAATCCCATCCCTTTTTTCCCTTTGCTTCCAGGCATTAATCATATTGGGATAATCTTGTTTGGTGAGCACTACTTCATCTCCCTTTTTGAGGTCCAACCCAAAAATAATCGTTTCCAGCGCTTCGGTTGTGTTTCTTTGAATGGCAATCTCTTCAGGTGAACATCCTGCCAGGTCAGCCAGTGATTTTCGAACTATTTCTCTGCCTTCCCCAACCACTTGCCACATATAGTAGGCAGGGCCTTCATTGCTGATCCTGTTATAGGTTTCGAAAGCATCCTGAACAACTTTGGGCTGAGGACAAACCCCTCCATTGTTTAAATTCATAACATTGGGTGAAGCGGTAAATGATTGTTGTACCCAGTACCAAAAATCTTCATCCCTGGCAGCCGTACCGGGTGGTAAGAGGGAAATCCTGTTAAAGGCTTCTTCCGCTTCTTTCCCGTAAGAACTTTTAAAAATCGAGCTGAAAGCTAAAGTTCCTGCCGCGGCTAAAGAGCTTGTTAAAAATTTCCTCCGATTTGTTTTCATGCTGAAAAATTTAGTTAGATTGTATAAAGTTATTAAATATCCATTGCAAGAGCAAATGCTTTTTTATATACAGTTAAGTTTCTAATTATTTATGAAACTATGTCCTTTTACTGCATATTGTTATATGAAATAAATATCTTTACGGACTCTGTCAGACGGATTTTTTACACAAATGGATAACATCAGGAATTTTTGCATCATTGCTCATATTGATCATGGAAAAAGCACTTTAGCCGACCGTTTACTGGAAAAAACCAACACTCTTTCTGAGCATGAGTTAAAAAACCAGGTGTTGGATAATATGGAATTGGAAAGGGAAAGGGGAATTACCATAAAGAGCCATGCCATTCAGATGGAATATCTTTTTAAGGGACAGAAATATTTTTTAAATCTGATTGATACTCCCGGCCATGTTGATTTTTCATACGAAGTTTCCCGTTCAATTGCTGCCTGCGAAGGAGCGCTTCTGGTTATTGATGCCAGCCAGGGAATACAGGCGCAAACTATCTCAAACCTTTATCTGGCTTTAGAGAACGATCTTGAGATTATTCCGGTTTTGAACAAAATGGATTTGGAAGCTGCACAACCGGAAGAGGTAAAGGATCAGATTGAGGATCTGGTCGGATGCGACAGGGAAGATATTATTGAAGCAAGCGGCAAAACAGGTATGGGTATAGAAAGGATACTGAAGGATATTATCGAAAAAGTGCCACCACCTGAAGGGGATAAAATGGCTCCGCTTGAGGCATTGATCTTTGATTCTGTTTTTAATTCATACCGTGGAATTCATGCTTATTTCAAAATTCTTAATGGGGTGATCCGCAAGGGAGATTATGTAAAATTTGTGGCAACTGGTAAAAAATATCACGCCGATGAAATAGGTATCTTGAAATTAAAATTGGAACCGCGTGAAGAGTTAGGAACCGGTGATGTCGGTTATATTATTTCAGGTATAAAAACCTCAAAAGAAGTAAAGGTAGGCGATACCATAACTCATGTGGAAAATTCATGTACCGGGGCAATTGCAGGATTTAAAGATGTAAAACCCATGGTTTTTGCAGGTATCTATCCTGTTGATGCGGATGATTATGAAGAATTGCGGAATTCGATGGAGAAATTACAGTTAAATGATGCCTCTCTTTCATATGAACCCGAATCCTCTGCAGCACTGGGTTTTGGATTCAGGTGTGGTTTCCTGGGGCTCCTCCATATGGAAATTATTCAGGAACGCCTCGACAGGGAATTTAATATGAATGTAATAACCACCGTTCCCAATGTTTCATATAAAGTGTATACCCAAAAAGGTGAAGTACTCGAAATTCATAATCCGTCAGGTTTACCAGCGCCTAATTATATAAACCGTATTGAAGAACCATACATAACCGCCCAGATCATATCTAAATCCGGGTTTATAGGACCGATTATGAAACTTTGCATCGATAAGCGGGGCACATTAAAAAACCAGGTATATCTTACAAGCGATCGTGTTGAAGTAACTTTCGAAATGCCTTTGGCAGAAATAGTCTTTGATTTTTATGATAAGCTTAAAAGTATCTCAAAAGGATATGCTTCTTTTGATTATTACCAATCAAGCTACCAGACCGCGACCCTGGTTCGTCTGGATATTTTGTTAAACCATGAAATGGTTGATGCATTATCCACTTTGATTCATAAAGATAATGCCTATGATTTTGGGCGCAGGATATGTGGAAAACTGAAAGATCTTATTCCGCGTCAACAGTTTGATATTGCCATTCAGGCAGCAATCGGGGCAAAGATCATTGCCCGGGAAACGGTGAAAGCCCTACGGAAGGATGTTACAGCCAAGTGTTATGGTGGGGATATAACCCGGAAAAGAAAATTATTGGAAAAACAAAAGAAAGGTAAAAAAAGAATGCGCCAGGTAGGCAACGTGGAAGTACCACAGCAGGCTTTCCTGGCTGTTCTAAAGCTCGATTAAGTGAAAGGACCACTATCTTTAATGGCTAACTTATGAATTTACTTTTAAGTTAATGATTAGTGTGTTGGGAGGGGGGAAAATATAATGTTATAAGTTATATGTTAATTGTTATAAGTTAACACGTTGTGCGATTAGAATTTTCTTATGTATAAAATAAACAAATTAACCTTACAATGTTTTGTATTTGTGTGATTTACTGAAATATATAATTTTGTGAGATTTTGTGCTTTAGTGATTTAGTGGCTAAAAAAAATGCCACAAAAACACAAAATCACTAAATTCCACTAAAAAACGTATAACTTATAACCTATAACAAATAACAATTAACCTGAATTCAAAAAGAGACACTTAAAAACTGATTGATTACACTTTTTATATTATTATCTTTACGTTTAACTAAATAAAAATTCCTATATCATGAAAAAAATTGTACGATTTGCCTTGTTTCTTATTTTTGTTTTTGCACCTGTGATCACCATTTTGGCACAGGACTGCACTTTTTATTTCCCAACGAAAGAAGGTACGGTTATTAAGACCGATTACTTTGATAAGAAAGGAAAGCTTACCAGCATTACAACTCAAAAAGTATTGAAAAAAGAATCTTTTCCGGATGGATTGTCGGTTACGGTTGAAACCCAGACAGAAATCCCCGGTGAAGATGTTGAACTCCAGAGCAAGGAAATAACCCTTACCTGCAAAGAGGGGAAATTTTATGTCGATATGGATAATTACATGGGAGATGTGAACATGGAGGCTTATGAAAACATGGACATAATTATTGAGAGTGAAAATGTCACTATCCCGCGAAATCCAAAACCAGGAGATCTTTTGGGTGATGGGAGTATCATCATGACTATAAAAAATGAAGATATTACCCTGATTACCATAACCGTCAAAATTTATAACAGGAAAGTGGAAACAATTGAAAAAGTCACAACTCCTGCCGGAACCTTTGAATGCTTTAAGATTTCGTATGATATCGAGACCAAAATGTTACTTACCATAAAGGCGAAAGCTGCTGAATGGTACTCAAAGGATGTGGGTTTGGTAAAAAGTGAATCCTATAATAAAAAAGGGAAACTTAGAGGCTACTCCTTGCTTTCAAGTATTTCGAACTAACCACATACACCTGATTTGATACACTTGCCTGCCTTGGTAGAATTAAGGAGCCTGGTTCTATAACCATGTACTGAGGAAGCACAGCATGTAATGCAGTCAGGGTCTGATTCAAAGTCAGGCCCTGACTATTTTTCATTTTTGCCCTATCCAATATGTAGTCGCAAAATGCGACTGGATAGAGGTGCCATTTTTGAACTTAGAAAGGTAAATTAAATATAAATCATTAAATTTGTAATAGATAATAGAATATAGAAAAAATGAACATCCAGGCGGAAAAACTCAAGTTGATACGAATGCTTTTAAATACAAAGAAACCGTCTGTACTTGCAAGTATCCGAAAGATATTCGAGAAGGAACATGAAGGTGATTTTTGGAACACATTATCTGAGGAAGAGAAAGATGATATTAGACAAGGTGTAGAAGAGTTAAACAGCGGAAATAAATACCCTTATAATGACATCATGTCAAAGCACAGATAATGGCAAGACAGGTAGTATTTTCTAAAAGGGCAAGAAATAATCTGGAAAAACTGTTGAATTACCTGGAAACAGAGTGGTCATTAAAGGTCAAGAATGAATTTATTGCCAAACTGGATCGGCGCATACTTCAAATATCCCGACATCCGGCAAGCTGTCCTGAGTCAGAGTACTTTCCGGGTTTGCATAAATGTGTTGTTACCAAACAAACTACATTGTATTACAGGGTAAAGGAGGAAGAAATAGAAGTTATTACATTTTTTGATAACAGACAGGATCCTAACAAACTAAAACCATAACAGGTATTTCCTAACACGGCAAACAAAACGGGCTTCTTTACCGAAAAGCGCCTACAGCAATTACCTTCCGTACATCCGTCGGACCGCAATCCCGATAGCTATCGGGAGTCGGACGGTTTCCTACCCTCAAACGTCATAATGAAAAGTAATCCTAAAAAAGAAAATCCGGCTACTCCGAAACCCAGGGTTCTTCCAGTCTTTAACAGACCAGCTTGTACCCTTTCCCGTGAACGTTTATGATCTCGATCGATGGTTCGTCTTTCAGGTATTTCCGCAATTTGGTAATATATACGTCCATACTTCTGGCGTTAAAATAATTATCGTCGATCCAGATGGTACGTAATGCAAAATTTCTTTCAAGCACCCTGTTTTTATTAGTACAGAGGAGTTTCAGGAGTTCAGATTCTTTGGTGGTTAGTTTCTGCACTTTTGTGCCATGCGTAAGCAATTGCTTTTTTGCATCAAAATTATAATTGCCTAACTGGAATACATCAAGGGAACCACCATCCTGCCCGGGCTTTGTCCGTCTGAGAATTGCTTCGATCCTGTATAACAATTCCTCCATGCTGAAGGGTTTGGTTATGTAGTCGTCTGCACCAATTGTAAATCCTTCAAGAACATCCTCCTTGTGTGATTTAGCCGTTAGAAATATGATAGGAATATCGCTGTTTATTAACCTGATTTCTTTGGCAACGGTAAATCCGTCTTTCCCGGGCATCATTATATCCAGAATGCACAGATCATAGTGTTCTTTGATAAAGCCCTTAAAGGCTTTATTTCCATCCGGATATAATTCAGTTTCATAACCTTTGATGTTAAGATACTCCTTCAGTAATGAGCCCAGATTTTCATCATCTTCAGCTAGCAGAATCCTGGTTTTTATCATGGTTAGAGCCGTTAAAAGGGATATATATCCTAAATGTTGTGCCTTTGTTTAATTGACTGTTAACAGAAATCTTCCCTCCGTGTTCCTCCACTATTTTTTTTACATAACTTAATCCAAGTCCGAACCCTTTGACATTATGAATGTTCCCTGTAGGTACCCGGTAAAATTTATCGAATATTCTTTTTTGATCTTCACTTTTAATACCAATCCCATTATCGGTTACCGAGATAAGCAAACCTTTCTTTCCGGTTTCAGTTGAAATGCTTATTTCAGGTTTTTCCCGGCAAAACTTAATGGCATTATCCACTAAGTTAGAAATAATATTGGTAAAATGTATTTCATCGGCTTCAATAAAGGATGGATCGGCGTTTAATTCCAGATGAAACAGGCCATTTTTATTTTTGATCTGGATATCAAAATTGGCGATAACGGTTGTTATAATTTTGTGTATATCGATCTCCTTGATTTTTAATTTGATTTTTCCTTTATCAAAAATTGCCATTTGAAGAACCTTCTCTACCTGAAAACCCAGTCGTTTGCTCTCGTCGTCAATGACTTTTGTGATATAGTCAAGGTTTTTGTCCTTTGTGTCAATACTCTTGTCTTTCAGCATTTGAGATGCAAGTGAGATCGTAGAAATTGGCGTTTTTAGCTCGTGGGTCATATTATTGACAAAATCGGTTTTCATTTCTGATAATCTCTTTTGCCTGAATATGATATAAAGAGTAGTGAGAAAGATAAGAATGATGAAAAGAATCAGGAAAGCGGAGGATAAACCAATGAATCCAAGGGACTTTATAAAGTAATTTTTCTCTTTCGGGAAATAAAGGGTAATATAATCTTTATTGGAGGTTAGATCATTCGGGAATAGCTGTCGTTGATATACAACAGAATTAGTAAATGTTTTAAATCCACCGGTTTTAAATACGATTTCATTATTTGGTCTTTTTACAGCAAATTCGTAATTAAGATAGAGCTCATTTTCATTTAATTCTTTGCTGATCAATTTGTTTAATAAATTTTGATTTATTCTTTTCTCAATTACAGGATTTACTTTAATCAGTTTATCAACAATGCTTTCAATAAATAATGATTTATTGGTCAGGTATCTGGAATATCTGTTTTTAAGTTCCTTTTTGGTGATTACTCTTGTTGAGTAAACTTCCCGTTTTGCAATTCCAGGCGCCGGACTAACAATTGTAAAACCAACCGAATCCATTATTTCAACTGATCTGTCCGGCAGATGAATATAGTTTTGTTCCGTTTCATAAAATATGGCATCAGCCTCAATTTTTATTTTACCATAAAGACTATCATGTTCTTTAGAGTATGCACCGATAATAATACGCTTATGGACCGAATCGGATGTTTGTGAATTATCAACTTCTCTGATGATCTGATAAATCGTTTCCTGTTTTTCAAGCTCGTTAATAACCGATGTAAGAGCCCGGTTGACCTGTTGACGGAATTGTTGTTCCTTAAGGTTTAAGGAATTCCTGATCCAATAGCTTTGAACAACGATCAGGCTTAGCAAGCCAATCGTCATCACGCCGGTTAATATCCATATGACCTTTCTGCTCATACCGGTACAAAGATAAGTTTTACGGCTCTTTCCGTATTAAATTTTTAACAAACTTTAACAATCGTTAAGTTTAGTTAACAAAAGTTACATGTACTTTTGTTAGTGGAAATTTCCACCGAATCATAAAAACCCCACAATCATGAAAACAGAAAAATGTAAAATGGCATTTCTTTTTACTTCACTCTTTTTATTGGTAAACGTACTCTCCTTTGCCCAGGAAGAGGACATAAAAAATGTTCGCCTAAAGGTTGTCAAAAATAATGAGACGACTCTGGATACTTCTTTTGTTATAGATACTGACAAAGAAGCGCTACATAAGAAAATACATGAGTTAACCGGTATAGAGGTGAAGTCGTTTACCGGTTTTGACCTGAAACATGGCAAACACGGATACAAATATATGGCTTTTTTTGATGAAGATAAGGAGTGTGAAGACCTGGATTCCCTGATGGCTAAAAAAGGAAAACTGGCTGCTATCCATAAGGAAATGTTTGATGAAATGGAAATTGAGATAGACGAAGATGATTTCGTATGGATTGGGAAAGATGCAGGAGTTATTATGGTTATTGAGGATGATGAAGCCCGCCATCATGATAGAGTATATGTAACAAAAGGGGACAAAAAGAGAACTTATATTATTACAAAAGAGCATAAAAGCGGAGAGGAAATACACTCCATTGTAAAGAAGGATATGGAGTTTATTAACGATGAAGGGAAGCTGATAAAAATTATTGTTGAGAAAGATGAAGATGGCACAATTATTGATAAGAAAATAAATATAATGAAAGTTAAAGAGGAGGGGGAAGAAATTGAAGTGATCATTGAAATTGAAGAAGGTAAAGAAAAAAAAGAAGGAAAGGAAAAGGAGATTGAAAAAGTCATAAAGAAGAAAAAAGAAAAGAAAGAGAGCAAAGTCGTGAATGCTAAATAGTTGTGGTTTTTTCTAGTTAGGTTTAATTTTAGGGTTTATTAAAAAGAAGGACGGTGAAAGCCGTCCTTTTTTTTATTGAAAAAGGAGTCTTTGCCGCGATTTTAAGGTTGTCGGATCAATTTTAAAAGAGATGCTGATTTTTTCTGTTTCTTTCAGGGTGTTGATTATTCTTTCCTGATCCTTTTCAGAAATATCTCCCAGTATTTGTAATAAATAGTCTATATTTTTGATTTCTTCAATAAGGAATCCATTGTCACACCGGTTTGAAATTAAATTATACAACAGACTTCTTTCATCATTTTCAAATGAATAAATTGAAAATTCCTGGTTTTTCCCAAGTTTTTTGTTAAAGATTTGCAGGTTCCTGACTTTACGGAGACCAAGACCCAATTTACGGTTAATTAACCAGCTTATATGGTAATCGTTTTCATGTGAAGAAATCCCGATCAACAAAAATGAATAATCCGGTTCATAAATTAATTTGTGAGATTTTTTTTTCACTTTACTCTTTATTCATAAGGTTTTGAAGAGCTATTTCCGCAGCATTTTGTTCAGCTTCCTTTTTTGATGAACCTTCTCCGGTGCCTGCTACCTGATTATCAATAAAAAGTTCGGAAACAAAAGGAATTGATTTATTTTGTATATGCGGATTCTGTAAAGTATGAAAAACAAATTCTTTCTTGTTTTTTTGTACCCATTCAATTATGGCACTTTTGTAGTCTGTTTCTGATTTTTCAATTTCAGAGAGGTTAATGTAGGTTTTTACTATTTTCCGTATAAGAAAACGCTGTGTTTTTTTATATCCTCTATCCAGGTATATAGCTCCAATAAGCGCTTCGAATGCTCCTCCCATTAAATTTTTTGCCGGGTCATTTTGATTATTTTCAGAAGCCAAAAATGTATTCAATCCAATTTTCAGGGCGATGGTATTCAGATGTTCCCTGTTCACTATTTTTGATCTGGTTTTTGTCAGGAATCCCTCCTTTTCGTGGGGGTAATGGTTGAACAGGTAATCGGAAATTACTGCATCGAGAATAGCATCTCCCAGGTATTCAAGTCGTTCGTTGTTTACGATCGAACCATCGGGAAGTTTTATCGAGGCTGATTTAGGGATAAATGCCAACTGAAATAACTGGTATTGTTTTAGCCTGAAACCAAGAAGGCGCCTCAGACGGGATCGGAATTTTCCTTTTTTAGGGAAATAGAGGTTCAATGGTAATGAGTAGTATTCCAACACCAATTAAAAAGCTTAAATTACCTGCTGCGATAATAAGTTAACCCGCAAGCAGGATTAATTCGCTAGTTTCCTGAATATTACGCTGGCGTTATGTCCTCCAAAGCCAAAATTATTGCT
>Ga0114919_10001480_pt1 | contig 18833 bp, 18 predicted proteins | sample BlataG_FD_88682 | JGI IMG/M metagenome (GOLD analysis project Ga0114919, IMG submission 88682) | Deep subsurface microbial communities from Black Sea to uncover new lineages of life (NeLLi) - Black_00105 metaG | ecosystem: Environmental > Aquatic > Marine > Oceanic > Sediment | place: Atlantic... | reverse complement strand
ATATGCCGCTTAGATTTAATACTTGCCCGTTTTGCCATGAGAAAATAATATTCACTATAGAGATAGAAGATATCGATTCGTCTCAATATCCCGCTCCAGCGTATATTCTTCATAAAAGCGAATCTTGTGGTAAAACATCCACTTTTTATTTCGATAGTCTTTTAAGAGTTTCGTATAAAGAACTTGAGAAAAAACCTGGGGCGATTAAAACGTTAGAAACAGCCAAGTAAGATTTCTCTTAATCCCACATTTGAAAAGTAACAAAATCGTATCTTTCTATAACTTTCTTAATAGGATAATATCTCTACATTTTCTCGATATTTCTCGAAAATTTATGACTCTCTTAGAATATAAATCTTATAGTTAATTTTCTTATTTTGATGAACATTAACAGTCACACCAATACAACATTGGATCTAATTAATGATTTATTACAAAATGTTCCTGAGATTGATGACCAGTTTAAAAATCTCTCAAAAACTAAGCTTTTAGAAAATATTAGTATTATGATTTTTAATAAAGGAAAACATTTTTTAAAACATATTTTATCTAAAATAAGAAACTTGAATAATCCAGATTATAATCCTAATTATAAATTTTCAATAAAAGTACTAAAAATTGCAGAAGAGATTATAAAAGAAAAATACGGACCTTCAAGTGAATTAGTTCTAAAAAATATAGAGAAATTTCGCTATGTAAATAGGGATCTAAAAAACGACTTCCACGAACAATGGAGGAAATATAATCCAAACTTAAAATCTCGTTTTTTCAAATGTCTTGATACGGCTGAAAAGACTTATTGGTTTGGTTTTCTATGTTCAGATGGCTCAATCACAAGTGGTAATGATCCTTCGAGAAAAAGATATCAGATATCTATAGAAATATCCAAAAAAGATAGAAGTCATTTAGTTAAATTTTGTCGTGCTGTAGGTTTAAATCCAACTAAAATTGGTGAAAGAACAAAGATTCTTAATAATAAAAAACATCGTCTAGGTTATATCATTTTTACATGCAAACCAATGTTTCAAGATATTGAAAATCTAGGATTAAGAGAATTTAAAGAAGGAAATGAACTAAAATTTAACTTAAAAAATAATAATCTTTCTTATGCGCTATTGCTTGGGATTTATGATGGAGATGGAAAAGAAGGAAGAACAATTATCTACTCTACTAATTATTCCGTTCTACTACAGATTAAGAATGTATATAAGATAAAAACAGAGATTAGAAAGCGTGAGGTTGACGAAATACCTGAAGATTTAAAATTTAAAATCAAACGAACAAAACCGATATATGAGATTGCTCTAAATCCTAATTTGTTAAATAATATGATGAACTCTTATCATAATAGTCTAGCAAGGAAAAGAAAAAGATTTAGCGAGCAATTGCATGTTATGGAAACTATTAAAAACAAGATTAGAAGTCCAGAAGTCCTAGAAAAATTAATCAAGACACATGGGAAAGAAAAATTAGCAAAGATGTTGAACATTTCTTTCTATACTTTACATAAATTATCTATTGAGTGGGATGTTAATGTGAAGAAAATATCTGCTGTTGAAAAATTGAAAGCAAAAGTTGAAACTAAAGAAAATTTAATAAACATGATTGAGACAAATGGAAAAGAAAAGACGGCTAAAGAACTCAAAATTGGGTATAAAACACTCCTTAATCTAATGGATGAATGGAATATTAATACAATTTTCTTAACTAAAAGAGAATTGCTGAAAAATAAAATAGGAAGTAAGGAAAATTTAGAAGGACTCCTTAGAAACTCTTCCCTCACACAATTAGCTAAAAAATATGGAGTAGGGAGAAATACCCTTAAAAGGTTATATGATGAATGGGAGATCTAGTTTTAACGATTAAAAAAGAGTAGTTGTTTTTTTTCTAAAGAGAATTAATAAAATTAAGAAATAATTAGTAAGAAATAATTATAATGAAATACATAATCTATTATGGTTTATCAATTAAAGGATGTAAAAGGCATCGGATCAGAAACAGCTAAAAAATTTAAAGAAGCTGGTATTAAGTCTGTTGAAATTTTAGCTTCGTCTAAACCAGAGGATATTGCGAAACTAAGAATCAAAGGTATTGGTAAAGCAACAGCATTGAAATTCATTGAAAGTGCAGGCTTATTACTGAAGGAGAAATCATCAGAAGTAGAAACTCTAAAACTGGATGTAAAAGAGAAACCCCCCAAAAAAGCAGAAACTACAAAAAAAGCGAAGCCAATAAATAGCACAAACCTTAAAGAACTAATAAAAAAACAAGCAGAATGTAATATCGGACTAGTGGGTCACGTAGACCATGGAATGATCTAGCCATTTCGGCGGTTCCTATAAAGACCACACTAGTTAAGACCTTAACGGGCGATTGGACGGATAGACATTCTGAGGAAATAGAGAGAGGGATTTCGATAAAATTAGGGTATTCAAATGCGAGTATTCTATACTGCCCTGAATGCGATGAATATCTTACATATCATATGGCAGAAGCTGCTAGAAAAAAAGGTCAACCAAGATATGTTTGCCCCAAATGTAAAAAAGATTTAGAGTTTAGAAGAAATATTTCCTTCGTCGATGCTCCTGGCCATGAAATCTTAACGGCTACTATGTTAAGTGGAGCTTCTTTAATGAATGGCGGGTGTTTACTAATTGCCGCTGATGAAGTTTGTCCCCAGCCACAAACGAGAGAACATTTAGCCGCATTGAATATTGCGGGAATCGAGAACATTATTATCATCCAAAATAAAATTGATGCGGTGTCAATAGAGCAAGCGTACGAAAATTATAAGCAAATAAAAGCGTTTGTAAAAGATTCCATTGCTGAAAACGCTCCAATTATACCTATTTCCGCAGTTTTTGGCGTCAATATCGGTATGGTAGTTCGAGCGTTCGAAGAAATAATACCTTCTCCTAAAATTCATGAAGATGAAGAATTTCAATTCTTAATTGCTAGATCTTTTGATATAAATCGCCCAGGTACAGAAATTAATAAATTAAAAGGTGGAGTTATTGGGGGATCCGTATTAAAAGGTAAAATTAAGGTTGGTGAAGAAATCGAAATTAGACCGGGTCTTCGAGTTAAGAACGAATTTATACCAATTAGAACCGAAATAATAAGTATTAGCCAAGGGGATAATGTTTTAGAAGAAGCTAATCCTGGTGGTTTAATTGGATTAGGGACTAAATTAGATCCCGCCTTGACAAAGGGAGACTCTCTGATAGGGCATTTGGCTGGCCAACCTAACACATTACCCGAAATTATTTCACAAGTAGAGTTAAAAGTCAACCTTTTAGAAAGAGTAATTGGTTCTGAAATGCAAATAAGAGTTAAACAACTTAAACATAACGAAAAGCTCTTATTAGTTGTTGGTACTGAAAAAACAGCAGGAACTGTTACAAAAATTTTAAAAAATTCTTATATTCTCAATCTAAATCCACCCATTTGCCCTCCTGAGAATTTTATATTTGCGATTTCTAGAATTATTAATAGACGTTATCGATTAATAGGATATGGTAGTCGGTTTAATCAAAATCAGTGAAAACAATCATCTTTATATTATTTATGGAGAATAAGAAAGAAAAATTTCACGAATTTTTCCTTTTATAAATCTTATTGATGTGTCTACTTTATCGAATACTTTTTGTAAAGTATCAATTACGTTAGAATCATTATCAGAATTTATCGGTTTCGTGATAATTTGTTTAGTTTCGTAGAGGACTAATGTTTCCTTAGCTTTAGCAAGAAAGTGAAGAATTATCTCAATCTTTATGTCTATAGATAAATCTGTATCGTTTTTAATCTCTTTAAATTCGTAGAAAACCTCATCCATTATTCGCTTGTCTAAAAAGCTTAAGAAATTTTCAATATCATCAATAAAAATTACAATCAATTTGTTTTAAGATCGTCTCTTATTATTAAAATAAATGATTAAACCAATAAGTATCAAAGCACCGTTTATACTTCCAGATATAAGAATCCAAAGTGGGAAATATGGTACGTTTGTACTTATGTAAATAACCTCGCTAAATGTATTTATCAACGCGTCCATAATAATTACATTGTCTTTATAAATTTTAACTGTGTAGTTTCCATTAGGAACATTCTCAATTGAAATCTCTCCATTTTCATTCGAATAAGCAGGTGCCATAGGTTGAGTTAAATCATTTGAGATATAAGTTCCAAATACTTTTCCAAAATAAAATAATTCTATTCTATAACCATTTAAAGGCATGCGTATGTTATCGGTAATAATAATTTTGAGATCGTTCGTAGCATCATATTTTAACAAAAACGGGTTTGTTTCACCAAGAATGAGATAAGGGATCGTTAATTTCAATCCCTTCCTTTTTACGGCATTCTCAGTAAAGATTAAGCTATTCTCTATTGTTTCTTGAGTAACGGACACTATGACGTCGTAGTAATTAACAGCCCTCTTAAATAAAGAACTATTGCTGATAACTTGATCTGCAGTAATGGTGCTTTCAATTAACGTAACATTTTCTAAATAAATATGTTTCGGGCCAGATATTAAAGAAGGAAAGTATATTCTTTCCCTTACGTTTCTACCATCGATTAATCTATCGATAGCCCAGCTGTAATCAACAGAATTTTCAAATTTAAGGGTGAAATTCGTTTTAAATGTTAAAAAAAATAATTTAGCGTCAGCTGAGATTGTAACATTTATTAAATTATCTTGTTCTAAAAAGTCATTAACTACTGTATCGTTGATTTTTAATTGTTGATCGTAAAATAGGTTCTTATCAAGCGGATTAACGATTAATTCTACAACGAGATTGCCTGCTGGTATAGAAAAGTTCGTATGTAAATCCGATTCCTTTAATCCAGTTAATGCAAAATTATAATAAAATGAAGGGCTAAAAGTTTGTTGCTGTTGTGTTAATGTTAAGATATTTTTTGGTTCTATAGCTAATTCCCATCCAAAAGCTATCAATTTATATTCAAAAATGAAATACATAGAAAAATTGTGAAAATCACCCTGGAAGTAGTTTTGATAATAGAAGATTAAATAATCAAAAGCATCAAGGGAGTATTCGTCTTCGCTTAATTCTTTAATTATCGAAGAAGATTCATTTTGTACAAATACATGTTTGAGAACGCGTGGACGCAATCTTGGACTGTAAATTAAATACCCTTCCGCTCCCTCTATAGAACTATTATATTGGACGCTAATCGACTCATTTATCAATACCGTTATTTCATCTGATTCTGGTAAAGACTTATCAAGATTATTGAACTGTGCTATTTCATTAGTTTGCATATATTGCGTTCCTAAATAGGTAATATTTAACGCTCCAGAAATTAGATCATCGACGAGGTTAGGATATTTCTCTGATCGATTAAAAATACCTTCTTCATTAAAAGTAAGTTTAGTTATTGTAATGTTCCCAAGGCCTTGCTCTGGAGCATCAAGAATTGGAGTATAATCGTCTTTGGAGAATACTTGTATCTTCGGATCGATGTTTATGTTAAAATTCTCATGTTCCAAAGAGTTATAATTGAATAGATCATCCATAAAGATTAATGGAATTAATGTACTTAAGGTTACAAAAAGAACTATGAGAAATTTCCTGAAATTGGTGTTCATCATTATTACTTCAAAAAATAATTATACAACAAAAAATTAAATAAAATTAATTAATTTTTCTTAAATTTTTAATTTTTACTTCAATTTCCATGTATGTCTAAATGTGATACAAATATATTTATAGAATTTATTTTTACTTATTTATAACATCTTTTAAAGGTACATTAATACGCCCAAAAGGACTACATTATTTTTTTCTATTCCATATTAGTTTAAGTAATTTTTTAAAAAATGATATAAATGGCTCAAAAACCAGATCGAAAAAATTTTTTGGAAAATCTTAATAATGCTGTAGATTTTTTTGAAGATAATTCTCGCAACCTTTACAACAATGTCATTGCGATTTCACATAATGACGCAGATGGCATTAGTAGCTTACAAATTATTCAAAATCTGCTTCATAAAATGAACTTTAATTACGATTACTTTATTTATAACCGATCTGTGTCATGGGCAGATTATCTGAGTGGAATTTTGACTAAAGTTCAAAATAATAAGACGGCATTAATTTTTACAGATGTTGGCTCCAATTTAACAGAACTCATCCCGATCATCAAGAAAAGAAAAGAAGATTTTTACATCCTCGACCACCATGAAGTAGATGGCGATATAGATTTTGATGTGCTTCCAGATAATTTATTTTTTGTTAATCCTACGATTTTTGGGTTTGACGGACTTGATCATATATCTGGGGCTACTTTGGCTTACATGTTTGCAAAAAAGATTAATTTTGCTACAATAAAACAAGGCTGGTTAGCTGTTATTGGAATAGCAGGCGATTCATTAAAGTCAATGGACAAGCTTCAATCGTTCAATAAGGATATATATCAGGAGTTGGTTGATGAAGAAGTTATTTATGATGAAGAAGGATTAATTCTGTTCGGAGGTATGCACGATTCCATAAAAAACGGTTTAAAATATAGTATTTTACCTTTTTTAAATGGATTTGGCGGTGAGAATAATCAAAAGATTATATCTTTTCTAAACAAATTGCAAATAAATCCAAATAAAAAAGTTGTTGATCTAGATAAAACTGAAATTCAAAAAATCATAGATAATACTAGTTTAAAAATCGGACACTTTGCTTTATTACCTCAAAAACAAGGTTTATTGAAATTTGTTTTCGAACACGCTCTACTACTGAATATTTTGTCCTTTAAAAATATAAGCGCAGCACTTTCAATTATACAGCAAAGAACAATAACACGTTATGCTAAAGAAATCTACCTTGAATATGTTAGTGGTTTAGTTAAAAATATGAAAATACTATCAGATGATTTACCTCGCTATGAAACGGAAAAAGCTATTTTTATAGATGCTGGAAATAGTCAAATCCCTCCAAGCAATTGGTCCGATACGGCAAGTTTTACTACTGTAAACGGGCTTTTAAAGCCAAATAAAATGTTATTTTTAGGGGGTTTTGAAAAAAGGAGTCAAATGGTAAAACTAAGCATTAGATGTTCCAGGAAGTATTTAGAAAATAATGAATTGGGTGTAAATAAAGTTATTAGTGTAATTAAAGAGAATCTTGGAGGAACTGGCGGAGGACATAAATTAGCTGGCGGAATTAGATTATCAGTCCCATCGTTTAATATACTAAAACAAAGGGTAGATGAGCTCATTTAGCTTAAAAAAAAAGTAAGTTATTATGGATTTCATTAAAATAAAATCGAATAATTTGTATTTATTGCGAATAAGAGTAAAAACAAATTCTAAAAAACGAGAGATTTTGCGATGTTCTGAAACCGACTCTAACTTAACAATATTACTTCGTTCGAAACCCGTTCAAAACAAAGCTAATAGAGAACTGTTAAATTTAATAAAAAAGAAACTAAAAGTGTCTTCAGATCAGGTTCAGATAAGCGCAGGTTTAAAGAAAGCAGATAAAATATTACAGGTTAACTTTTCTGAAAATATCATAGAATCAGAGATAATAAAGAGAATTTTCAACTAAATAGGAAGGTACATCTTCAAGATATTATTGAAGTTAATTCAGCTTCCAATCTTTTTCATTTTCCCACATTTTAAACAAGTAATAAAATGAGTCATCCCCTCATCTGCGCTCCTTGTTTGCCGAGTTTCTAAATGAGCTTTATCGTAGCCACATCTTGGGCATTTAAAATTTTTAATAGAGCTTCTTAAATTTACTTCTTTCCACTTCATAAATTCGTTTAGATTTGATACTTCCTCTCTAATAGAATGTTCTATTTTAGTTTTTATTCTATACGAATTAGCTTTTTCCTCAGTAATAGGTTTCGTCGCACCACACTTACACTTAAATACTTTTTTACCGTTTACCGTTGAGGGGAGCATCATACCTCCGCATTCATCGCAAAATTCCATTAGTGCTTCTTCTTTTAGGTTATCTTTTTAATATTATATAATAATTATTATAAAATCAAAAATTTTTCTCTTTTTCTTTTAATTATTAAAATTTTAAACCAAATATTAAAGCACAAAAGATAGTTCCTGCAACTAGATCAGCTATGGTACCTGGGTTTAGTTTTCCATTTTGTTCATGCAATTCTTTATCAAATTTAACTGTCAAATTTAATCCTTTTTTAGTAGTGATACCTCCATATCTTATAATATCTGAAGCTATTTTTGAGACATTCAACGCAGCTTCTTTACCCGCTTTCCGAATAATTAAGGTATCTAAATGCGTGCTCAGTAATTTTAAATATGTATTGACAATTGTGCTATTTATGTCTTTACATTTCTCATAAGTATCAAAAAAATATGGTAAGCCCTCTTTTAATATAATATTGAAGCCACTAGCATACTCGTTGCTTATTAAATCATAATTTTTTGATATTTCAAATATTTTTTTAAGATTTATATTATCATTAATAATATCCTTATATGAATTTTCATCATTAATATCATACTTTTCTATGTTACTTAGTCCACCTGGATTACATATTTTTATAGCGTCGTATAAATTCACCGTATCATTAACTGTAGCATCTTCAATAACCTTTTTAATTATAAATTCGAAATTTTCGATCTTTTTCATATTTAATTTTAAACAAATTGTAGCCGCGGATGCTAGTGGAGCTAAGATAAGAATGTGTCCTAGTAAGACGTTACCTCCAGACTGCCACTTCATCATTTGATTAGCTGATTCCTTAAAAAAAAGACCTAATTCAATAGAACTATAATTTTCTTTTTCACTTTCGATAGAATTATATATTGTTTCACAAAATCTCTTAAAATTTGGTTGGATTGCAGCAATACCCGCTAAAAAGTGTTCAAATCTTGTATTTGGAAAATTTTTTGTTCTATGTACATTTCCCGGTTTAGGCCATCCAGATAACTCCAACAAGCTTGAAAGATTTATACACCTTACCAAATCATTAACTGATTGGGTAACGATTGCTTTTATAGGCACATTTAAGATATTAATTTTAAAAATTAAAATAGTTTTTTAAATATAAATTAATAATAAGTTAATTCTAGACCTTTTTTTTCTTTTATCATATAACCTTGACTTTTTGAAGTGTTATATGAGATTGGTCGATATTTTTCATTTAGATTTTTACGATACAGAAATTTTTTTAGTCTTAATTTAATTGCTCTCTTTGCTAATTTGATGGGCATTACAATTTCTAATTCGTTTCCATTTCGAGAGAGTTCAATTTGAGGTAATTGTTCCTCTAGAAATCTTAATAAATCTTCCACATATTGTTCTTTTTCAATACTTAAGTCTTTTATATTTATTAGTATTTCTTTAGTATCAACTTTACTCATATTCTAATCACTCAATATAATAATTAATGATATTATAAAATTTTTTTTATTTTTACACTTTCAACAATTTTTATAAAAAGATTTAAATAAACTTTTTCTACATAATAATCATAAAGTACTTTTGAATTTGGTGGAATGATTTGGTAGATTATTTAGATTTGAGTTATGAACCGAACGAAAGTGATCTTGTTGTTATGTATTTCGTTGAAAAAGCTGTTGACTGTGAAAGTCTGGAAAAAGCGTGCGAAGAAATCGCTAAAGAAAGTTCAATAGGCACATGGACAGATATTTTGACGATGTCTGCAGATATTGCTGAACGCCTTAAACCATCTGCTTTTTATATAGATCCACAAAATCAAATTATAAAAATTGCTTATTCTGAAGAATTATTTGAAGCCGATAACATGTCTCAAATTCTTAGCGCTATTGCTGGTAATATTTTTGGTATGAAGGTGATTAATAATTTGAGGCTTATAGATATCACATTTCCTAAATATATAGTCAGTAAATATAAGGGACCTAAATTTGGGATTAAGGGCATCAGAAAATTAACTGGAGTAGAAAAAAGACCTTTAATAGGAACAATCGTAAAACCTAAAGTAGGTTTAAATGAGATCGAACACGCAAAGGTCTGTGAAGAGGCATGGATGGGCGGTTTGGACATAGTAAAGGACGATGAGAATTTAACTAGTATGGTCTTCAATAAATTCGATAAGAGAGTTGAGGAATCTTTAAAAGCTCGAGATAGAGCTGAAGCTGAAACGGGTGAAAAAAAGATTTATATGCCCAATATCACAGCAAAACTAAATACAATGGAAAAAAGAGCAAATACAGTAATAAATAACGGTGGAGAATATATAATGGTTGACATATTTACCGTAGGATTTTCAGCTTTACAAGAACTTCGAGATTATCTAGAAGATAAAAATATCGTAATTCACGCTCATAGAGCTATGCATGCGGCTTTTACACGCAATAAAAAACACGGAATGACGATGTTGGCTTTAGCCAAAATAATGCGACTAATAGGAATGGATCAACTCCATACGGGTACTATTGTTGGAAAAATGGAGGGTGGTAAAAAAGAAGTTTTAGAGACAAATCAAGTAATTTCAAAGCCAAAAATTATAGGAAACAATACAACAATTCTGGATCAAGATTGGGGTGATGTCAAATCTACACTACCCGTTGCTTCAGGGGGTCTAAGCCCATTACACATCCCAGATTTAATAAAGTATTTAGGTAATGATATGGTGTATCAATTCGGAGGAGGTTGCCACGGACATCCAGACGGAACTAGAGCCGGCGCAAGAGCGATTAGACAAGCAGTTGATGCTACTTTGAATGGAATTGAATTAGAGGAATACGCAAAAACGAAAGAAGAATTAGAAAAAGCAATCAAAAAATGGAGAAAATAATTAAAATTTAACTTTTTTTAAGTTTTATAGCATATCAGGATATAATTTTGCAAAGTAATTATGGACATGGCTACTTGCGAAGATTCCTGCTTCAGTTATAAGCCCATCTATATACCTTCTACTTACAGTCTCAAAAGCAGGATTTAGGATGGTTAAACCCTCTGGAGCGTCCTCCCATACTTCTCTTGGGTTTCTCATTTCAATTTTTTCCAAAATACCAAAGGAAGTCTGAGGATTATATTTTAAAAGAGGGGATGCAACATAGAAAGGTACGTGTTCTTCGTGTGCTACTAATGCTAGCAATCGAGAACCAATTTTATTAATAATCGTTCCCTCTGAAGTAATAGAATCTGCTCCAATAATTATTAAATCAACATCATAATTATTAACAACCCAACGCATAGCACTATCAACTATGTGAATAACTTCAATTCCAGCATCAAGTAGTTTTCTGACCGTTTTTCGTCCTTGTAATCTAGGTTGAGTTTCTGTTGCTACAACTTTAAAATTGTCTTTGCCCTGTCTTTTGGCTTCTAAAAAGATAGCATTTACAATGCTTGAATGGCAATGAGTCATTATAATAAAATTATCGTCCGTACTTGCATCAGGCATTCTCCTAGCGCCTATTTCAGCTATTTTCTGTTTTGAATTTTGCATCAATAATTTATAATCATCCTTACAACTGGTAATTAATTCCAAAATTTCTTTTATTGATAACGAATCTTTTTTTTTTTCTAATCGATTCATAATATAATTAAGTCCATTTCTCAAGGCGGGCTCAGTCGCCCTCGTCTGGAATAAGATGGCTTTAGCTTTTATTAATTTATTAAATAAATCTTTTGAAGTAATGGTTTCACCAATTCTTTGTGCGTAATCGCTTAAGAATTGTATTGCACTAATTGCTACATTTGAAGCTCCCTGAATTTCTAAGGATTTAATCCTTTCAGCGTCCTTTAATAATTGTTGTATTTTTATTCACCAATTTTTTTAATTTAAATATATAGGATATTCATATTTTTATTTTATTATCGAACTTTTATTGATCCTCATTATCTGAATTCTGAGTCAACTCTAAATCCTTCGGATCTATCTCTATATAGAGAGCTCCAATATAATCACACGAGGTACATTCAAATATGTTTGGTGCTAGCCAACCAGCAACATTAACAGCGGTTTTCAAAGTAGGTTTTTTACACTTAGGACAAATTCTTATGCGTACCATTTTGCTTTTAATAAATTTTTTTGTAATTAGAAATGAATAATTCTTTTATTTTTTGATCTATATTCAATAATCACAAATAACATTTAGCCTATATCATTATAAATACATAGATGTTCCTAAAAAATTGTTTATATATTTTCTTGTGATTTTACAATTTAACTTAAACAATCAGCGCTTAATCTACTAAAATGAATGATTTAGAGATAAAACGAAAAAGTATGCCAAACGAACCTGGAGTTTACTTTTTTATCAACAAAAAAGGTTCTATTATTTATGTGGGTAAAGCTCTAAATCTTAGAAAGAGAGTGAATCAATATTTCCAAAAAACTAACTACAATGATCCCTTTTACGAAGAAAAAATTAAGGAGCTAGTTAAAAAAATTAATTCTATTGACTTCATCGTTACAGAAAACGAAAAAGAAGCAAAAATTTTAGAAAACATACAAATTAAGAAATATCAACCTCGTTTTAATGTAATAATGCGTGATTCCAAGACCTATCCATGGGTTGGAATATTTTTTTCAGAAACATACCCTAGAATCCGACTTATAAGAGGACCAGAAAAATATTCTCAAGAAAATTTGTTTTTAGGACCTTATACAGATAAAAAGGAAATCAGTAGAATTTTAAGAGATTTGCGAAAAATTTTCCCTTATTGTTCTTGTAAAAATATAGTTAAAAAAAAAAAAAGACCTTGTTTGTATTATCAATTGAAACTATGTCCGGGACCATGTATTGAAGCAATAACTAAAGACGAATATTTAGAAAATATAAAACAAATAGAATTGTTTTTAAAAGGTCAAACTGAAGAATTGAAGGGTCAGATTGAAGATAAGATGAAAAATGCGGCACAATTGCAAGATTTCGAAATTGCTGCTTTTTGGAGAGATAAACTCAACGCAATAGATAATTCTACAATAACTCAAAGTGTTTTATTAGAAAACAAGGAAAATAAAGATATTATCGGCTACTTTAATGACGAGGGACAAAAATACATAGCGATGGTTATGATTCATATACGTGAAGGAAAGATATCGAATAAAAGTTCCTTTATGTTAAATATAAAAGAGAAATTAATTCATAAGGATGAGATTTTCCCTTCAATAATGGAACAGTTTTACCAAAATGTGACACACAATTTACCCGATGTTATTGTTGTTCCGGAATTTTACGATGGAGTAGGTGTATTTAAAGATATCCTTAAAGATTTTCGGACCAATTTAAAGATTCGAACACCTATGGAAGAAGAATATGGCTTGGTTAGAATTGCGAATAAAAACGCTAAAATTATTGTGGAACAAGAAATTCAAATGGAGGAAATTAAAAAGAAAGAGGACGATCAAATTAAAAAAGCGTTGGAGGAAGCTAAAGAGATTTTTAATTTACCCAAAGCGCCTAGAATAATTGAAGGGTTCGATATTTCTAATATTGAAGGGACAGATGCAACTGGATCTATGGTTTATTTTCTTGAAGGGCACCCTTATAATAAAAATTATCGCCATTTTAAGATTCAAACAAAATCCACTCCGGATGATGTCGCTATGATGAAAGAGGTAATTAAGAGGAGATACACTATGATTTTAGAGCGTAATTTAGAGTTACCAGACTTAATCCTCGTTGATGGAGGGAGGGGTCAATTGAACGCAGGACTTTCAGTTTTAAAGGATTTAGGCATTGAGGGCATTCCAATTATTGGTTTAGCAAAGAAATTTGAGGAAATTTATGTTCCCAACAAAAAGGATCCAATTATTTTACCTAAAAATTCACACCTTCTAAAAATATTTCAAAGGGTCAGAGATGAAGCTCACCGTTTTGCTGTAAAGCTTCATAAAAAACAACGAATAAAAAGGGTAAAAAGATCTATTTTGGATGACATAAAAGGTATAGGCTCAGCAACTAGAAATAAACTACTGACAAAATTTGGCAGTGTGAATAGTATTAAGGAAGCTTCTCCTGAAGAAATCGCTCAAGTAGTTGGAAAAAAGTTGGCTGATAAAATATTAAAAAAGTTGAATAGTTGAAAAAACTCATTTTAAATCTGAAATAACTAGCTTGATAAGTTCAGCTGTGCTTTCGCAATAAATTCGAGCTAACGAATCACTTTTAGCTTCGCTAATAACTCTAATTATAGGTTCTGTATTTGAAGGGTGAATTAGAACGAACCATTCCTTTCCTTTACCAAATCTAAGGTCGTAACCTATTTGGTTAACAAATTCACCCTCATCAATCAACTCTTGTTTAATCCTTTCAATTATTAGTTTTACATCCTTGGTAGCGATTTTTATTCTTTCTCTATAGGAAAAGAATTTTGGTAGTTGAGAGACGAGCTTTGATATTTTTTCTCCTGAATCTACTAGTATCTCAACAATTTTTGCAGCAGCAAAAATTCCATCTCTAGTATTATTAAAACTTGGGAACATGATGCCCCCGCAAGACCCTTCCCCACCAAAAATAAAACTCTTCTTAGAAATGTTTTCTTCTATTAAATTGTACATTTTTTCAACTAAAAAGATCTCTCCTATTGGCGTTCTTATTACTCGCGCGCCATATTTTTCAGCAATTACATCAAACATTAAAGAAGACGCTAAATTTGTTATAAAAATGACATCTTCTATTTTGTTCTCATAATTTTTTAATTGGTATTCTGTAATAAGAGCTAAGCCAATATCCTCAGGGTAACATATACCACTTTCACCTATAATTGCCAATCTATCGGCGTCGCAATCGTGGGCAAATCCAACATCGCATTTACCTTGCCAAACCTCCATAATTAAATCTTTCAGGTTATTTTGTATAGGTTCAATCGCCCTTGGAAATTGCTTATTTTTAGTTAAATCGTTGTTGATTACCTTAACTTCACACCCCATTCCTTCAAGCATTTGAGGTGTTGCATATTTGCCCGCTCCCGCTCCAGTATCTACAACGACTCTAAGATTGTTGTTTTTTCTAATACTTTCAGTATTAAGATCGTTAAATAGAGCTTGAATATAGTCTGGGATAGGATTGAATTTGGAGATGTTTTTCTTTAAATTCCGTTTAGTAAAATTATAAGTTTTTAAATCAATATCTTTTAACATACGAGAAATCAGTTTTAGATCCTCGTTATGTAAATAAGTTTTTGAAGATAACAGTTTTAAACCATTCCATTCTTGAGGATTGTGAGAGCCTGTAATAATAATTCCCGCAGGAATCTTTAACTTATTTTTTGCATGAATAATAATTGGTGTTGGACATACTCCGACATTTACTACGTTAAATCCTGTAGAAATTAAACCTTCAACAATACCCTTTTCAAGAGTCTCTCCACTTGGTCGCGTATCTCTACCTATTATAATTTTTTTATTATCGCCATTAAACCATTCGCCAAAAGCGATAGCAATCTTTTTTGATGTTTTAAAGTTCAAATCTTTACCTGTAATTCCCCGAATTCCACTAAAAGTAAAAATTAAATTATTTATTTCCATAATAAATCGTTAGTAAAGAGAAAATTAGGATATTATTGGATTTTCTTCTAACTTATACTTCACGAGAGCCAACGCTCCCATTACGCCGATAGTATCTAAAAATTTTGTTACTTTTATTCTTGGAGGGTGATTTATCGTAAATAATATGGGGTCGGTGTTGAGTTGTTCAATAACGGGAGGTAGAATTAAATCGTGATCTTTCATCATAGCTCCACCAAAGTATATTGAAGCACAATCGTAATAATTATTGACGAGTCCAACTCCCAATTTCATATAAAATACACACTGCCCTATAATACTCTTAGAAAATTTATCTCCCCCTCTTGCTGCTTGAAAAATCTCTTTTGCTGTAATTTTTGACTCATCATTATCGATCATAAACATTAAAATTTTAGAGCTTAAATTCGTTGTCTTTATTGCTTCTAATGCTCGATTTTTAACTCCTGTTCCTGAACTGTAAACTTCCCAACATCCGAAAGCACCGCAATTACATTGAAAATTACTCTGTCGATTAACTATTCCATGTCCAATTTCTGCAGCATTTCCATCCTTTCCGAGAAGTAAATGTCCGTTACAAATGACTCCGCCACCTATCCCCGTCGACACTGTTATATAAACTAGATTTTCTTTTTCATTATCATCTGCTTCAAAATAATGTACCCCTAAAACCGATGCGTTGCAATCGTTAATTAAATAGATCGGTACTCCTGGAAATCTTTCTTGAATTGGTTTTTTCAGGGGTATTTCTTTAAAACCTAAATTAGCGTTATTGAAAACTTCGCCAGTTTCTGTATCTAAAGGACCGGCTGATGCTAGGCCAATGCCTAATATCTGTTCTTTTTCAATTTTATTTTCAATTAATAATTGCGTAATTAAGGAAATTAGGGTATTGCTAATTGAAAATTCATTTTCTTTGGGTGTTTGAACAATTTTACTTATAATGTTTTCTTCCTTTAAATTAACGGGACACAATGCTACACGAATCCAAGTGCCTCCGATATCTGCCCCGACGATATATTCTTCCTCTATATTCATCACCGCATGTTTTAAAATTGTAAATAAATACAAAATTTAATAATAATTTATTTCTATTAAATCGTTATTAATAATTTCTTTAAAAGTTTTGACAATTTGCTTCATTTTTTTTCCGTCAATTGCATAAACATAATATTCTGATGGTATTCTTGCAATTGAATATAATTGTACAATATCTGGTTTAATTTTTTTTATTGCATAAGCTAATCGTTTAATATTTTCATTATTATCATTGGAAATAAAATCTTCTATGTAAGAATTATAAATTAAACATTGAATTGCTAATTTCTTATTTTGCATATCTTTTCTCAATTTAATGAGAGAATCCACAATAGACATAATATCTGGACAATCCTTGTGCGGTCTATTAGTTTTTCTTAAATCTTTATCAGTGGCAGCGTCTAATTTTGCCAACACAAGGTCAAAATGTTTCACTCTTTCCCGAATCTCACCTGAATGTAGAGTACTAGAATTAGTAAAAAGCGTAATAAGAGGAGGTTCGTCGGTCCATTTCATTTCTTTTCTGACATTCAAAGCAATTTTGTAAAAATCTAATAAGTTTTCATTCAAAGTGGGTTCTCCATTATATCCGACCGTTATTGATTTTAAATGAGGGACATATTTTAATATATCTTTAAGTTCATTTCTAAAGTTGGAAGATGGAGGAGCTTTAATTCTATATTCTGGGGAAACCACTTCTTTAGTAGGGCCTATTTCACAATACACGCAATTGTAGGTGCATAATTTATTTTTTGGTAGAATATCTATCCCTAACGAGAGCCCCAGTCGTCTCGATCGAAATGGGCCATAAGTGTATTGACGTGGCATGTGATTATTCTTAATTAAAATAATTAATGATAAAATTCTCTATCGATTTATTGACCTCACTTGGTTTTTCTAACATAACCATGTGTCCAGCATCGTTTATTACATTTAAATCTGAATTCTTAATTTTATCGCGAAAAAATTGCGAAAATTTCACCGGCGTTAATTTATCTTCTTTCCCTACGATAATTAGACATGGAACTTCAATACTATCTGTTTTATCTATAGTATCAAAGTTATCGCAAATTTTAAAATCTTCATATGTGACAACTGCCTTAATTTTCGAAGTTTCTTGAACATAATTATCTATTAATTCTCTTGGTGTTTTTCTATAGAATATCCCAGAGGGTAAAGAGTCTAAAAACTCTTGGTAATTGGTTTTTAAAGAGTTTAGGATAATTGGGGCAACTCTTAACCTTCCCCCGGTGCTGCATAAAATTAAACCTGAGACTTCTTTAGGGTATGTAAAATAATATTGTTGAGTAATAGCCCCTCCCAAAGAATGTCCACATAATATTAAATTGTCATAGTTTAAAGATTTAATTAGTTGTCGAATTACATCGACATACAAATCGAGAGTTAGCTCTGAAAATTCATTTGAATTGTTATGAGAAGGTAAATCGATAGCAATAAGATCGTAATTAACTTCAAGATCGAATTGATTTTTCCAAGTATTTGAACTTCCTCCTGAGCCGTGTATAAAAATAATTACATTTTTACTTTCGGTTTCTTTAATCCGATAAAAAATCTTCTTCTCTTTATAACTCAAGAAAGGCATTATTTTTCGTTGAAATTATTATTTAATCTAATTAATAATAACTGAAAAGAAGAATTTAATTTAGTTTTTTCACTTAAGAATTAAAAAAAATAAAAATTATTGATTGTTAATTTCAATATCTCGGCGTTGCATTTCTAAAAGACGTTTATATTTACCGTTTAAAGCTAATAGATTTTCATGGTCCCCTTGTTCTACGATACCATGTTTATCAGAACCTAGAACGATTATCTGATCTGCATTCTTTATCGTTGATAAGCGGTGTGCGATGATAATGGTGGTACGACCCTTGCGGGCTTTATTTAAAGCATCTTGGATCAAAGTCTCGGTGTATGGGTCCACAGAAGAAGTTGCCTCGTCTAAAATTAAAATTTTAGGGTCAGTAATTAGAGCTCGAGCAAAACCAATTAATTGCCGTTGTCCTATAGAAATGTTAGACCCATTTTCTTTTAATTTTTTATCGTATTTCTTGTTTAAAGTCTCAACAAAATTGTGTAAACCTAAGAATTTAGAAACTTCAATCATTTTATTTTCGATTTCAGGAGTGAGATTATCAATCCCATAGAGTAAATTCTCTCTGATAGTTCCCGTAAAAAGAAAGGCATCCTGAGGAACAAATCCTATTAATCCTCGTAAGTCCTTTTTGTTTACTTCCCGAATATCGATCCCATCAACGAGTATTTTTCCGACATTTACATCGTAAAATCGAGCGAGAAGCTTTACTAACGTTGTT
>Ga0114919_10001479_pt1 | contig 18836 bp, 19 predicted proteins | sample BlataG_FD_88682 | JGI IMG/M metagenome (GOLD analysis project Ga0114919, IMG submission 88682) | Deep subsurface microbial communities from Black Sea to uncover new lineages of life (NeLLi) - Black_00105 metaG | ecosystem: Environmental > Aquatic > Marine > Oceanic > Sediment | place: Atlantic... | reverse complement strand
CGGGACAAACAGTGTACTTGCAAAAGACGGGGCGCTGCTGCTTGCCTCCACCTTGCTCCTTGCCTCCACCTCCTTGCCTCCACTACTATTACTATTACTACTACTACTACTATTCGGAGGAGGAGGCGGAGGAGGAGGAGGAGGAGGAGGAGGAGGAGGAAGAGGAGAAAGAGCGCCCACGCTGGAGCATCACCCGTCACTGGTTGGTTGGCCTCGCTGTCGGAGCCGGCACTGCAGCTGCTTTGATCAATGCTCTCAGCCGTAAATAAATGGTATATCTATACATACATTTTACAATAATGGAGGGGCAGTAGGCAATACTGATGTTGAGGCGCTACTACTACTGGTGTAGTCCTCCAACCCACCCCACTTTTGTGGTGGCCAATATTTCCATACTGCCCTCCCGATAACATTCTCAATGGGCAAGGGTCCCCATATATGACTATCATAACTATTGTTTCTATTATCACCCATAACAAAAATACATCCATTTGGCACAACCAAAGGCGATAACGTGTAATTAGGCACTTCATTGATAAACGGTTCAGTTCTTGCCTTTCCATTGACAATCAGCTTGCCATCTTTAACCTCAACCTTGTCTCCCTCGATTGCTACTACTCTCTTGATGAAGACATTGTCATCCAATAGCCCTCCACTACTGCTGCCTCCTACACCTTGAGTGGGGTGGAAGATGATTATATCGCCTGGAATGGGAGGTCTAGAGAATCTGTATGTAATTTTTTCGGCCACAAGGCGGTCACCAACGTCAAAGGTGGGGTACATTGAGAGTGATGGGATGAATCTTGGTTCTGCAATGAAGACTCTGATTGCGTAGGAAATGGCTATGGCTGAGACGATGGTGATGATGTCATCCTTGTTGACTGCGAAGCCTGCCTGGTCCGGAGAGGAAGGGGGCTGTTGGTTATTGTTGTTGTTGTTATCTTCCTCGCCCAGTCTGCCACTGAGAGGAGGGGCGGAAGGCGGTGGTGGAGGAGAACCATCGGGTTTATTTGACGGTGTGTCGATACCAGCGTAGGTTTTAGTTAGACTTAGAGGGCGTCTAGAAACTAAGCTTCGCTGGAACGGTCGTCTACAGTGGGAAATTTGCCATCCTGAAGAAGAAGAGGCATCACTGGTACATTTTGGAGCAGGTATGCGGCTCATTGTTCATTAAAATTTCAATGTATAGTAATGTATTGATGGTTAAAAGTGATTATTGCTGGTATGGTCTATAATGGGTTAAGAGAAATCCGGGAGGAAGAAGCCGGCAACGACAGTCGACGACATCCCAAACCGAAACCAGAATCCCTGTCCTTGTCATGCTTCCTGGGTGACCTGGGTGCCTGAATGCAAGCAACCACTTTGATCATTGCAATGCAGTGGTAAAACACAGCATATAATGTCGGATACAGTGTGCTCTCATTTCGAAATGCCCGTGGACACTGGGGGTGGAATGCGGTGCAGGTGCTGAACAACATGGTCGGGGAGAGTAATAGATATATGTATCAGTGCTTCCAGAGCATTAATTGCTAGTTCGTAATACTTAACAGTAAGAAATTGCTTATCCCAGTGGATGGCGGTCATCTATATATCACCCAACTGGTCAATTATTCACCTAAAATCTGGCAATGCCACTGTTTACAACGCAGCATTTAGCTATTCTTCTCCCTTCAGTCATCATCACAGTCCTACTAAATGCCACGTACGTCAATTGTCACACTTTGATACTCCATACTCTTCAATCACCACCCCATCCTTCCTCCTGTTTCTCACTGCCCCTCCTCTCTTTCTCTCTCTTCGCAGCTATGCCAACCCAGCTCGTATCTTCAAAGGCCTCCGCGCCTACTACGTCCCCGTCCCTGGATCCTCTGGAGCAAACCCCAAAGCCAAGAAAGTCACCCCCAAGTCATCCACCACCCTTGGCACTGCTAGTTCTTCAGACATTGATCTTGATGGAGCCGAAAACCTCTACGTCTCCCCAATGTCTTCCCAAGACTGGAAACTATCTCTCTATTATGACCAAATAGACTTCTTATCCTTCCTATTCCTTCTCACACTATCTACTTCTATAATATCCTCTCTCCTCACCCATCTACAACTCCTTGGAGGAGATGGAGGACAACCAACAAATCTTCCCCTGATCTTGGCTTTATTGACACTTGCATCAGCTGCACACACCTTGCTCAAAACTGATCTATTGTCTGCTAATACTGCTGGTGAAGATAAGGTATATGGAGCAGCATTTGGTATTCTATGTTTCTTAGCAGCTTTGGGTATATTAGATCAGTTGGCTCCAAAAGGGTACTTCATTTGGGATGTGGAGCATGCCACGACATTGGTGGGTCCAATGATGGAGAACGCAGCGAGGCCATTATTACAAGCTCATAGGAACCGAGTATCATCTCCATCTCCATCATCATTAATAGTAGAAGGAGGAGAAGAAAGCATAGAAGAAGCAGTAGCAGAGGCTGCAGCACACGTAGCAGCACAAGCAGCAGCATTCATGCATTTTGTATCTCCGGCTGCTTGGGTCTTGAGACTGTTAATAGCAGCAATCTCCGGATGTCTGGGTGCTCTATTGTTCTCTCCTTCATTACGGTTTGTCAGGGGGTTTTGGTTGCATCAAAATATACCAGAATGGGCAGCAGATCAGCTTGGTACGAGTGTCTTCTATTCAATAATGCTGCATGCTCAGATGTTTTTATTTCCATTAAATACTGCGGTGGGAATCAAGACACTGAGTACTTTGTACATTGGTAGTAATAGTAATGATGAGTTGATGAGACAGAAGCTAGCATGGATACAAGCATGTGCTGCATTAATAACTGGATTAGTAGCACTGGCCAACACCAGAGTGTTAATTCAGAAGTATCTGGACACGGGGATGCTCGCCTGGCACCATGTGAAACACGGGAAACAGATGATAAGTAAGAAGGAGAGAGGTGGGGCTGCAGGACTGATTCGTATCAAGTTTGCAATAATGGATAGATTGAAAGGGAGAGCCGCGTTGCAGTCACTAGCTCCTGGGTTGTTGATGACTGTGTGCGGTGTTGCTTTGTTGTCAATTGCATATCAGTCATCGTCGCTCGTAGTAGGTGGTATGGGTGGTGGTGAGGGAGGGGAGTTGGTCAAGGAGGTGGTGGGATTTCTGTCATGGTGGATAAGTGGGGTGGTATCTTTCTTATATGTGGTTGACGTGTTCTTGTTTAGGACAGGGGTGTTGCAGAATTAAAAGGGAAAAGTGCGGTTATTGCATTTAGTCGGTGCGAGGATGATGGTCCAGCGTCGAGCACAAAGGAGGGCGTTACTTTTCCAATTCTCTTCATTTAAACGCGAAATTGTGCTTTCTGTGAAACAATGATTAAACCATCGTGTACTAATCAGTGCTGAATAATTGTTTCAAAGTATATTTCATACAAAAAGCTAGATTTAAAGTGGGAAATCGCTGGATTCCCCTGAAAATGGATTCATTGAAGGCGTTAATTGAGAAGAAACGCAAGGCAATATCAGAGGAGTTTCATGGCAAGAAGTACGCGAAAGTATCAGAGCTAGAAGAAGCCAGACTAAGGAAATTGCGAGAAGAAGAAGAACAAGAACGATTACAAAAGGTGCGTTCAGTACTCTCTACCACACCCAGTACTCCCGCTCTACTGCTCTACTTTAACACAAGCCCTCAATTTTTCACGCAGGAAGCTAAGAAACCGAAAACAGACACGCTGTTCCAACCAGGACAACCCAACTCCCAACAACGCCAAACCACAATCAACGAACAACAACAGCAGCAGCTTGCAAAACCAGCCCTTAGTCGCCATGAAATCATACGCAGACTCCGTGTACTCGAGGAACCAGCTACTTTATTCGGAGAAACAGATGATCAAAGATGGCTCCGCCTTCTTGTAGCAGAAAAGAACCTCCAAGTTGACGATGAGACAACCGGAGGTCAACAAGAAAACATGCAATTACTACTCCAACGCAAAGGAAAGCCTCCAGCAGCTAAGAAGTCTCCCTCTAAGACAGATCTTAAATCCACTCCAGAAACAATGCCAATGACATCATCATCGTCAGCAGGAATAGGAGAACTAGGCGACTCTAAGACTGGCACTATCAACGACGACAGTAATAATAATAATAACGGAGCACTCCAAATAACAACAACAACAACTCCTGCATTAGATGACCCAGGACAAATAGCATTAATGGCCTCTTTCAAAGCAGCAGCAGTAGCAGTAGCAGAACAAAACATGCCAGTGGAGGATCGCATCATTAAGTGGCTAAAAAAATGGAGCACAGACTGGGAGGCAGATATGGACAGCCGTTCTGACGACATTAAAAAGACAGCAGCAGGAAAGCACGCCACACTACGCTTTGAAGAAACCATGCAGTATCTAAAACCTCTTTATCTAAGATTAAAGCATAAAAACATAGATCCAGAGTTGTTAGCAGGTATTAGTCTAATAGTACAGGCAATGAAGGACCGTAATTACATCCATGCTAATAAGATCTATCTAGGCCTAGCCATTGGGAATTCTCCCTGGCCCATTGGGGTCACTCAAGTAGGTCTTCACGAGCGTTCAGCTCGAGAGAAGATCTCGTTCAAAGGAACATCAGGCAAGGCTCATATTATGAATGATGAAGCAACTAGAAAGTATATTCAAGCACTGAAGCGACTCATTACTTTCTGTCAGAGAAAGTACCCCACTGATCCGTCATTTTGTGTTGATTTTGACGCAGTGACAGATCAAGGAAGAGGAGCAGCGGGAGGAGGATCTGATAGATTAGCCTTGTTGGAGGCCATGGCGAGGGATGAAGTCAAGGCTCCTAGCTCAGTATCATTAGCAATAGCGACAGGTTCTAAGAGCAGTGGTGGTGGGGGAGGGGTACAGGTTCCTCAGAAATGGGATCAGATGATTAAAGGAGCTTTAAAGGAGATTCATCAGCAAGATGCGGATGATAAAGTAGCTGAAAATGAAAGGGGAGGGAAATAATACGTAGATCAAAAAAAGTGTGAAGCATTGTCGTTATCGTTATCATTACAAAATCATGTACGTTTGTGTAAATGTAATCATCTCCCTCCCCTTCCTCCTTCTCCTTCTATACCAAGTGACTAGAATTTTATATTAACAACCTCACCTTTATTATCAACACTATTATACCTCTCCCAATCGCCAGCAATAGGAGCAGCCACCAGATGCTCTGGAATAGCAAAAGAATCCACCAACAAACCCCAATTACTCTCCACCTGCCCACACAATGCCCTCACTGCAGGGGCCACTGCTGCACCAGTCTCCACTGAGATCAGCCTCTCTGTCATCAGCCACCCCAAATCTTCCTCCACCCTGACTAGAGCGTAGAGAGCAATGACTGGTTGCAGTATTTTTCTGAGAGCAGGGCTGACTTGTGATGATGATGTATTTTCCAGGGTACGAAGGGCTGCCTCTAGAACTTCACGTTCTCCAAAGGACTGAGCGGTGTGTTGAACTGCGTCAGATTGCTGCATCATCCATGTTTCAAAGACCGCATCTGATCCACCACCAGTGGCAGTCATTGCAGACAGCAATTGCTGCAGTTGTCTGCCTTCTCTGGCGATGAAGAGTTTCCTCAATGCATGTAAATTAGTGATAGAAGAGGGAGAGATAATATCTAGAGCGGCTTCTATTCTACCTGCTGCCAGTCGTTGCTGCACTGCTACACTGCTACCTGCAACAGCAGTTAGTTCCTTTGCAGTTTTCTGGAACAACACTCTGTTATCTCCTTCTGCTGTAATCCCCGCATGAGCAAATCCAATAATAGATCCAAACCTGTTGCAAGACAGATACCCCTGTCCTCCACATCGTTCACGACATATGGAAGCTGTCCTCTCTGCACACCATCCTGCTAGGGGCTTGATACTGCACACCAACATGACCACCTCTTTGGCCACCAGGGTATCATTGGTAGAAGTTTCTGGTGAGAAGCCAGACGCAGCAGACCATCTTTCTTTGACGTAATTCAAACCCAGATTGAGGGTAATAGTGGTAGCAAGCAGAGGTGCCAGAGCTCTTTGTTGCAACTGATAGGCAAGAATGGGAGTGTCTGACTTCCCTGATGCACCGACTGCCAGTCGGGATGAGGCATACCTATGAGCAATGGTGAGAGCCATTCTTGCTCCTGACAACATCATTGATGCAATGCAGATACGGCCACTTAGTAATTGATCAGCCACTTTGAGGAATCTGTCTCTTGGTCGTGTAATAGAGCTGATGAAGGTTCCATCTCTTTCTACTTGAGATTGAGCATCTAAAAGAGCTGATCTTGGTACTCTAACATTGGAAAAGGATAGTTGTCCATTATCCACACCGTTACAGCCCATTTTGTGGCCCATCTCATGAATAGTGACCCCAGGCATCGGTTTCATAGTTCCATGTTCTCTGATCTTGACCAACACACCATGGATACCTTCATCTTTGTCTCTGATCATCAATCGGGCAAATACCACAGCCCAGTGAGCGTGGAGGCTGGAATTGGTGATCCAGTACTTGCAGGCAAGAGTGGAGGGGGTGTTGACGATGAACTCGTCAGTAGAGGAGTCAAAAATAGCAGTGGTTTGCATTTCTACTGCATTGTTACCATAGCCGAGCTCAGTGAGAGCAAAGCAGCCGACGTCGTCGAGGAGGTCGATGCCTTTGAGGAGGAGATCGTGGTGTTTTTCCTTGGTGCCGAGCTTCAAAACGGTGCCGCCGAAGAGATTGAATTGGACGGTCATCTTGGTTGCAGCGGAGACGTCTGCATAAGCTAGGCATTCGTGTGCTGCAAAGATACGAGTAGGGTTTGTTCTAAAGTCTGTGATGCTGTAAATACCTGCTCTGCAAAGGAGCTTCAGACGTTGGTAGGCGAGCTCGAGTTCCTCGTCGATAGAGATGTTCCACCGAGGGCGGAAAAGTGGGTCCCGCATTAAGTCTTTCATTCTCTGGCGATCTTTGTGGTTATCGTGTTCTAGGATATAACTCAGCTCTTGCTGAATATTGCTAAACGACACAGGATTGGTCGTGACGTTCGCAGATGATGTTGCAGTCAAATAGTGCATGGTTTTGTTTGCACGTGCTGCAGCACGGTCTATTTCACCCGTCATGGCTTCTAGCTTGACAAAGATTTAACAACTACTCGGAGTTTTGTAAGGGTTGGGTTTTTAATGGCCCTCCTTAGTCATTTTCTTGATGTATGAGGTGGCGGAGAGAAGAGGAAAGAGCTGGGCCTGAAATGCGGACAACTGAAATTTAGAGATGGCCCCGGAGGGGAAAGAAGGGACGTGTCTACGGCTCGCGTGTCGAAAGAATAAAGCACATCGGATCCCAGGAAACATCACACAGCATAGTGCATATTTCTTGTATAATTAGTACACATATCAGCAAGTAAGTGCCAACAGAAGCTCTTTGTGCAGCATCTTGGATTTGGCAGTTACTCACAGATATCACGTCCCAAAAATCATTTGATAGGGATATATACTCAAGTAATTCAACTAACAAGGTACCCTACTACCCATCTGCAGTATATAATAGCAATGCATCTTGCTTTACGTCAAGGTAAGGCATTTCTATGTTGGAAATATTTGCTCAACACGTGTATCACGGCTCCTTGCACCCGACAGCTCATGTGACTATCATAATCACACAAACGCATCAGTCCAATACAATTAGACAATCTCCGTCCAAACTTGTGTTCAGATCAATCCCCAACTGCCCACATGTCCACCCCATTCTCACCCACAGATCTCTCCCAACCGTTGCCAATTATACAGGAAAGATGAAGTTGCTAAGACTATTACCATTCTTGGTAGCTGTGCTTGCTGTTTCAGCAAAGAGTAAGTAATGCAAAACCACACAACAACCCCATTGCCACCCCCCTCCCCATCCCTCTCTCACTCCCCCTCCTTCCTTCCCTCTCCCTTTCATGCAGAGAACTACTGGGCTGAGATCCTGGCCACCCCTGGATCCATGTTTGCTGGTCTTAAAGAACCCCTGACTTGGAGTATTGGATTCAACCTGACTGACGGTGTATCCTATGCTGCCCCTGTCGACTACAAGGCCAAGTGCTGGGTGTACTCCATGTCCTCCTTGAACATTGCCGACCCAGAACTCGGCGTGATCAAAAACAGATGGCACGTCATTGACTACTGCCTCAATCGTACCAAGGTTCCTAATGACAATCCATGGGCATACACTGAATATGTTGTGAGTGGATGCGGCAGAGAGGCCGCTACCAAGTGGTGCCGAGCCCAAGGCTGGGACAAGGCCGGATGGATTGGTGGCAAGCCATTCTCAGTTGATATTGCAGAATTCCGTACTGTGTCTATGAACAATGGTTACATGTGCGATGGTTACAAGAAACTTGGCTGCATCAGTTTCAAGGGCATTGAGTGCTTGAAGAAGAATGTGAAGAGAGGAACTTGCTACGATAAGAAGAACAACAATTGGGGAGTTGGCAACCGAGGCAGAAACAATGTTGGAAACTACAACTGCCAAAAGACCCTGAACTGCAGGGACAATATTGGTGACTTCAATGAGAAGGTCAACAACCTGGGAGATGCCAATGGAGGGTTCAATAATATAGGTTGGGGCAATAAAGGAAAATACCATATTGGAGAAGGAAACCAAGGAACTGGCAACTGGGGTACTGGCAATAAGGGTAAATACAATATTGGGTACAAAAATGAGGGAACTGGTAACCGCGGAGCTTATAACATTGGAAACAGGAACTTTGGCCAGTTCCTTGTAGGTAATGGCTTGGGAGGGTCAGGAGCAGCTCCTCCACCACCAGCTGGACCAAAGAGAAAGGAAGCCAAGAAGGAGAAGAGGTTGAAAAAGAAGGAACAGGAGAAGAAAAACAAGCTCAGGCCATAGGTTTATGAGTATTATCCCTTTTCTTCTCCCCTTTTTTCCACCACCACCACCTTATAAAATAGAATGAGGGGAGAGAACCCCTGCGTCTTTGCATTCAGAGCTGTGCAACAACAGAGAATGTGTGCATGCATATACCGCATCTGTGTGCCTTGTTGAATTATTATTTTGGCCATTCTTTTTCCTTCTTAGAAAGGTATTTTTCACCATCATTACCTTATTTCACAGCACTATCTATACTATATCAAGAAGTTGCTTTCAGACTCCTCCCCCATACCCTATGCTGTAAAGGTTGATTTTAATAACTTACTTGCTACTGTTCTCTGAAGTCATCTATATCTATGGTTTCTTTCCTTCTCCCTCCTCCATATCACCATTTCTCCCATTATTATTCCTCTTATCATCATCAGGTTCTGCTAATGAGCTCCTTCTGTGCACCAGATCGTCTCTTGTCAAGTGATGCTTCACGTGATAATGAACAATCTCATCATCCAGCAGCTCAGTTTCATCGCCCTCCATCTCACCTTCCATCGCAGCACCAGGCTCCAACGGAGGGGCCTCTTCGGTATCCATTTTGTCCAGCTCCTCTAAATACAGGGGTTTGAACATCTTCGGCATGGCCCACTGCCTAAATGGCACCAACAGCATAATCGGTATAGGGAATAATATACCTGCAATACCTGCCCAAGTGAGGCCATACACTGCTCCCAATAGAGCCATCTGTAGCAGAGTAAACCATACAATAATTTTAAAAGGGACCGTTTCAATATAAGGTGCATGTCCGTGTTGATAGATGAGGTACCGTTTCTTGGGGTCTGTGAGGAGGAGGAGGAAGCGGTCCCAGAATTGACTGCCTGGGAGAGATTCAATGGCCATAAAGGCAAAGTAGCCCCATAATACGGCGGCTGGGATTTGTTTGATGGCTGGAGTAATGGCTAGACATACACCTACTGCAAGAGCTTGTAATAGGTTGGAAATGCGCTGCTCTGACACTTCTAATTCGACAACCCTATTGATATTATTATTATTATTATTATTATAACCATTAGTAGTACCATTAGTAGCAGTCATCCTCCTTCCCTTATCTTCTTCTTTGTGTTTTACTACCTTGGAGAGACTCTTGGTATGCATCGGAGCTTGAGGTAACACTCCATTCACAGGAGGGATCCCAATCAGCCCACAAATCAACTCCATCACCCCCAATAACATAAAGTCCCAATGAAACGAGGTGGGTTTCTTTAAATTAAACTCTTCCTGCTGAGCCATTTGACTACTGACGTTGTGATCAAAATAGAAAAGTATACACATAATCAGAGCTGGGATCATTGCCCCTGCTATGAGTGACCCTGGGATTTGATTCATTTGGGTGGCTACTGTCCAATTGCTGGTGACGTCCCACGTGTTGGGGGTGTTGACTCTAGAGGGGATACCATTCGGTGTATCTGTAACAGCGAATGAAATACCACTCCATAATACAACCATGACAGGGACGCCATAGTCCGCTAGTACGCTTCTCAAAGGTCCTCGGAGGAACCTCCATTTTCTGGCATTTCTAGTGAACAAGCATGTAAGGATGAGACCGAATGCTAAGAATAAAGACCAAATGCCATTGACCATTCTCCAGCTATATTCTGAAGCTTCAGGGTCAGTGGAGACATTATCATCATTGGGGACTTTAAATTCATCTATAAGGCCTTTAATAGCCTGCTGCATGAATAAGATGGCAATCAACATGCCAAAGAGCTCACCGGCAAAGCGGGTAAACTTGTTTATGTATGTACAAGAGTTGACGGCAGATAGTATGAAGATAAAAACAGCTGTCCATACGCAACACCAAGCTGCCCATGGTAGGAAGAGGGCACCATACTGGAGGTCTTCACTGTCTTTGGCAAAGTCATACATGTAACCGTATACTAGGACAATGGGCTCTGCGACACCTATGATGAGAAGCGGTTGACCGCCGACGAGGGATTGCGTGACGCCAGCGATGGCAGTAGAAGTAAGGACTTGAACTACATTGATGGTGCCGTTCGTTTTGGTGAAGAATTGCTGGCCGAATGCGAGTGCAGGAATGGCAGAAGCGAAGAAAATGTAGGTTGCAGAAGCGAGGATGCGGAGCTTTTGTTTGGTCTGGAGCGGGCCGAGCCAATCGTCTTTATAGTGAGGAATTCTACCAATGATATCTCTACAAACTCCACTGAATGGTGTGATACGTTTGATAGCCATCAAGAAGGGCAAAGCAATGGGAGAGAGCAGCCGAACTTATGCTGCCAAAAAATTGGAACAGCAAGAGGCTCCCCAGCAATTATCTGTGAAATGACGCTCAAGCGTATCTGCATATGTGTGTATATATATATATTAATTGCACAGTAACAAAACTTGTGGTCACTTCATTTACAAAACGATGTCCAGATTCCTAATGCTTATGAAGCTGTCAGTCCGATCGACGCCTGCCACTTTCAAAAACGACACAATTCTCCTCATCAAACCCTTCTCCCTCCCTTCACCTCTTACTTCCCACCAAAGAAACAAGGAGACCTCCCAATCACAGCTACTGGAGCCCTCTTTCTCACCGCTTTCAGCCCCACAGAGTAGGCTGCTGGCCCAGGTGAAACATTCCCTCCTCCCGCCACTTTGTCGTGCTCAGCACTAATAAACATCTTCCCTGCTGCTTCTCTGCTAGCTGTACCAAATGGTACACCTCCCTTTTTCCTGCCATCAGTATTAACTTTATAGGCACCTGGCCCAGGAAATGAAGAGGAAGATCCCTTCCCTCCTCCTCCAAGTCCACTATCCTTCTTACCATACCCAAACCCCGCTGCTGGAGCTGACTCTATGTTTGAAAGCGGTACTTTAGTGTTGGCAAACATAGACGGAATGTTGTAACAAGGTCCCATTCGTTCACCTCCGCCTTGAGATTTAGATTTCGCTCTGTCTTGTTCTTTGGAGGTGTAGAGCTTGTCTGCTCCTTCTCGGAAACTGGAGCCGAAGCCGACTGATGGAGAGGAAGGTTTGGTGCTGATTGATTGGTCTCCAAAGCCGCTACGGAGAGAATGTGTGGCCCAGGTATTTGATCTTGGCATTGTTGTAGATGGATTATGTGATAAATAATAATCACTTCTTTGGAACACAGATAGAGAAGACGATTATCGAGGATTGTGTTAAAAATGGGGGAGGAGGCGGTGATCCTCAAGAGGAGGATGGAACAACTCAACTGATGTCGTCTGGCCAAATAACTTTTAGTCACACGCACTATATACTCTCTCTAATTATAGATCTCAGACAATATTAATCAGCCTCACTAAATAGTTCTCATAGGGAACACATATTTCTGTCTCTCTCTCCCCCCCCCTCTCTCTTGGGATCTTCACTCCCTCTCAAGAACGACCCACCCACCATCGGTGGGCTGAGTCATAATGATGGATGGCTTCATCACAATGGAAGCAGCTGTTTCCACACTCTCTACGCTCCCCGAACTATCATTCTCAACTTGAACCACAACCACCACACCTTTTTGTTGTCGTTCTTCATTCAACACGAGACCGGTTATTTTATATTGCCGACTCAAGGTGCATCCCAACCATGTCAATGCCCCTCTTACTTGTTCTCCTCCTCTTCTCTCTTGACTATCATCTGGAGACATACTGCCATACCAAATATGATACCTCAATATATCATCATCATCTTCTTCATCATTATCGTGATTATTATTGTTGCGGATGGACCACTCCAAGAGCGCATTCATTTGAACTACCATACTAGTACCCCTTTTCCCTCCACCTCCAAATCCAGCTATTCTAGTCACCTCTACATGTGTGCTGGTAAGGTTAGTGACCACATTGCCTCCTCTAACACAATAATAATAATTATTATTATATGCAGTTTCATTCTTTAATAGAGAAAAGGCATTCACTGACCAGTCAATAGGAAAAACACACTGCTTGTCTTCCACTGGTGAAGATTCAGGTCTGGGAATGAAACTTAGCTCTATGTTTGTGATGCGATTATTTGGACAACACATGTGACATGGGATGTCTATAGAGAGGACATACATGTGCCATTCATTGTCATCACTGAGTTGTGAGTCGTTATTATCTACAATAATCCAGTAGTAGTTACTGTCTTCATTGTTTGATTTCATTGGATGGCTCAATGGAGCCGTCACTGTGTACTGCTGCCGATGATGATGCTTTTCATCTACTCCTACTGCTACAGTCAGCTGGACAACCGTTGTCACATGGCAAGGCATCGCTGTTGCAACAATATACGCCTCCAGCTGCTGCATATTTTGATTGAGTGGTATGTTGACTGGAAATAAGTCCACTACAACGGGAGATTTACTTCTCAGATGACCACTTATGTGCAAGTAACCCCCCCTCCCTCTCCTCCTCCCTCCCCCTCCTTCATCATCCTTATCATTAATAATTATACTAGCCTTCACACTACTACTACTACTACTACTACTATTATCATCACTGGGGTGAATGTTCAGTGAAGGTTGTAATGATTGTACATCTATATTATACCAAGCTAATGAACTCACTTTCTTCCCTTGAAGATAGAATTGCCTTCCTGTACCATTGGAAAATGTACTATGAAGGGGAAGCCTCCTTGCTATTGGGTGATTAGTAATAGTACTATCAGCATTATCATCATTCCCATACCATGCAGCTTTGATTCTCCTCCAGAATACATCATCCCTTTCTCTCCATGTCACCTGTCTATTCTTCTCTTCCTCCTCTTCTTTTTCTTCATTCATATGTTTCAACCAGCCCTGTCCATCTTCAAACGGCCAGCCAACAGCAAACAATGCCGCAGACGCCCCTATATCAGTTATGTACCTCAAGGCAACATCACAATGCAGTCCACCTCCACCAATAGTACCCCTTCCAAAGCAATCCACTCCTACAAACACATCACTAGCATGTCTACCTGAACCCTTATGAGCTAATTCCACAGTTCTCTCCAATGTATCTGGCTTCCAGGTGTAGTTGAGATAGATGGCATCACAGGCATCAAAAAAAGGTTTGTTCAGTGGGGTCAGAGCATCTTGCCACTCTAGTCTTCCTTGTACCGTCACTGCATCATACCATATTATTAAATTATGATCATTAATAGTATGAGACATATCAGTTAATGTCTTCAAGAAGAAGATTAGATTATCTATTAATTGAGTACTACTACAGCTGCTGCTACTACTACTACTGCTGCTATTGTCCAAAGTATTTTCTATATTGACCAGCCAGCCATCAAAGCCATAGTACTCTGCTATTCTAACTAATTGCCTGGCTGTGAGTTGGCACTGCTCTTGGTTAGAGAATAACTGCTCACAATAGGATCTACCTTGTTCTCCTTCGGTGATGAATGTGCCGAGGATCTTGACGCCGTGTCGGTGGGCAGCATTGGTCCAGGCGGGTGGGGGTGGAGAGACGAGGTGGTGAGAGAAGTAGTTGAAGATGTCTATTTGGGGCCAGTGGGTGAAGACATAGGCGCTGGCGTCGTGGCTCCCCTGGGTAAATCTGTCTTCTAGGTAGTTTCCTGCCATGTCGTGGCATGCGAGGAGCTTTGGTTTTGAGATTAATGGGTCGTCCTTGTTTTCCTGGGGGATGGGGGATGGTGACGGTCGGTCACAGTGGGTAAGGGTTGGCGAGGATGAAGTGGACTGGGGATACATTCAGTGGCAATAAGATAGATGGTACATATGTCTTAGGATACAAAATGAGAACCTTACTTTAGGGAGTGGTATGCTTGCTCTTGAAAAGGAATCATGAAAATTTGGACTCCAGTCCAAAAGTTCTTGAGGTTTGCGCAACGGACGTATCTGTGGAGGTTCGTAGCGTTTATCCATGTCTTTGGATACCGAAATATGATGGATTTAAGAAGGAAAAGTGGCCATACTGTCTCAGAGAGTAGAAAAGAAGAAGTTTTTGAAGCGTGCCAGTTTTGGTTTAAAAACCCAATTGTTTGGTCATTAGAAGCAGAACTACTACATTATCATGTTGTTTACACTTATGATGTCATCAATTAAGTCTTACAATTAGTTGATACACCATATTGTTCACTCAGATCGAAATTAAGTGATCGAAATGGAAGACTCTTACAAAGTTTTAGGTCTACAAGACAAGGGAACTGATGCAACAAATGCAGATATCAAGAAGGTAAGTGTACTTCGAGTATTTAGCCACACTTCGCTCTTAATATCCAACCCCCTTTCACCGTCTCCCTTCATACGGCACAGGCCTATCGCAAGCTAGCCTTACAAAAACATCCAGACAAAAACCCAGACAACCCCAATGCAGCAGAAGAATTCTCATTGATCCAAAAAGCCTATGATTTACTCACTGATACAGAAGCCAGGGCCGCTCTGGACAATCTCCTGAGAGCCGTAGCAGCCAAGTATGAACGTGCAGCTGCTAGAGATGAGAAGCGTAGGAAGATGGTAGAGGATTTAGAAAGAAGAGAAAGAGCATCTGAAGGAGCTAAATCTGAGGAAGAGGTAGCTAGAGCAAAGTTAAAGGCAGAAATAGAGAGATTGAGACAAAAGGCAGCAGTGGACAAGGAACGTTCTCGAGCTGCTTCTCCTTTTCCCTTTCCGACTACAACTGCCCCTCCTCCTCCTCCTCCTCCTCCTCCACCACCACCACCACTACAATCATCATCAGTACTAGACATGACAGATCCGTTAATACAAGAAAGACTATCCAGGACTATCAAAGCATCCTGGATCACAGGGTCAGGTGAATATTCATCAACTCAGTTAAGACACATATTCTCCAAGCATGGAGAAGTAGATGATGTGGTCATCAAGGAGGAGGAAGGAATGAACAAGAAAAAGAAGAAGAGGAAGGGGAGGGCTCTAGTGGTAATGAAGACGGTAGAAGGGGCTAGGTTGGCTGCTGGTGATGTCAATGGGGATCTTTCTAATCCTTTGTTGGTAGTACCATTTACGTTCAAGTCAGAAGATGGTAGTGGTGGTAGTGGTGGTGGTAGTGGTCCACCTCCCGTGATAAGAAGAGAGGGTGGTCTAGCTGTACATGGTGTATCATCATCAGCTACGGTATTGACAGCTAAACCTACAGGGCCATTATTTGCTGCTGCAGCAGCAAGCAGAGGAGTAGGAGTAGGGGTGAAGCAGGCAGGTAATAGTAACATAGCAGCAGCTCTCAGTGGTGGTGGTGTTTCTTTTTCATCATTCAAAGCACCGACTGGAGGACGAGTAACAAGTGCTGCTGAGGAGGTGATCTTAGCTAAAATGAGGCAAGCAGCTGAAAGGCAGAGATTGTTGGAGAAAATGAGGCAGGAAGAAGAGGAAGAGGAGGAGGAAGGTGGTGGTGGAGAGTGAGCTCGGAGATAAGGAAGACGGAAGGATGGATCGGTCAGCGACTTGGTCTGTGTGGCAGCTGTGTTTATACTGCAAGAATACAATTAGAGGGGATTTCTGTAAGAAATCAAGCAAAAGTTGTGATAGTATCTATACTATCTCATAACTAAGGTCTTAAATATCGAAGTCAGGATAGTTTGAAGGAGGTTTAAAGTGATCATCTCGCGATTCGATTTAACACGCTTTATCGACCACAACCATCCAAGAACCCTCTATTTGAATCTGTATTTACCACTAGTAATCAGAAATGAGGTCCTTGAGTCTAGCTGTGTTGGTCCTCTTGGCCACAACTTGCGTCTCCCACTATGTCATAGCCGACCCTCTTGTCGTCAAAACCGACACTACAGCAGTTGAGGAAGAACAAGAAGACATCTACATTACCATCAAACAGAAATACATCGACATGGCTGCTGAGTTCTGCGACTGCGATGACACATATGAGCCTCTCTGCGCTAAAGATGGTGGCAACTATGCCAACGATTGTGTTCGCAATTGCGCTGGCATTGAAAAGGCCTACGATGGGATATGTGAATCTTCTTGCTTCCCACCTGGTAAACGCAATTGTAATGGTGATTGGGATGGTACCATGCCAGTATGTGTCTTTGGACTTACTTTTACCAACTTGGCTGAAGCTCAGTGTTCTGGACGTGCTCTCCCTGGCTCTTCTCCTCTCTGTTCAGCCCAAGGGGTGTGCGAGTATGGCGTGAGAGATGGAGAGGTGGTTACTGTCTTGACCACCGATAAACCACGTCCTGGAGTTGCATGTACGTGTATATATAGATACATATTTATACAAGAAAAGTCTAGCAATGCCTTTGCTTGGTTTTGTCCACCTATTACTCCTGTAGCCCACCACATAATCTCGCTTTCTTTTAATTCTAACCCACCTCTCCTCCTCCGTCCCTTTCCCTTTCCTCTCAATCTTTACAGCTGTGGCCCAAGCCAGTGTGAACACTACAATGCCTGATGGATCTTCCCCACCCCCTTACAACTACGCTGAAGCTCTAACGAAGACCATGCTCTTCTACGATTCCCTAATGTCGGGCAATTTCTCTAAAGACCGTCGTCACCTCGACTGGCGTGACAACTCCTGCTTTGACTGCATCGGCACCTATGGTGAAGACTTATCTGGAGGCTACTACGAAGCTGGTGGTACCTTTATGAAGGCCACTGTACTGAATACCATTGCTTTCAACGTCCTGGCCTGGGCTGGTCTTGAATTTCCACAAGGATTCAACAACACTGGCAATCTTGATGATTTGAAGTATAAAGTTAAATGGGCAGGTGATTATTACATGGAATGTCATCCAGAGGAGGAAGTAGCAGTTGCCGTGTTGGGTAATAGTACTCTTGATTATGACTATATCGGCCCTCCAGAGTTGTACGAGGAGTATGTGGAATTTAGACCTGCTTTTTATGTGACTGCTGAGGATCCAGGTGCTGAGATCCCTGCTGTTCTGTCTGCTGCTCTTTCTTCTGCCGCTCTGTTGCTGCAAGAGGATGACCCTGACTGGGCTGAAGAAGCATTGGAACACAGCGTTTCTCTGTACAACTTTGCTAAAAAGTACCCAGTCAGTGTGAGGAAGAACTCAAATGAGGAAGTCAATAACTACACTGGAGGGAGTTTGGAGTCTGAAATGGCATGGAGTGCTGTGTGGTTGTACAAAGCAACAGGAAATGACACCTACCTGGCAGAAGCACAGGCTTACTTTGATCAAATGGGCGGTGCAATTGAGTTTCCTCCAACCTTTGAAGCTGGTAAAAAAGACGTTGCAGTAGCTATTCTGTTAGCAGACATCACCAAGGATACTGCTTATGTCAACTATGCCAACACTCAGTTCTTTGATGCATACCTCAACCAAAACGTACAACACACCAATGCAGGTGCAGCTCATCCCTACCACTGGGGAGGCAACCGCGCTCCTGCCAACTTGGCCTTTTTAACCCAAGTCTACGCACCAATCGTAGTGAAGATAACCGGCGACACTGCATACGCTGCTCGTTTACTCAACTATGGAGCACATCAAGCCAACTACCTCCTTGGTGATGCCGGTCGATCTTGGATTGTAGGTTTTGGTGGCTTTGGTGAAAGCAACGACAACCCAGCCTACATATGGCACAAAGCTTCCTACTACTCCATCAAAACATGGGATGATTCACTAGGAGAACACATCTTCATGACCCCCATCTTTGGACCATGGGCCTCCAATCAAAAAAAGCCAACAGTCATGAAGAGTAAATTGTTATTTGAAAGTAGTAGATTGCCTCAAGCTCATATTGCGTATGGTACCATGTTTAGTTCTCCATTGATGGATGATTCCATGGTGGCATCCAGGAAGGATTACAGTTATACTGAGCCTACTTTGGAGTATCAAGCGGGATTGGTAGGGGCTTTGGCTGGTATGTCGGAGATGTATGGGTTGGAGGAGTGGGAGGGGGATATGATTGGAGTTGTTTATGAGTAAAAGAAGAGAGAATTTGTGTGTGTGTGTGTGTGTGTGTGTGTGTGTGTGTGTGTGTGTGTGTGTGTGTGTGTGTGTGTGTGGGTGTGAGAGAGAGAGAGAGAGTGACTAGGAATTTTT
>Ga0114919_10001478_pt1 | contig 18843 bp, 14 predicted proteins | sample BlataG_FD_88682 | JGI IMG/M metagenome (GOLD analysis project Ga0114919, IMG submission 88682) | Deep subsurface microbial communities from Black Sea to uncover new lineages of life (NeLLi) - Black_00105 metaG | ecosystem: Environmental > Aquatic > Marine > Oceanic > Sediment | place: Atlantic... | reverse complement strand
TTCTTTTTCCCAAAAAACAACAACAAATTTCTGGATTATCCCATAATCTCACAAAAAGCGGTGCTAACTGAAAAAACAAAAGGCTAATAAACATTAGGGTTTAGGATGGCGACATCTCCCGCACATTCCCTTTTTTTGTCTTCCTACACCTATTTTAAGCAGTTTAGGTGGAATTCTAGTTATTTTCAGAATTAGAATGGGTCTCTTTTTGTGTATTTTTTCTTTTTCTCCATAAAACTGCTATAGCTGCTGTCACTGTTGCTATTGCTGCAACTGCAGCGCCTACAACCCAAAGGGGAAGGGGCTTTCTGGCTGGAGGTTGTAGTATGAACTCGTCTTCAGTAAGCTTACTGTCCGAAGTAAACGTCAATTCAAACACACCATCGCCGTCGGAATCTACCTGAACAGTAACTCCTTCTTCACCCCTAGAGAGAGCATCCCAATCAACAGTGTATTGATGGATTGCATCCGGTGAAGTAGGTATGTCAGTGGCTGTGAAACAATTACTCTCTCCCCGTATGATAGAAGCTATTACAAGTCCATATGTTTCATCTTCTGTACCGGCTACTTCATAACGGTACGAATCGCTCAGAGACAGTATTTCGATTGTGTTGTTGAAATACGCTGAATTTGGTATTTCTTCTCTTATCTCACTGTTTACTAAGCCTGTAACCCGTCCTTGGAAATCATACACCCTCAACTCGCCAGGACTATCCAATTTCAGGATAATTGCTCCACCTGACAAATCGATCCGTAAAAGCCCATCAAATCCAGTTGTATAGAGAACGCGAGAGTCTGCGTCAGAAGCGAGAGTTAATTCTTGAACATGAATTGATACTTCTTTACCGTACTCATCTTTCATACCGAGAGGGAACCAATTCTCACCAGAGTTACAGGACCAATAAACATCACCAAATGTCCATTCGCTTGCCACATAAATCACATCAGAGCAAACAGGATGCATACAGATTGAAGCCATTTGCCCTCTTGTACCATATATTCCCAGCGTACGCAATACTGGATCGACATCAGGCAAGGGATTCGGACCGGCAGTTCCGCTTACATCTCTCCAAGTTTCGCCGCCATCTTCAGACTTTTTGACTTTGTGACCCTGAGCTACGCCTGTTACAAAGTATAGGATTTCGGCGTTCGTCTCAGAAACAGCTATATCTTCTATCTTTCCATGAGGCTGTTTTAGCAGTATTTCCCAAGTTTCGCCGCCATCTACAGATTTGATAATGCATCCTGGAACAAGAAAACCGGACCAAGTCATAGCGTCGGATGGCGCAAAATTGTAGGCTACTGCGTAGACAGTACTTGGATTAGCAGGACTAATAGCAAGACTGATTATCTCAAGAAGTGTTTCTTTATGAACGGGCATGTGCCAGATTTCCTTCCAAGATTGTCCTCCATTAGTTGTTCTCCAAATTCCTCCACCAATTGTTCCAACGTAGACTACATCAGAATTTGTAGGGTCAACAACCATTGAAGAAACGGAATAGTGGCTTCTGAATTTCCACCATCCACCCGATGGCCCGTCTATTGATTCCCACTCTTGACCGCCATTCGTAGATCTGTAAATTCCTGCCGCTGAAGAAGTAAGACCGGAATATGGATCACGAGCTGAGGTACCAATGTAAATTATATTCGGATTTGACGGGGCGATCGCCATTGCGCCAATTGAACTCCAATAAAGGGACCCTTCCAGAGGTAATCCTTCATTTATCGGGTTCCAGTCAGCTCCACCGTTCACTGTCTTATACAGTTTGTCTCCTTGATATTCCAAGTAACAATGGTGTTCTTCAACTACGGCGTATATTACCTCAGGATCGTTTGGATGAACAACGATTTGTGAAAGACAAGCCCATTTATCCCGAGATTCCGCCTCCCATGGCCCACTTATCTTATCCCATAGTAACGGATGTGGAGGAGGGTGGACGTATATTTCTTTAAAAGCAAGAATGTCTGTTTCCCTATGTGTCTTAGCTTCATCAAAGTCTTCTACAATTTTCCCATCGATTTCCACATCGATATTTGTGTTCCAATTTCCATCAAGTGTTTGATAGGCACAGAAAAAGTGGTAGGATCCAGATTTCTCGGGTAAAGGGAGACTCCTCTGATAATCATAACTATCGCTTGGATTAAGAGTGATGCCATAGGCTTTATCAAAATCAACAACCTCGCCACCAGGGTCGCGGCCACCCACAACTAATACATTAAAAGTAACAGATTCTGTGCCTCTATTGGTGATGGTAAATTTAGCGGTTAATGTATCTCCAACATAATATATATCTTTAAATGGAGTTATCTCTAAAGGAGAAGTAATAACGAGTTTAACAATGGATGGTTGACTAGGAGGATCAGTTGCCCAGAGATAGTTTGGACCACACCTAATGGAAGTGGCTTTTTCTCCGTAGCGAGAGTCGCGGTCTTGATTTAGATCGTAGGGGTCGAGTCTGTCACTTACTTTATCTTTGCTTCTGGCATCTCCTTTATGAGCTTCAAAGTGTAGATGGATCCAAGAGGGATCAGCAACTCCAGTAGCTCCTGCTCTACCTATGAGTTCTCCTCGCTGTATTGTGTAAGTACCGTCTCCCTCTTTAGGGATATTCGGATCAACGCTTTCTAGATGAGCATATAATGTGTAATAGTTTCTCCCTTCAGTGGCTTTTTCATAATGTTTAATATAAACGTACTTCCCCCAACCCTTATAGTTTCCCTCAGGATCTTTCTCCTCAGCCCAAAAAGCTTCACCATCTGCAGCTGCAACGACACTAAAAGGTTGCCAAGTAGTCACATCACCAATATCGCTACATTTTATGAAATCTACCCCATAATGATGTTGTGTAGGATCAAAAATCCAGCCCACGACGACATCTGGATCGTTGAACGGTAACGTAAGGAACGTCTCTGACAGAGTCTTAATCTCTAAGGTAATGTCTTTGCTGTGGGTTAGAGTGCCGCTTGTTCCGTTCACGGTTAGGGTGTAGCTTCCAAGTGTGGCTGTGGTATCGACCGAAACTGTTAGGGTGGAGGTGGTTAAGCCGTCTGGTGGAGGTGTAACCTGTTCAGGATTCAGGGTTGCTGTGACGTCTGATGGTACTCCAGACATAGTTAATTGAACGGCTTGATTAAAACCGTCTGTGGATGTTATTGTGACTAGTGATGTATCTGAGCCGCCTTGTTGAATAGTCAACGAGTGGGGAGAAGCCACGATTAAAAAGTCTGGAGTGGGTGGAGTTTGCGTCCAAGGATTCACCAGCGGGTAACAGTCCAGATTGTATGCTTCAATAAAGTATGCCGTATCAACTATGCCGTCGCTTCCAGGCTGGTCCTGGTTTGGACCACCTAACTCGTCCACAATTTCATGGTCACTCCAGTAGTTTCCACCTGAAGGATAACCGTCGTCCCAAACATTATTTTCAGTTGCTGAGTATGCCTGTAGCGTATTATTGATCAAGTTGTTATGATAAAGCTTGTTATTGGATCCACCTACGTGAATGCCAGTACCCGTGTTGTTCTTTATGTTATTCCTATAAATAACATTGTATGAGGAACCATGGAGAACGATGCCATGCGCATTGTTTATTATGTTGTTTTCGAAAACGGTGCTGTTAGACGACTTGTTAAGCCAAAGTCCTTGGGACCCGCTGTTTGTGATGCTGTTACCAGAAACAGTGTTGTTAGACGATTCCCAAAGGATCACACCTACTCTACCGCTGTTTGTTATGCTGTTACCAGAAACAGTGTTGTTAACTCCCTCAATGTAGATGCCACGCGCACCGTCTACTATGTTGTTTCGATAAAGGTTATTATGTGACGAGAATAGGAGGTAAATGCCGTAACCGTTATTCTTTATATTGTTTTCAAAAAAAGTATTGTTGTTAGAGGGTGAGGGGTGTACCATAGGCCAAAGGGTGCGCACGCCATACTCACTATTGTTTGTTATGTTATTTTTGTAAATGCTATTGCAAGACGATCCGTGAAGGAGGAGACCAGTATCGCTGTTTGTTATGTTGTTTCTGAAAACATGGTTGTAGAAACAATCGCCTTGGAGGAAAATACCGTCGTTGTCATTTGCTATTATGCTGTTTTCATGAATAGTATTGTTGGATGATGCCTTAAGTATGATACCATAATAATTGTTTGTTATGTTGTTTCCAAAAACATTGATGATAGACGACCCGTTAAGGTTCATACCGCAGACAAACTTTTTGATGTGTGTACTTTTTATTGTAACATTACTTACGTCAGATAGACTAAATCCATCTCCACTCTGGTAGCCCTGAAGCGTGTAGTCAGCTCCGTCAATTGTTATGTTGCTTCTCTGCACCACAATCCTATCATAGATATTAGCGGTAAAGATATAGATATTTCCGTCGCGTTGAATTGGTACTGTCGGAGGGTCAACCGAACCGTCAGCCCTAATGTAGATGGCTCCGCTTGCTCTAACTAAGCCAATGTTAAAAACTAATCCCATTAGAAACACTGTGGATAACAAACACAAAATTATGAAATAACTCAAAACAACCTTCTTCATTCCAATCAGTCTGTACATGAGTAGTGTACTTCTTTTAAAATTTATGGAAGAAAGTTCCATCTCCAGAATAATAGATGGAAAGAGCTGTTAGTTTTTGTTAAAATTAAATGTCAACGTGGATGTCATAAAAAAAAAGAGGGGGTCTACAGGAGACATCTCCACTTCTTGATTGAAAACTTGGTTAACCCATTTTCAGTTTGGATTCTTAAAATATAACCAGCTGCGCGCGCTTTGGCATTTTTAAATAGATTAAGTACTCTTAACTTCTTGAGATTTGAGGGCGTTAGTGTTTGAATGTAAAACAACAGTATTAACCATTCTATTTTTAAAACAGCCGTGAAGTCAGATTCAAAAATTGCCTTCCAAATTCTTAACCTTGAAATTTCGAAATGAAAAAGATGCCCAAGAAATTTTGCAAGTACTGGAAATCTTTTTGTTAACAGAGTTCGTTAACGCCAGCATAGCCTGCGCTAGTGATAGATTGTGAGTGTGACAAGTCCTTGGAAAGCATCGGTCTGAGGAGTTACCGCTACCATCTTTCTAACAATATGCCTGCTGCCGTACAGGAATTTAGTGAAGGCTGAAACGTTCTTGTAGCTGTGAGCTTCCTCAACTATGATTATCCATTTAGCCATTTCATTTCTTTTCATGTCAAGATGCGAAAAAATGGCGGAAATCTCTGTTTCTGCAATCTGGCTTTGAGTGTTAGGAACAAATCGTATGTGCTCGCTGAAATCTTTGAAATTCAAACCGTAAATGTCGTAGCCTACATTCCTCAATCCTTCATATTCATTCCAGCTATCAACAACAAGCACAGGACTATTCTTCAGCGAAGGCAACAGCTTCCGTTTAACAAAGAAAGATTTTCCTGACAATGGCTTCCCAGTCACAACAATTGGCACAGTGCTATTCATTACTGCCTCAACACTTGCCAGATTCTTAGCTTGTTCTTCAAGTAAACCGTGGACAACCCATGCCAGATTCTTGAATCCCATACTCTTCTTGATTATCATCAATCTTCCATGGTCGTTCTTCCATACTCTAACGTGTGTAGTCTGGTCAGTTCGCTTTTGCAGTTCCAAAATACTTCTTTCCTTCTTCGTTTTGATGCTAAAAATGCAGAATCGGATAGGTGAGGATGAGATTTGATACTATCTATATGGATAACTATTCATTACAGGATTATTTCACATACACTCTTTCTTAGTATGTTCTTTTCTTCTAATACTCCTTCTCTTCATCATTCATGTTGATTCTTGGCTTGAAACTTCCACTGTAACCTTTCATTCTTAAGTATTCATTAGCATCTTTCAACGCTTGTTGTATAGGATTTGCTTTTCCAGTGAATTGTGCAAAGAAAGTGCTTGTTGCTGTCATTTTGTTTTGAAATACTTCGCTGAAAGTGTAGTTTCTTGTGAGAATTCCTAAATCTTTTAACCTTCTTATGATTGCATTGAATTTATTGTATTCTATACCTAGTTCTTCTGCAGCTGTTTGCATCCTTCCGTATCCCAGCTTGTTTTGTTTAATTGCAGTTAGCACTTTTGCCACGTCAAAGCTGTTTCTGGGAAAAATGCAGTTGCAAAAGTCTTCTAACGTTTTAACATAGTTGTGTTTATGGATTTGGATTAATGGATGAGGCGTATGGCGAAGTCCAGTTCTAGACCCTTTCTTACGTGGCAAATTCTCCACCCATAATAGTTTATGTTAGCTGATATATAAATATTTATATTGAAGTTATAAATATCCAAAGACACCGAAATCGTAGAAACGACAAAATAGAGTTGAATTTATAAACTGATATGATTTTCAAAATGTCAACAGAATAATCAAGATATTTTCGCCAAATTTTAAAGAAAACTTGAGAGCGAGTACAGTTATAAAATCAACTCATAAAAAAGTGCCTAAGCTCTGTCAAGTGAAAAGATATACTTCAGATGCAAATAGAAGAATGTTCCAGAAACGTTAATTGTCTGAATTGTGCATGTTATCGTACTGAAAGGAAAAGGGCGAATAAGAGAACATTTCAATTTCATAAAAACGCTGGGGAGAATGGATGAATACACGAATGTCTAAGACTGCGTCAGTTATCTTTCTGCTTTTTCTTCTCACGGGACCCCTAGTTACTCGAGTCCTAACAAGTTCTATCACTGTAGTTGAAGCCGAGGTCAGCGACCGAAATCATGATGGTTTCGAAGATTTGGTGTTTCGCATTAGAAATACTGAAGGGTATGGGATAGCTGGCATACCAGTCAATATCACAACCGTGAACAGTGAAGTGCTTTTCACCGGGGAAACCAATGAAAGTGGATATTGTGTTTTCTATACTATGCCTAGTGGAAACTATTCATGGAAAACATCCAGTGGGGCACCAAATAACGGAAAACTCAACATTTCCACAAAGCAATATTCCGCCTTTTCAGAGAAAGAAGTGGTCACCATTCAATTCCTTCTGTTAACTTGGATGGGCAATCTAACAGATAAAACAAGAACTTTCTATGAAAACTTTTCAAGATACGTTGGCTATGACCTTTACAAGCATCCTTTTCCATCTCCTAGCGGAAAGAACTTGTCCATTTTCTCCAGAGACTTAGTTCAATGGTACGAAGGATTACAGCACTGCATAATCAACAACATCAGTATTCCTGAGGTATCTCATCTTCTGCAGAAAATCCTAGGTGTTTCCAGAGAAATCTGCCTCAGAATTTACGAAGACTCGATACAACTAGACGATTTGAATAATGTGACAGAAGTAAAATTGCTTTTCATCGGTCAAACCGATGACCCGGACTTCATAAACTACACAGTAGCCTATTATCGTGACAATGCCTCGCTTAAACAGCACACAATTTTACGCATGTCCACCTCAAATGAGAAAGCTATTACGTCACTATCAGGAATATTCACATCTTCTTTTGACCCTTTCATCGAGTTCAGTCCATTCAACAATGCAGGATGGAAATTCGGGGCTCAATCCAACAATCTACTTGTCGATGTTTGTCAGGGATTAGACATCACAAAAAATATCCTTGAGTTCGTAACAGACACTTTGAAACTAGTACAGCTTTTCTCCGATGTGGCAGCCGACCTGACCTGTGTTCTTGGAACAGCACAGACCGCACTTGCAGGATATATTTTGGGGCTCATGTGTTTTCTGGAACTAACCTATCGATATCCGAGCATCACAGAATGGCTCAACGCCTTGCTAACAGGTGACCTTCTAGCCATCTCTCTCACCATAGGAGCTATAGCGGGTTTTGCTCTAGGGGCATACTGCACATGGCTTATTATTGTCGGAGCATCATCTTCTGCAATTCCTGTTATTGGATTAGCTATAGCTGCAATTACAACAATCATTGTAGCATTATTGGATCGGACAGACTATGAATCGTGGTTGAATGATGTACGTGGAACACTTGGCAACTCTTTAACTGAAATGCTGAAACTGCGGCGTGCTCTTCATAGGGTAAATACAACCTTGGTAAAACACTCCGCACAAAAATACAAAGAAGCCGCGGATTTACTAGGTCAGTTTGCAGTCGCCTCATCATACACAAATGATTTCTTCTTAAACGCTTCAATAGAATTAAGTGAATTTGGAGAGAAAGAGAAACAACTAGGCATCGCAGTAGAGGAAACGAGACCAGTGCTGGAGGATCTTATAGACGACTATCTTCACTGGGAAGGTGACAATGGTATAATAACTGGTCATCTTGAAGGATTCAACTCGACATCAGCGAACTATACAAACGCTGTTTGTTCCATAAACACTGCAGGTATTTTCCATCCCTTCAAGGGCTACCAAACGAAAAAAATCACCCATGGCAATCTCAATCCGTCACCACAATTCAAAACACAAGAAAGCTATGCAAACTGGGCGAATGAACCACCAACCGAAAATGACCCAGAGGGAAACCAGTTCTCGGTATCATATAATGGTGATACAAACAATTTTACATATAACCCTGAACCACCTTATTTCTCAGAGGAAAACGTAAAAAACATCACGAGAAACGGTGTATTAGAAACTTTTTATCAATATAAATTCTTCTTCGACGAAGGAACAACAGTTTACGATTTTCCTGATATCTTGAAAATAGCCAGATGGGGATTACCTGTGGAGGACCTTTTAGTTGAGTGGCAAAACCACCTTAAAGAGAAATATGAAGCTGATGTTAAACCAAGGCTTCAAAACATATCAAGCTTAGTGGAACTGTTAGCACCTGACAATGAACCACCTAAAACAGAGCTTTATATAAGCGATATAGCATTTCCTGACCCAATTTGGTCAAGATTGGAGTTACTAGTAGGAATTGTGCATGTAGATTCGTCTACTATGTTTGCTTTGACTGCTGTGGATAGTCATTCGGGTGTTGCCGCAACCTCATATAGGATATTCAATAGCACATACGGGACGGAATGGAAGACAATTGTTGGTCCTAATGACCATACATTCTCTTTTACTTTCCCGAAAAGCTTGGAAAATGGTGAATACAAGATTGAGTTCAATAGCACAGACCATGCTGGTAACGCTGAAGCACCTAAAATCTCTGCGGTAGTTAAAGTTTTAGGGACTTGGAATTGGACATTTCCAGGCCTTATACTTCCGCCACCAAGATTTGTTGTTGACAGAGCGAAACTCGGTCTGACCCCAGCTAGTGTAAGCTCGACAGTTGTTGCAGGAGACAACTTCACTACAACCTTGGTTGTAAGTGAGCTCACTGGAGATGTAGATCTGGAGAATGTGGTTTTGGCAGGTTCCAATTTGACAGACGGCAATAACGGAATCATATCCAGCGATTGTTGGAGCTTCAGCAATGACACCTTCACTGTCCCAAAAGGTGAATCCGTATACGTCACAACCACCCTTACAGTCCCTGAAAACAAAAAATCTGGAAAGTATTACGGTATAATCAAAGCAAAAAGTAGTGATGGGACAGCGTTCGTCCTTGCCAACATCACCGTATCTTTACCATATGGTCCAAAAGCAGAGTTCACAATAACATCTGAAACAGCAAATGCAGGTGAATCTGTAAAGTTTGATGCTTCAGACTCTTTGCCAGGTTTCAACGGTACTCATACCATGCCCATCACTGAATATCGATGGGATTTCTGGGATGGCAACAAGATGATAACAGCCACCCCAATAGCACATCACAGCTTTAACACTGCAGGAAATTACTACGTGACCTTAACAGTTTTTGCACCAGGAGCGACCCCTGAAACAGATTCAATAATCCATAAAGTAACTGTGACCTCAGCGCCAGTGGGAGGATATTCATTCTCAATCAGAGTGCATACAACCACGAAGCCTCTAATGCTCTACTTTGCTACAGTGGCAATCTTTGCAGCTGTTTTCACATTGCTTAAACGTAAAACACGCAGAGGTTCAAAACCACTAGAACAAACGCTCTAGCGTCTTTTATTACATTTCACAAAACGAAACTAGACATCGAACACGAAAACCTTCTGGAGGCTTCATAGAAAGAAAACTTCACAAGAAAAGAGAAAAAAAGGGGGAAGATTGTGTTATGGTTCTGCGCGCGCGCGCTAAGGCTGGAAAATGAGATTTATATGAGGTTTCATTAAACAGGCTTATGAGGATTATGATGGCACCAAATCAAAAATATGCTCTTGAATCTAAAGATGCTTACGAAAAACTATTCAAGCTCTGGAAAAGTTGGAATAATCCGATTTACAGGGTACGAGAAGACGGAGTTCATTCTATTACTGAATTTATGAAAGCCATAGAGAATCTATTCAATGTTGATAGACAAAAATTTATCTTCAGGGGGGAAAATCAGACCTATCCAACCTTTCTTATGCCAAAAATAGCAAGAAATACCAAAAATCTTGTTCCGTATAAGAATGGAACAAATATTACACAAAAAGAGGTTAATGAAATTCATAACTTTCAAGAATCTGAAAAAGGCCAGTTATTTAGTGATGATTTATCTGATAATGCAGTAGATTGGGTTCCCCTTGCTCAACACTACAGCAGATACGGCAGATATTCCACGAGGCTTTTAGATGTCACACGAAATGCCTTAATTGCTCTGTATTTTGCTTGTGAAAAGAATAGACATTTAGATGGATGGGTCTATTATTTCCGTGAAAACTCATTTAGACCGCAGACCAAACCTCGAAGAAAGGTTGATAAAAGGGATATTGAACAAGGTATACCAGACACTTATCTTGAATTGTTTGAGCCGTGGGAACGGCAGCCAGTGTATGGAAATATTGTTCATTTATTCATTCCGATAAAGTCTGCTAAACTAATGATAGTTCACAAACGATTACATACGCAATCAAGTGCATTTCTCTGGTGGCATCCAATATCGCAACCGCTCGCTGTAGAATTCGCTCGGAGGAAAAAACCAACACAAGGGATACACTATCCAATTCTTATTAGTAATGAAGCAAAAGAACAAATCATGCAAAAACTTGACAAAGTTTTTAACATAAACGAAGAGACGCTTTTTCCACTAGATGAAGATTAATGATAAATGACCTCGCTGAGCAACTTCTAACACCTTTCCAAATGACTGGAACATTTTGTTTTTTCTTCTTTGTTATTCTAACTAGTTCTCTTGGTTCAGCTATAACTTTTCTTACTCCTTTCTACATTCAACAACTTCCAAATGTTTCATCTTAAGAATGCTTTGAATGAGTAAAATCTGACTCTTGACTTTACTGTATTCGGTGTCATTGTTAAAGTCAGGATGAATAGAAGGAAGTCCTATCAAGAATCAGGACTTGCTTCTCTCTAGAAGCTTGAAAAGCCAACACCAATTGAAAATCTTTTTTGTCATATAGAGATGGATTATCAGCTGTTGCTGGAGTATCGTAGATGCTTTTCTCTCCTTTCTGAATTCTAACACACGAATCTGTAACCTCTACATGAAGCCAAGTTTTGTTATCTTTCGATGGGTTTACTTCTGCCCAAACATGATCCACAATTGCATCAATCACAAGTCTTGCCGGAATATCATTTGCTAGGCATATAGCCACATAAAGAATTGAATACTCTCCACATCTTCCTAAGCCATAATTGAGTATGTCTATTGGATTGGTATATCTAATTATATTTCCCCTTGTATAATTCAGCCTATTGCTTTCCCATTCTAGCAATTGAGTGTAGTTTAATCTCTCTGGAAAATCTCCTTTCAACTGGATTAAAACTTCATTTGAAGATAATTCAAGTGAGATTCCTATATGACGCTTGATTTTGGAAATGACATCATTTCTCCCCAAGATATATCCAAAGTAGCATCCAACTAAAGAAGCAACTAACAAGATAAAAATTACTAGTATTACTTTGACTTTCAAGGAAGATAGTTTTGAAAGAATTTCACTCTTGTTCTGGAATGATTGTAAAGCCATGCCTAGAATGAGAATTAAAGAAGCAATAAAGAGGTTGTATGGTATCAATGTAAAGAATAGCCCTAGATAAAGCATAAAGATAGCAACATTATAACATAATGCTCCATGCTTGTACAGAATTTTGATCTTTCTATTGCTCTCCTTAAGAATCTCGTCCCAGTTTTTTCCTGGCATCCCGTTCATTAACCAATCACGATAGTCTTTTGACCACTCAAAAATGTCATAGTTCTTTGAATGAAGAAATAATTCATAAGCAGAAATGAATAGCACAGTTGAAAATCCGAGAAATAAGATACTCATATCTCTAAAAGTTATGTTACCAAATAATCTCTCACTTGCAAGAGACCATCCTAAGACTAGTCCTATAAAGGCTACACAAAAACCAGCGAGAACTCCTGAAACACGGGCAAAATCTCTTAGTGTATTTCTCCAATTATAGTGTTCACTCACCCTCATCTTCCTCTGTTCTTTGGTTCTCTGTTTTGCTTTTCTGTTTAGTGGGCTTCTTTTTTTTGAAAGGTAGGATATGGTTTGGTTCCTTTGGTACAGACATAATCATTCTTTCGATAACATCAGGTTCTTCAGGAGCATGAAGAGGAACAGTTTCTTCGAAGTGAGGCTTTCTTTTTCCCTCTGTCTCTTTTTCCTTTTTCTTTTTTTCTTTTTCTCCCATAGTCTAACACCCAGTTAACATTTTATAAACTATCTTCGTTAGACTTTAGGTTTACTATACTACTAAATCTTTATTTCATAGCCAGCTGCTTTAAGTTCCTTAACTACCTTGTCTCTAACTTCATTTACTGATTCTTTGAAAGGTATGTAGACTATTCCATGCATATCAGAAGGTAATTGAACATCTCCTTTGTATAAGCAACATACTCTATCTCTACCAAGCAAACCTATGAAATAGCCGAACTCTAAAATTACATTCTGACGTGCTCTCTTTTCCATCATCTTGCAAATCTTTGTCAGTATCTCAGCTTCATTGCCTGCTTTCCGCCTTCCTTCTATGGCTTTTAATATTTCCTTCAAGAGAATACTAGTCTTGGCTTTCTTAAATTCATCATGTGAATGCCCCAAATCATCTGGGGTCAATAGTACAAAGGCATAGCCCACATCAGAGTATTTTTCAAGTTTCTCAACTATCGTTCTGCTTCCACTTGGTTGCTCATGAAGAACTAAAGGATTAAGACCAAACTCTTTCAGCATTGTCTTCAGTTCTTTCATTGGCTTGCGGTTCCTGCCATGAACTATAAACACGTTATTTGATAATGGAGCAGTTTTCTTCTTTACAACCTTTTTACTCTCAATAAGCTGATAGATGCTTTCTTTAATAGAGGGTAAATCGCCATATCTAATGTCATCCAAGTTGTTCATAATCCAATCAAAGTTTCTTTCACCAAAAAAACGTTCCATGAAACTTAAATGCCGGTCAAAGTCTGGGAAAATTGTCTTCATGAATGCTACAGGCAATAAGAGTTTTAGACAATCTGAATAAGCTTTGAGTTTAGGAAGCTCATTTCCAGTTGTTTTCACATTTCCTCTACGGACTCCAAAATTCAAGTCTGTTATAGTTTTTTCAATGTGGTCGAGAATTGTGAGTATTGATGATGACATTCCCAATCAATGGTTATTAGCCATAGTTCACTGAAAAACTTATCGAACCATCAGACATATTTCTTCCTAAGACTACTTGTTTGTACTTCCATTTTGAATAATCCTATAGCTGAATACTATGGTTCAGTGATTTCAACTTGTTTAGGCTTACGTCTCTTTATGTACAAGATGATAGCAGCTAAACACAAAGCGGCAATAACGACAGCCACAAGTATGTATGTCAGATTTTCTCTTACGAAGTTTGAAGATACATTCACGTCTGCTTGAAATGTCTCTATGTGAGTTACTTCTCTCAAATCGTCATAGGCAATTTCGAATGTTATTGGATAGTCTTTAGGTGTCATGCCCACACTTGCTTTAACGGAAAAAGTGGTAGTTTTTGTTCCGCCAGCATTGATATTTGCCAGATTCTGCTCTTGAGGAATTACTGTAAGTCCACTCGAGTCTACCACTGAGATAACAACGTTATACATATAATCTGTTCCTCCATTGGAAAAGGTTATGGAAAGATCATTTACCTCAAATCCCCTTTCGATAGAAAGTGTAGAGGAAGACCAGTTGAATATCCATAATTTCACTACTTCGATGTTGAATTCTTTAACATCTACAAGCAAGTGATCTCCATAATTCTCCCACCATAATTCAACCTTGTAAGAATAGGTTGCTGGACCTGATAGAGTAGCTGAAAATTCATCCGTGTCAGAACTTCCTTTGGATACGTAGGTCTCACTTGAAGTACCTACATGTTCAGTGTTGCGATAAATTCTGGCGTATAAATCTGCACCCCAAAAACCGCAACCATGATTATAGATGGTTAACTTCTTTACTGCCAATTGACCATCATAGATTTTTGCTGTTCCTCCATTAATAAGGTCGATTTCATCCATACCGTTTGTTACATAGATGTGTGTAAACCAAGCATCATAATAGGGTTGACCTTTTACACTGGATATGGAAAGTGAAGAGATAGCAATGAGAGTAATCAGAATTGTTACTAGTGAAACTTGTTTCTTCAAACCACATTCTCCCTTACATGTATGTTGATACCAGATTGAAAGGAACTTGTATTAAAAACTTAAGAAAGAAACAATAAAATTAAGCTTCTCTCTTTTTATTCAGAGTTTGATGTTTTCTCTTATAAACTATGGCTGCTAGTAGTGTTGCTTACATGAAGCTGCATTCAAGATATTACTTCTGAAAGTGTCTCGTAGAGGTGAGTTATATCTAGTAAAAAATAGGGGAGTTCAATTTGATGTTTCTTTGTGCGCACGCACGCTTATTTTGGGTCCTACTCCCTCCAAAAGGCCCGTAGTCTAGTATGGACTAACACCACAGTGGAGATGTCTCCCGCAAACTCTAATTTTTTTCGGGTATCTGACATCTGCATCAACAAGTACGATATTGATTTAGTGCTAAATAAAGACCAATGGAATTTTAGTCTAGAACTCTCACCCCCGATCCTATTTAGCACAAATTGAACAAAGGGAAGTTCAACTTGTTCCATGCCAGAAGCTAAGAGTTTAAGCAACTACAGAACAGAAAAGAGGGAAGTCAATGGTTATTCAAGTTTCCTTCTGGGATTTCTTGGCTTGTGCATCCAAGATTATACCCGAAATCCCTCCAATTCCAGCACAAAGTACGATACCAATAAGAATCCCCCATCGAACCCCAGAAGAATATAGTGCAACACCTATTGCAATACCTATTCCAGTACCAGCACCCAAGCCCTGAACAGTATATGAGCCTTTTTTCCTTGGTTTCTTTCTTACTACTACTAACACTGAAACTGCTAAGACTGCTAACACTACCAACGCTATTAACACTAATACTAAATCTATTATGATATCCTCCTTCCAAGTTAGTCTAACCCAGTCAAGATTTAAGCCTTACTGCATCCTTCTACTTCTTAATCAGTTGATTAAAATTTCCACACCCATATGATAAGTGACATTATAACAAAATTGCTGAACGAGGGAAAAAAGAGATAGTTAAACGGAATCAATATTTCTATTCGGGCTCTATTATGACTGCGGTACCTGTTGCGGATATCATCATGATTGTTTCCCCCATGTTAGATGTTTCTATGTCCATGCCAATGATCGCGTTCGCTCCGATCTCTTTCGCTTTTTCTATCGTCCTTTCTATTGCTTGAACTCTGGCTTTCTCTATCTCAGACGTGAAAGCCTTGATCTCTCCGCCCTTGATCGTCTGAAAGGCAGCCTTAAACGTTCCACCAACTCCTCTGGTTCTGGGAGTGAGACCCGTAACCAAACCCAAAACTTTCTTGATTTTGTATCCAGCCACAGTAGGTGTCGTCACGACAATGAATTTGCTTTTGCTCAAATCGATAACCTCAATTATTGGTATATCTGCTTCAGTTTTTATGATTTGTGGAAGAAATTAATGTGCCTTTGTGATTGCCTCAAATCAGTGGGTATGAAGAAACTTGCTCATGATGATTATGTCCTTTCCTTCTTCATCTTCACGTAGATAACCTTCTTGCACAAAGCTGAGATTTGGGTTGGACTACTGAACCTAAAACTTGTGGAAAAGGGAGGAAACGTATCTATGGTTCTGCCGTATGATAAAGGAGTCTTCTATGGAGCAAACCAAGTTGGTGGATTGACGTCGTAAGCAAAGTCCAATTATACATAGATCTTTTCAACTATCCAGTCCGAGGAGAGGAAGATGCTGAAATAGTGCTCAGAGCACTAGAGAAAGAGTGGGGGTCCCAGAAGGGTTAAAGAGATTTTGAAAACCTGTTTCGCTCGACTCGATAGTTTCGCTATTAACGAAACAACTGCTACGTGAAACTATTTCAATAAGCTGTAAGAGCTGGCGATTTCTCCCGCAAAATTCCCTTCTTTTCTTTTCAAAAATCAAAGGTAAGTCATAGCTTCGGTGTTGGCATGCCCCTTAAGTGCTTGACGCCCCTTAAGTTGTTTGCGAGGTTAGCAAAAGGATCCGAAGCAGGTGATCGTTAGCTCTGAAATTTTTTGTTTCTTATCTATTAGCGTAGTTGTCTTCAGATTTTTTTAAGGTATTATATTGTTGCTTTGCTCATCATATTGCGCGATCGTATGCAGGTTTTAAGAGTGTTTATTGGGCAGAATATTTCAAGGTATTAACAGTTTCTCGTATTAATCTTAGAATCTTTCTTTTTTCCGTTGATGGGAGTCGTGAGCCAGTGGTGTTAAACCATAATTTGTCGGCTTCGCCTCTTATAACAAAATCTGCGTAAATCCTTAGTTGCGAAACTAAGTGCTCTCTAAAACCTACCTCTTCTGGTATTCTGCTTATCAAAACGGCTGGATTGATTTCTTCACCCTTATCTAGTAAAAGGGCGAGCACGTCAATTGTATCTTTTATTCTGCCAGTCGGAATTGATTTGAGAACCAGTAGAGTTTCGAGGTCTACAACGGGTGCCATACAGGCATGTTGCTCCGAAGCCTTATGATAACCCGTTATCTTCAGTTTTTTTGCATTAAAAAATAAGTTGTCGGTTACTGGATAGGTAAGGCCTGTTGACATGTCAAAGATTCTTCCAACACTAATATGCATGTCTATAAAACCTTCGTTGAACTTTTTGCTTCCAGCAACTCCGAATTCAGTGTCCCGAGAGGAATAGCCTAAAAACTTTAGCAACGCCTTGAGATTTCCCAGGGCCTCGCTGGTGGTAGCGAGGTCGATGTCTTTAGTAAAACGGTGACCTTTAGTGTAAGCTCTTACTGCGTACCCACCGATAAGGACAAGTTTTATTCTCCATTTCTCTGCTTCTTCAATAATGTTTTTCAAATCCTTTAGGCTTTCGATTTCCAGCTCAGCTTCGTTCATTTCTTCACCTCACCAAATCCGTGACGATTTTTGACACAAATGCCTTACTAAGATAGATTTTCATGTTCCATCTTTTTCCCAAAAGTGCGTAGTGCTCTTTTTCTTCTCTTCTGAAGGGGGTGGCTTCCACTTTTTTTGGGAACGTTATCGAATAGGAAAGATCAGCTTTTTTCCTTATTTGCTCTACTTTTGTTTGGGGAAAAATCTTTCGCTTAGCCTCATAATTGATTATTTCTAACGTGCATCCTAATCTTCTCACAATGCCTTCTCTTTTAGCTAGATGGATAAGCTTCTGCCACTCTAGCTCTTTTCTTTTGGAAATTAGAATTGCAAAGGCATCTATCAAACTGAATCTGTCTTCACCCTTCAATCCCTCAACAACCAAAGCCTCAGGCTTAAGATATCGAATCTCATCAATTACAACTGATTCCTGAAGCATATCCTCTGTCAGGTCCGAATGGATGTGAACATTCTCCTTTCTGGTCTTCTCAGCTGGGAGGCTATCAATGGAAACTGCGACTTCACGGTCGGCGAGAAGTGCCACCCATTTATCTGAATCCTTTCTTTTTACGTGAAGATCAACCTTGCCAGGTGCGGTGTAACCATGATATTTGAAAGAGGCATAAGCCCCCGCGACAACATATTCAAGACGCTTCAGTGCTTCCTGAAGCTTGCCTGAAACAGATCTTTCCTTAGCGGAATTTTGGATTCCAAACGCAAACATAGCGGCCTTTGGAGAAATCAACCTGAAGAACTTTCTCCTCGGATCCACAGAATCCCTCCAAGAAATCAAGAACCCCCTGTTCCTCAACTGAGCCAAAACAACCGAAACCCTACGTTTATCCTCAATTCCAAGGAGCTTCTTAGCTTCCTTAAAATCAAAAGCATCAACTTCTTTGATTATGTAAATCAACGAATAGTTCTTTGCTAACCAGTTTGGAATCCACTTCACAGTATCAACCACCTGAAATAGTCAACCTAATAGATTGACTAAATTATATAGTCAAACAAATGGTATGACTAAACACACTATAAAAACCTTTCACCTTTATCCACCACACATGACAAGGGTTCCGCCCGCGCGTTATACTGGTCCTCTGTATATCAAATTCATAAACAAAATGAAGGATAAAAATATTAGGACAAATGGAGCGAAACAGACATGAGACTGAAAGGAATGAGCATTACGGAAATGGGGAGGCTGGAAAAGAAATTGGAAAAAACCATTCGGGATACTAAAGAGGCTGTTGCACAACAGCAGACAAGGTTGAAGAAACTCAGGCAAGACTGGTGTAGAGTGAAGCTGAGACTGAGGCGATTGGAGTATAAAGAGAGCTTTAAAAAGCCTTTGTTCTCTGAATGAATGTAACGAATTCCCTTGTGCGTGTTAATATGTTGTGGTGGTGTGTTTGAAAGAACGTAAAGACAAAGAGGTTGGTGCATCTGAGGAGAACGAGAAGGACGAGAAG
>Ga0114919_10001477_pt1 | contig 18853 bp, 19 predicted proteins | sample BlataG_FD_88682 | JGI IMG/M metagenome (GOLD analysis project Ga0114919, IMG submission 88682) | Deep subsurface microbial communities from Black Sea to uncover new lineages of life (NeLLi) - Black_00105 metaG | ecosystem: Environmental > Aquatic > Marine > Oceanic > Sediment | place: Atlantic... | reverse complement strand
CACACTGATCAACAATAGGGTGGCAGCTGCCTCCATTGAACTCGCATCCTCTTTTGGTCATAAATATGCACTCAGTACCTTTCTTTACCGTTGTACAAACCATGATAACCACATCCTTTCTTTTAAAATTTTGAGAAAACCAATTCTCCATTCTTTGGAGAGGTGAAACCAAGAAACTTTTTTCTAGTTGCTCACATAGGAGCAGATTTATATGCCTTAAGTTATTGCCATTGTCAATAAAAAAGTGGCGAACTAATTTTTGCGGAAATGTTAACCACGTTTTTCAGTTTGTCCATCTTTTGGGGTTCAGTTTTTCCATCGATTTTTCTCAGAGCCGCCAGGTGATAAGGCATTTACCTCGCTCTGCATAACTATGGTCTATGGTTCATATATTCTTGAATTGTACATGCATGCCAGGAGATGAGAACCAAAGGCGTGACTAATCAATGTGCAGATGAAGCCTCTTTCGGGTAGTTCCGGGGATATGGGAGACAGGAATGGGAGAGCAGTTATTCGAACAGGCCCATGAGACTTTTTAGTCTCTTTACGGCACTGGGGAGAACGTCTCCTATCTTTTCATGAAATCGCAAGTGGGCATGACGGTCAAAAGGGGTTTCACCCTGATTGATGATAACCAGTTTTGCCCCAGAGCGAAGGGCCTCTGCGGGCATGTCTGCCGCTGGTGTTACCGCAAGACTTGAGCCAACAACTACGAAAAGATCACTTTTTCGTGAGTGCTCAAAGGAAAGCACGAGATCTCTTTCCGGAAGGGGTTCGCCGAAATCAACTACGCTTCGAACCAGGTTACCGCCACATTGGCATAGAGTCATACCAGTAGTTTTATCCACTTTTTTACCACATCTTGTGCACCTCAGTTTGGTTATGTTCCCATGCAGCTCAGCCAATGAATCGGGATGAATACCTGATTTTAGATGGAGGTTGTCTACATTTTGCGAGATGAGGAACGCGAGTTTGCCCAGTTTTTGGAGATCAGCAATAGCAGTGTGACCGCTATTGGGCTCCAGTGAGTCCCAGGGGCGGCTCATGGGTCTGGGTGGAAGCCCTTTGTCTCTCCGAGTCCACATGCCATCGGGCCCTCTAAAATCAGGGAGTCCTGATTCCGTGCTGATTCCAGCTCCGGTAAAAACAACGGGGTGTCTGGATTCATATAACGATTCAGCAAGGGTTTGGATTCTCTTTCCGAGATCTTCTTTCATTACCTATCTTACTATGCTTAAATCTACAATGACACTTTGGTTGAGAAGTCATTCTGAGCGATCCCGCGCAGTCGGGAGAGCGAAGAATCTACGATTTGCGGGCAGATACTAGAACTAAAATTTAGATTCTTCGTCGCTTCGCTCCTCAGAATGACAAAGTGCCGTTGTAGGGTTAAGGTATATCTCCTTTCCACTGTATCCGATAGAAATCGTAAGGCTTTAGAAATCCGCCGGTTTACAGATGACTTCTCTCATCTTGAGATCAAAGAAATTTTGGGTATGGGCTGGTTTCAGCAGAAGTGCCGTATCTACTCCGTTTGCCGTACCACCGATTGAGATAACATCCTCGTCTGTTCTGATAAGACCGGCGTCTGCGGCCATGACGGCAATCTCAATGGCAACCTTGGTTCCTTGCCCGAATGTTCGCAAGGTATAGGCAATAACCTCATCTATTTGATAGGTCCCTGTTTTATTTCTAAATGCCCTTCCTACCCCACCAAAGGCATGTTGGGCAGTCAAGACAGAGGCACCCCTTTCCAGAAGTCGTTCCCTGTCCTTTTCGGCAAGCTCTTGATAATCTGGTTTTTTAAACCCTGTAGCATGAGTTACAATCACCAGAGAAAAGCCCTTTCCAAACAGATCGAGGGCTCTGAAGGCGGTTTCACCGCTGCGGCTTGAAATCACAATCTTTTTGATTCGTAACTTTTTTGCCCTTTCATGAGCAGCCTCTAAGGTGGCCTGTGTATTGTTTGAGCCGGCGTTTGTAAAATAGCGGCAGTTTACCATGTGAAAAGCGTTATTTTCTTTGAGTTCCTTTGATTCTTTCATCATATCCATTTTCCCCCTGTCCCTTAAAATCGAGTTGACCCCTCCTGGGCCTTTTTCAATCAAAAGATGATTTATATCTCTGAACTGCTTCGGTAATGTTATGATCGTGGCCTTTGGGAGGATTTCAAGGATATTTTCAATGGCTGACTCCCTACCTTCGGTATTTTTAAAACAGACCGTTGTGTTTAGGTTGAAGAATAATTGCAGTTGTTTGGAACTTGTCAGGCTTGGCAGAGAAACACCTTCCAGACCTGTGCTCAGGAGGTCGAGAATCCCATAGGTGATAATTGCATCTCTAAAATTTTTCTGAAGGCTGAAAAGGCCTGTTTCAAGGTCACTGCCCTCATGACAGTATTCTTGACGCTCCTCTCTTATGTGGCCATCTACTTCGAGTGTCTCAATTGGTACATACTGTATGCCTACGCAGAGAAAGCCCCTCAGAAGAGGGAATGCAAGGGCTTTTCTCTCGGCAGAATACCCGATCAGTTTTTTGGCGAGCAGCTCATCATAGATTACAGCCTTACCTATTTTTTTCTTACCATGTAAGTACATTACGGCCTTTTCTTCAACCTCTGTGTTATGCACCATTGCACTAAAGAGTTGATCAAAGTTTTGCTCGTTTTTCATTTCAAGTCCCTTTATAGCAGGTTTCCTTTTTCATGCATCGTTGATTTATGCCGTTCACATGGAAAATCATGAAGTGGTGGATGGGTGTCTATTCTCCAATTATTTTCACTAGCGCCCTTTTACGTCTCCGGCCGTCAAACTCGCCGTAAAATATCTGCTCCCACGGTCCGAAGTCCATCTTACCGTTGGTCACAGCCACCACTACCTCCCGCCCCATGATCTGCCTTTTCATGTGGGCATCCGCATTATCCTCGCCCACGTTGTGCCGGTATTCGGAGACGGGCTCATGAGGGGCAAGCTTCTCCAGCCAGACATTGTAGTCGTGGTGAAGTCCTGATTCATCGTCATTTATGAATACGCTGGCTGTTATGTGCATGGCATTACAGAGAATAAAACCTTCGTTGATCCCGCTTTCTTTCAGACACTCTTCCACCTGAGGGGTGATATTGACGAATGCCCTCCTGGTAGGGATCTGGAACCAGAGTTCCTTTCGGTAGCTTTTCATAAACACCTCCTGGATATGGACCCTGCCAATATGGATAGCCTCATACAATACTCATATGCTGAGCTTGCTATTTTCAGTTTCAAATCTATTTTTTTGTAGGCAGTGCCATCTAGTATTGCCGTTGACTCCCTTGTCATTTTATCAGATTGGAATTATAATAAACAGGTGCAGGAGAAAAATCTACGATTTATTTCATTTCTTGATTTCAGAAAAAAATGGTGATAAATGCTTGTCAGGAGTAAGTTCACAAGAGGAGAGAACCAACCCTTTGAGGGATGGATTCATTGCGATCAGAACAAAAGCTTTCGACCAGAAAAGGAGAATAAATAATGCCTATCTATGAATATAGGTGCAATCACTGTGGTGAGATATCAGAGATATTAGTTGGGGCTAGCCCTGATAGTGAAACACTCACTTGTAACTATTGTGGGAGTAGTGATCTGACGAAGGTTTTGTCTGTTTCGTCATTTACAGTCGCAGATAGTGGCCGGGCCCCTGGCACTACCTGTTGTGGAAGAGCACAGCGCTGCGATACCCCTCCCTGCACAAGTGGAGAAACCTGCAGGAGGGATCAATAAAGAAGGAGGAATAGTGAGAGGTGTCTGTTGAATTTGAGAAAGCAATAGAAGAGATTCAGGCATCCATTATAAGGGATGCACGGAAGATATACTCAGAAAAGGTGATTGAACGGTGGCTTAATCCTAAATATTTGGGAGAGATGGAAAACCCTCATGGGCGTACAACGATTACGGGGCCATGTGGAGATACGATGACGATTTTCCTCAAAATGAAGGATAATAAGATCGTTGACGCCCGGTTTGTTACTGACGGATGTATGACCACTATCGTAGCAGGCAGTATGGCCTGTGAGTTGGCCATTGGTAGAACCATCAAAGATGCATTTAAGATCACTGATGAGGTAATTTTGGAAAGTTTGGACGGGCTACCAGATGAAAGTGCCCACTGCGCTCTTTTGGCCTCTAATACCTTAAGAGAGACCTTGGCTGACTACCTGAGCTGCAAGAATGAACCCTGGAGGAGACTTTATAGAAAAGAGTAGCACCATGGGGGGATTCAAGATCCAGTACAAGAATTCTAACTTTTCTAAGGAGAAGATAGAACTCGACGGCAAATCTTTCAGTCATTGCACGTTTAAGGATTGTATCATTGTCCTTGAGAAGGGCGAAACCAAAATTACTGGTTGTCGCATTGAAAATTGCAAATTGTTGCTGAGAGGTAATGCTTACACAGTTGGTAAGATTATCAAGCTCTTTACCGGGAAAAGTCCCCTTAAGGTTGTAGACTTAGATGAGCCGTTGTTTGAGGAGGCTGCATCAAAAAAGACCTAGATCCCAATTGTTTTTCTGTACCTCAGGCAATTGGCATTATTGTTATTATGGTCCAGCAAAGAGATATACCCTATGTTCCGGTAAGCCTTTTCTCGAGCACCCTCCAGGGTTGAGTCCCCAGCAATGATATGTAATACCCTTCCGCCGTCTGAAATGAGGCCTTTATCCGGATCTTCTCTGACACCTGAAAAGTACGTAGCAATTCCTCTCTCGAGCCTATCTAGTCCGGTTAGCTGATGGCCTTTGCCGTAACGTCCCGGATATCCCTTGTTCCATCCTTTGCTCGCCTTTGAGCGGCCTTCCATGGCCACCACATCTACATAGTTTTGCTTGTTCCAGACAGGGGTGATTTGATCCAATTTCCCTTCCCACACTGCCATACCTATTTCGAATAGGTCTGTACTCAATTTACGGCAGAGAACCTCCCACTCGGGATCGCCATGTCTTACATTGATTTCAAAGACATCCAGGCTATTGTAAGGGTCGAGATTGAGGCCAAAGTATAAGACCCCTTTATAGTTCCATCCCAAACCGAGATCACCCCGATTGTAGATCGCATTCACCGTTGGGTTTACAATCTCTTTCATGATCCTATTTATCAGCCACGGGGTTACCAGTTTGTGCGGCACATAACATCCTGTTCCGCCGGTATTAAGATTTCCATTGAACTGCTTAATTGATTCCTCATCATCTGGGTCGAAGGCTTTTTTGTAGTCCTGGACAAACATATTCAAAGGCAGCACATGCTCGCCGTCCAAGTATACAAAAAATGAGATTTCTGTGCCGTATTTTCTTTCTTCGATAACAACCTTATCTCCGGATCTTCCAAATATCTTTTCTACCATTATTTTGTCAATTGCGTCCTCGGCTTGCACAACATCATCACAGCCTATGGCACCTTTTCCTGCTGCGAGGCCATTTGCCTTTACAAAAACCTGATACCCAATATTCCTGACGTAGCTTTTGGCCTTTTCTGGATCATCAAAGACCCTATACTCTGGTTTACCTACACTGATGTCCCATAAGATATTATCCGTAAATTCTCTGTCACACTCTAATCTCACATATTCTCGCTTTGGCCCAATGGTTCTTATTCCTTTTTGGTTCAAGACATCCACAAGGCCCTCTTCCAGGGGGTTTTCTGAACCTATGTCTACCAGATCAACCTTGTTTTCCAGACAAAACTTCGCCACTTCATTGAAATCCCTTATATCCAAGCACTCTATCAACTTTCTCTTTCCCTTTGCTGAATAAGGCACACCAGCATTGCCAGGGAAAAAATAGACTTTTTCAACATGCTGGCTGTCTCCATATTTATCAGCAAGGGAGTGATCTCTCCCTCCTGTGCCGTATACAAGGACTTTCATCGTTTTCCTCCGGTAAAGGTGGTAGTAGAGATAGGGACCTCAACGTGGATGGTGATAGGTGCAAAAGTTACGGTGCTGAAGTATAAGGGGATTGGCAGGGCGTGTCAACAGTAATTGCTAGATTGCTGAACCCACCAATAGGTTTCACAATGACGTGGCCCTGGGCTGAACCTATTTAGGCTTGTCATTTTTTTTTATATTTTGCTATACTTGCTGACATTTAACAGGTAGACAACAACGCTCACTCCCTATCTCCTTTAGAAAAATGAAGATCGGTATCATTTCAGATACGCACCTCAAAGAGGTGAGTCAGCAGTTAATTGATATATATGACCAATACTTCTCTGGTGTGGATATGATTATTCATGCAGGGGATCTTGTCTCCATGGAAATCGTTGATTTCTTGGGTCAGAAGCCCCTCCATGTAGTTCAGGGCAATATGGATAAGCGGGATATAAGAGATCGGTTCCCTAAGAAAGAGATAATCGTGGTAGATGGGTTCCGGCTGGGATTGATTCATGGATGGGGGTCCCCATTTGGTATGGAAAGAAGGATAAGATCTCAGTTCAATGATGTAGATGCTATTATCTTCGGCCATACGCACAGGCCTGCTAATCGCCGTGACAAGGGTGTCCTGTTTTTTAATCCTGGGACTGCTTCAGGGTTTGACATATCTGGGTCCCATTCGATCGGGATCTTGGATTTAGAGGAGGACATAAAGAGTAGCATAATTGTACTGTGAGGTTATGTAATGAAGGTTCTTTGGGCGCCCTGGCGCATGGAATACGTCGGTTCTGGTGATGTGTGCGGTGAGTGCATATTTTGTCCTGCTGATGATCGGAGTCGTGATGAAGAGAGACTAATTCTATTCATTGGCGACCGGAGCATTGCTCTTATGAACAGGTTTCCCTATATAAACGGCCATCTGCTGATTGCCCCAGTGCGGCACGTTTCCACATTGAATTCGCTTCTACCAGAGGAGAAGCTCAACCTCATAACTGTGGTGGAAAAGTCTATCGATGCCCTCAAGGAGGTTATGGATCCAGATGGATTTAATGTCGGTATGAACCTCGGCAAAGCGGCAGGGGCAGGGGTAGAGGACCATATCCATTTTCACATTGTTCCGCGATGGAGCGGTGATACAAACTATATGACGGTACTTGAAGAGGTGCGGGTTATCCCTGAACATATATATACTACCTACCAGAAACTATTGCCTTTTTTCAAACAGAGTTAGGCGTTGTTCAGGGTAACGTCAAAGTCCAGGGTATGGGTATCTTTTTTTTGGATTATGCCCCACATAGTTTAGATGAGTGGGAGTTTCAAAATGGTTTATATAGATGGAGCCTATGATTCTAAGGCTTATGGCTCAATAAACCATTTTGAAACGACCCAGTAAGGGGCCATGTCATAGGGCATAACCAAAAAAAAGATACCCATACCCTGCAAGAAGCTTGAGAATCAATAGGTTAGGTTTCACTATGACGTGACCCTAAGGCGTTGTTGATATTCTAGGAGAATAGGAGGATTTTATGAGGCACGTAAAGGCTATTGTAAGCATTTTAGTGATGTTGGTGATTGTAATAATTGTTGTTGAGAACCTTGAACAGTTGTCCAAGACACTGGCACTGAGAGTAGACCTGCTTTTTTGGGCCTGCAAAACCCCGCCAATGCCCTTCTATTTAGTGGTGATCATTGCGTTCCTCATTGGTATTTTTGTAGCAGGATTTTTGGGTATATTTGAGCGGTTTCGACTAAAGAGGGAAATAAGGCGGCTTTCAAAGGAGAACTCGGAAAAAGACAAAGAGCTGAATTCTTACAGAAACTTGCCCATTGTCGAGGAAAAGACAGAGGATACGGCCCTTGTAGAGACAGATCAGGAGAATGCCTCGTAGGCAGTAAGAAGAAGCATTGATTTTGGTGTGGGAGGAACGATTACTTGTTATTTGATTTACCAGGGGTGAGATTTGCTATTTGGTTAGTCTTGGCCTTTGTTGCAGGTCTTATTGCAGATAGGCTTATGAGATGGAGAGGTGCAGAAAAGATCAGGAGAAAACTGGACAGGGGAGATGAGGCTTTTTTTCAGGGCGTTCAGCATATACTATCGAATGAGCCGGACCAGGCTATTGAACAATTTACAAAATCAGTTCAGATCAATTCAGACACAATTGAAACCTATGTTGCTTTGGCCAATCTTTATAGCTCTAAGGGGGATATCGAGAGGGCCATCAAGATACGACAGGGGATTATTTTAAGGCCCAATCTGGACGGGGCCGTAAGGTTGAGAGCGATCTTTGATCTCGGATTAGACTATAAGAGAGGTGGCTTTCTAAATCGTGCTGTGTCAGCCTTTCAGGAAGTTATTGATAGTGAATCCAATAATGTAGAGGCCCATGAACAGATCGAGCGGATTTATGAAGATATGCATGATTGGGAAAAGGCCTTTAAGGCCAGGCAAGCCATTTCAAAGTTAGTTAAAGGGAATCACAGGCATATCCTGGCACATCACCAAACCGAGCTTGGGAAGGTCTATGAAAAGGATGGCGATATTGCAGGTGCGGAGAAATCTTACAAAAAGGCCATCTCTATCTTTGATAGGTGTGTTGATGCCTATCTTCACCTGGGGGATCTTTACTCTGCTCAGCAAGAGCACAAAGCCGCTCTTGCTAAATGGAAGAAGGTAGTGGATGTGGCTCCTCAGTTTACTTTTCTTGCCTATCAGAGGCTGGAAAGGGCATATGCAAAGATGGAAAACCCTCAGCCCGTAGGGGACTTTTTGAAAGAGGTTGCTCAAAAGAATTCTGATGCATCCACCCAGTTGGCTCTGGCCAGGTACCTTTACAAAGAGGGAGAAACAGATTCTGCCCTCGATCACGTGAGAGAGGCGATTAAATCGGTCCCCTCCTTTTTGGATGCAAGGAGGTTTATGGGTGAAATGCTTTTGGAAGAAGGAAGAAATGAAGAGGCCATTAAGGCCTATAAGGCTCTTCTCTTAACGCTGGATTTTCCTTTTGTACAGTTTCAATGTGGCAACTGTGGATACCGGCCAGACAGGCTTGTTTGGAAGTGCCCGCAGTGCCTGAAATGGGATTCAATGAGAATTATAGAGCCGTCTTCATATGACGTATCAAATGGACAACTGCCTTCTTAGATTTGCCCATTCCCCTTGTTCAACGATCGTGTGCTGTTTCACGAGAGGCACCAAAGATATCAAATGATCCGCAGACTGATATATGTAAAGTATGTGCTGACCCCTTTTCTCTTATGCGCTTTCTTTGTCCTTTTTTTTATCCCCTTTAAGCAAGCAGCTATCGCCTCGCCTCATTCTGCTCCCCTTCTTTTGCAAAAGGCTCGGGTGTGCACAAAACAACTCTATGAATCTCCGGCTAAGAAAAAGTACCGGCATAATTGGGAGAGATGCATAAGAAGATATGAAAAGGTTTACAAGTCCTTCCCCGATACGGACGAGGCAGCGCGCGCTCTGTTTGGGGCTGGGGAGCTCTGGGCTTACCTCTATCGGTATTCATCAAGGGATTCTGATATAGATAGGGCAATATCACTTTATCGAGAGCTGGTTGAGAGATACAAAGACCACGATCTGGCTGATGATGCCCAATACCGGCTGGGGGAGATCTTTTACAGAGATAAAAAGGATCCCATGCAGGCGTATGTTGAATTTCTGAAGGTGGAGGTAAAATTCCCGAGTGGAGATGCACGCCTTAAGGCATCTAAGAAGATGGATGAGCTGGAACGTGTTTTGGGGAAAAAGAGAATAGCCAGAGAGACCGGTAGGAAGGCTGCAGCCAAGAAAAAGAAATTGGTCTCAGTGGAGAATATCAGACACTGGTCAACCCCAACCTACACGAGAGTAGTTGTGGATTTGGAGGATCAAGTCACATACAAGGAGCACCTCCTAAAAAAGGACCCCAGTCTTAAGAAGCCAAGGCGGCTCTTTGTTGATCTCCGCAATGCCCGTATTGGCAAGGATATAGAGAGTTCTATACCCATAAAGGATGGCTTGTTGCGAAGGGCACGCGCTGCTCAGTACAACACAAAGACGGTACGGGTTGTCCTCGATATTGACAATATGGAAAGCTACAAGATTTTTCATCTTTATGATCCCTTTCGAATCGTTGTTGATGTTCAGGGTGAAGATCGGCAACTGAGACCAGAAAGGAAAGGAGTTGCCCCAGGAACTCCCGAAAGACATGAACGACCGAAAGATAGTCAAAAAGGAATCTCTCTGGCCAAGCAATTAGGCCTTGGCGTGAAGAGGATCATAATCGATGCAGGCCATGGCGGAAAAGATCCGGGGGCGATAGGGAGAAATGGCGTACGAGAGAAGGATCTCATGCTTAAGCTTGCACGATTAGTGGCAGAGAAAGTGAGTCGAGATCTCGGATGCGAGACAGTGCTCACCAGGAAAAGTGATGTATTTTTGCCACTGGAGGATCGCACTGCAATTGCCAACATGAAAAAAGGGGATCTGTTTATCTCTCTCCATACAAACGCCCATAGGGACAGGAGAATTGGCGGGGTAGAGACATATATTTTGAATATCGCCTTAGACGAAGATGCCATGAATTTAGCTGCAAGAGAAAATGCTACCTCTACAAAGAACATAGGCGACCTCCAGATGATTCTGAATGACCTCATGCTGAATACAAAGATAAACGAATCGAGCAGGCTGGCGGAATTTGTGCAAAAAGGTCTGGTGAAAGAGTTGCGTACGAGATACAAAGAAGTTCACGACAGGGGTGTAAGACAGGCCCCGTTCTATGTCCTGATTGGTGCTGAGATGCCGGCAATTCTGGTAGAGGTAGGATATATTACCAATTCGACTGAAAACAAACGCCTCTGTACCGACGCGTATCTCGAGAGGACTGCTTCCGGCATAGTGAAGGGTATCGACTCGTACATAAAGGATATGGAATTGGCGTATAAGGGAGGATAGGGTATATTATTTTTGATTCTGGAGCCATTTGAGGTAGGCATCAATAAATATGTCAATATCCCCATTCATGACCCTTTCAATATCCCCAATCTCAAGGTTGGTCCGGTGGTCTTTTACGAGCTGGTAAGGGTTAAATACGTAAGATCTTATTTGGTTTCCCCATGCTATGTTTTTCTGGGATTGATGTCTGAGCTGTTTTTCCCTATTCTGTTTCTCCTTTTCCAGCCCGTATAAGCGTGCTTTGAGAATCTTGAGTGCCAGTTCCTTGTTTCTGTGCTGAGATTTTTCATTCTGGCACTGAACAACTATACTGGTAGGTAGGTGAGTAATCCTTACAGCGGAGCTGGTCTTGTTAACGTGCTGTCCGCCTGGACCGCTCGCCCTGAAGGTTTCAACCCTGATATCCTTTTCATTTATCAGTATGGCGATGTCATCTTCGATTTCTGGCAAGACAGAGACTGATGCAAAGGAGGTATGTCTTCGCGCATTGGCATCAAAGGGGGAGATCCGTACCATCCGGTGAATGCCATCTTCAGATTTAAGATAACCATATGCATAAGGGCCACTCACCGTAAGGGTAACGTTTTTTATGCCTGCCTCGTCTCCAGGTAACTGGTCAACAACTTGGGTCTTCATCTTTCTCGACTCAGTCCACTTGAGATAAAGCCTCAAGAGCATTTCCACCCAGTCTTGGGCCTCTGTTCCTCCTGCACCTGCATTGATGGCTACGATTGCATTTCTTTTGTCATCTTCATCTCCGAGCAGTGTCTGAAGTTCGTAACGCTCTATCTTTCCTTTTAGTTCTAGAAGGTCTTTTCCTAAATCGACCAACGAATCGTGGTCATTTTCTTCCTGGGCTACCTTGGTTAAGATGTCGAGCTCTTCTAACTCGTTTTTGTATCGGTGCCACTGATCTATTTGATTACTCAGAAAGCCTCTTTCCTGGCTCAGCTCTGTTGCCTCACGGTGGTTATTTTGCCAGAAATCTGTCTTAGATAAGATTTTTTCAATTTTATTTAGCCTTTCTTCACCCTTGGCGTGGTCAAAGATGCTCCCATAGATCATCGAGTTTCCTATTCAAGAAATCTGTTGTTTCTGTTATGTCTGTCTCAAACATGGGTTCATCTCCTCTTTTTTCCTAATCTCCAGAAAAGTCTAAGAATCGTTATTGCACATAGTAGTATAGCAAAAACATTGCCAAATTGTGAATAAAATGTTTTGGTCTGATTCAAATTTAGTTCTTTCTGTAAGACCTCTGTGGCAAATAGTTCACTCTCACTTACAATCTCACCACTTGCAAGAATAATAGCACTAATACCGGTATTGGCGGCCCTTGCCATGGGCAAACCATTTTCTACACACCGGAAGACAGCCATGCTGAGATGTTGGTAGGGAGCACTGGTGCGACCAAACCAGGCGTCATTGGTAAGGTTTACTAAGAGCTGAGCTCCGTGGGTAGCGTGATTTCGAGAGATATCGGGAAAGATCGCCTCAAAGCAGATAATTACCCCAATTTGAAGGTCTGGAGTACCTATTGGTTTTGGGCTCTGACCGGGTGAAAAGTCCCCCGCGGCTGGTACTAACCGACGGACAAAGGGAAGGTATCTTTTGAGCGGAACATATTCCCCGAAGGGGACGAGGTGAACCTTATCATAGTAATCAAATACCCTATCTTTAGATATTATATAGGCCCTGTTGTAGTACTGGATTCTGTTTTTATCCCTTATATATGCAGGAGAACCGAACAGGAGTTTTGAATTGGTTTTTTCAGGAACTCTAGAAACTTCTTTTGAAAGGGGAGAGTTATCCTGAAAATAAAATGGAACAGCAGTTTCAGGCCAGATAATAAGATGTGGTCTAAAACCTCCAGATTCCACCGATAGGTTGGTATAGAGGGCTACTGTCTTTTCTTGAAATTCTGAGTTCCATTTAATAGATTGATCAATATTTCCCTGGACAATTACTACCCTGATTCCCTTTCCATGTGAGCTCATTTCTGCTTTCACTTTCGCCCTATGAAAGCCGTAAATAAGGATAAAACCAATCAGAAAAGAGGTAAGTATTATCTCTAGGGTGGCAGATTTCTTTTTTTTGGTACGAGCGCCAAGCACTGTGTTGAATAGTACCAGGTTTACCAGTACTATAACAAAGGATATGCCGTAGACACCGGCAATATCTGATATTTGTATGAGCGGCAACCTCAAATATTGGGTGTACCCTAAGAGGCACCAGGGGAAACCGGTCATTACATGAGACCGTACATATTCCAGTGCAACCCAAACAACTGCTCCCCAAAAGCAAGATAATCGATCCCTTTTGAAACTGTTCCAGATAAGGGCAAACAGGGCGCTGTAGAGTGCCAAATAGAGACAAAGAAGGAGCAGGGCTCCGAGCGTCAAAATCGGATGGAGGTTTCCGTAGTAGGAAAGAACTACGACTATCCAGTAAATCAGTGTCAAATAGTGTGAAAGACCAGCGATAAGCCCGAGCTGAAACGCAATTGCTGAGGATTTGTCTCTGAGGCTCAAAAGAAGAGGAATGAGGGATATCCATGCTATCCAGTCCATATTTATGGGGGAAAAACTGGCGGTCAACATGAGCCCCGAAAGCACTGCGAGCCCTACATCAATAAAGCTCATCCTGTTCATTGAGAGCAGCTCATCCTTGTGTTTTTTCTATTACCTGTATGGAATCAGGCCCAGCAACAGGAGACGATACTTCGATTGAAGGTGCTGTCTGTTCCCAGGTCCTGAGGCCAATACCCCTAGACCCATTGCCACATAGTGTTTGCCCGTTAGACTACTACCTGAGACTCTTTTAGTAAAACCTTTTTTGCTATTCTCTCTTGGAGGCGCGTATTACTGAAGTTTCTTCTTCTATAGAGGGTGACCGGGCACCTTGTAAATTGTACTTGACTATCCCTTGATATTCTATTATAAATCTAAACACTTAGTCGGGCGGGTATAGCTCAGTTGGTAGAGTACAAGCTTCCCAAGCTTGGTGTCGCGGGTTCGATCCCCGTTGCCCGCTCCAGATTGGGTGAAAAAAGAGTTCTGTTCCCTTTTCGAGGTAGAAAGCGGTGACTAGCCGGAAGGTTATTACTTTGAAAAGCGGATGAGTCAAACCTGACGACAAGCGAGTAAGTTTGGGGAGCGGGCTTTAAGGCCCGCTTTTTGTGTAAGAGGTTTATTGATGATATCGGAATATAAGAGGATTGTTCATGAGGTATCATCCGTGGCTGAACCTTTGTTAGATTCGTGTGGCATGGAGATGGTGGACACGGAGTTGCTTTCTGAAAAAGGTAGATGGATCCTTCGGGTTTTCATAGATAGAGAAGGTGGCGTGACTTTGAACGATTGCGCCGGGGTTAGCCGGGAGCTTGGGGATCTTATTGAGGCAAAAAATATCATCGACTATCCTTACGTCCTTGAGGTCTCCTCTCCTGGGCTCAACAGGCCCTTGAAAAAGGAGCGTGATTTTATACGCTCAATTGACAAGATGCTGAAAGTAACTATGTCACAACCTATCAACAACAGGAGGAATTTTACCGGACGCCTTGCAGATGTCAGGGAAGGAATAATCCATCTTTCACTGGATGATACAAATGTCGTTGAGTTACCCTTAGAGGGGATTGAGAGGGCCAGACTAAAATATGAATATAATGAATGATATGTTGGTGGAGAACGGAAGATGATTACGGATTTATTGAGAACGATCGAACAGGTCAGTCGGGATAAAGGGATTGATGCGAAAATTCTGATCGAGGCCTTGGAAGAGGCTGTTCGCTCAGCCGTTAGAAAGAAATTTGGCCTCGAGTATGAGTTAGAGGTGACCTTTAACAGGGAAATGGGAGAAATTGAGGTCTTTGAGTTCAAGGATGTAGTTGACACGGTAACAGATGAGAGGCTTCAAGTATCTTTGGAAGACGCCAGGAAGCTTGATCCAGAATCTGAAATCGGGGACAGTTTAGGCATGAAGATGGATACCGATGCCTTGGGAAGGATAGCGGCGCAATCAGCCAAACAGGTAATCATGCAACGATTAAGAGAAGCTGAGAGGGACGCAGTTTATGAAGATTTTAAGGATAGGAAAGGGGAGATCATTAATGGCATCGTTCAACGTTTCGACAAAGGTGCGATTATTGCTAATCTGGGCAAGGCAGAGGGCGAGCTTCCTCTGAAGGAGCAAATCCCCAAGGAGAGCTACACACAGGGCGATAGGGTCAGGGCTTATATTTATGATGTTAAGCAGTTCAGCAGGGGGCCCCAGGTTATTTTATCTAGAACACACCCCAACTTTTTGTCTGCCCTTTTCGAAAGTGAGGTACCAGAGATTTCCGAAGGCATTGTGACGATTATGCAGGTAGCCCGGGAGCCTGGTAGTAGAGCAAAGCTAGCTGTTGCTTCAAAGGCTAGGGATGTTGATCCTGTAGGAGCCTGCGTTGGGATGAAGGGCTCGAGAGTGCAGGCGGTAGTACAAGAGCTGAGGGGTGAAAAGATCGATATCGTTCCGTGGGATCCTGATCCAGCGAGGTTTGTATGCAATGCCTTGGCCCCAGCTGAAGTCTTGAGGGTAATAGTTGACGCCGAGAACAGAGTCATGGAGGTGATTGTACCGGACGACCAGTTATCTCTTGCTATTGGGAAGAAGGGTCAGAATGTGAGGCTGGCATCCCGAGTTAGCAACTGGAAATTGGATGTGAATGGTGAGTCAGAGTACAATAAGGGACTGAGAGAGGGCTACAAATCCCTGCACATGCTCCCCGGTGTTGGTGATAAATTGGCCACTGCCCTGCATGAGGTGGGGTACAGGTCAGCGGAAGATATTTCCAAGGCCGAGCCAGCTGATTTGGCAACCATTAAGGGTATCAGTGACAAAAAGGCCAGAGATTTGATACAGGGGGCCCTTGATTATGTACAGTTGTTAAGCGTTGATAGTGAAGACGCAGGGGCTGAAGAAAAGGAAGGATTGTCTGGAGGGTTACATGAGTAAGGTAAGGGTTTATGAGTTAGCCAAAGAACTAAACATGAATTCCGGTGAACTGGTTGAGAAATTGAAGACCGCCGGTTTGCCCATCAATAATTATATGAGTGCTCTCGACAGAGATGATGTAGCCCGGGCTAAGGACTATCTTTCAGGTGCAACGAGTGAAGTCTTTGAGGAGAAAAGGATAAAGTCAACTATCATACGCAGGAGAAAAAAGATCATTCCTAAAGTGCCGGAACAGATCAAGGAAGAGGAACCGGTAATTGAAGAAGAGGTTAAACCATCTCCTGAGGAGACTGTTTCGGTACCGGAGGAGAAAGTATCAGAGGTTTTGGAAGAGCAAGGAAAGGAAGAAAAAGCGGAAGCCAAGGAGTTAGAAATTAAACCTGCTGTTGACCAGCAGGTGAGAAAAGTTGAGCCCAAGATTGAAAAGAAAAAGAAGCCTAAGCCTAAAACTATTCCAGCAAAGATAATAAAGCTAGCAGAAGTTCAGCCGCTTGAGCCGGAAATCCAGGAACCTGTAGCCAAGATGCCGTCAGTTGACATTGCATTGCCCTTAGAGGAGGTAGGTAAGAAAGAAAACGGGATAAAAGCGAGAAGGAAAGAGGAGAAGGAAGAGCTGACTCACAAGAGGGAATATCGCAGGCGGAGGAGGGAGATCTTTGAGCGGAAAGACCTCTATGGGGACGTTGGGAGGGGCTTTATCGGCAAGGCGAAACTAAAGACAAAGGCTAAGTTTGACAAGAAAAAGTTCAAACAAACAGAGATAACTGTCCCGAAGGCTATAAAACGAAGGATAAAGGTTCCTAATGTGATCAGTGTTGCTGAGCTGGCAAAGCGCATGGGGGTCAAGGCAGCCGAGCTCATTAAGAAATTGATGGAGATAGACATAAAGGTTACCCTCAACCAGACGATTGACTTTGATTCTGCTTCTCTTATGGCAGGTGAGTTTGGGTATGAATTGGATCTCTCATCTTTTGAAGAGGAGGATATTCTTGCCGAAGAAGAGGGCAGTTCTGAAGATCTTTCTGCTCGACCACCGGTGATTACCATAATGGGACATGTAGATCATGGAAAAACTTCTCTCCTGGATTATATCAGAAAGTCAAGGATTATTGACAAAGAAGCCGGTGGCATAACACAACACATAGGAGCGTACTATGTCCATACCCCACATGGCGATATTGTTTTTCTTGATACACCCGGACATGAGGCGTTCACTGCGATGAGGGCTCGGGGCGCACAGGTAACTGATTTGATTGTATTGGTTGTTGCCGCTGATGACGGGGTAAAGGAACAAACCACAGAGGCCATTGATCATGCCAAGGCAGCCAACATTCCTATTATTGTCGCTGTTAACAAGATGGACAAGCCAGGCGCAGACGCAGAAAAGGTCAGGAGGGAGTCATCAAAATATGGCCTTTTGGCAGAGGAGTGGGGTGGTGATACCATTTTTAGTTATGTGTCGGCCAAAACAGGGAAAGGTCTGGAGGAGCTTCTTGAGTCTATACTACTTCAATCAGAGATACTAGAGTTAAAAGCAAACTACAAAAAGAAGGCGAGGGGAGCAGTCATAGAGGCTCGGCTGGATAAGAATAGAGGTCCCATTGCTACGGTTCTTATTCGTAATGGCACCCTGAAGCAAGGTGACTTCTTTGTGTGCGGAGAGAGCTATGGAAGGGTAAGGGCGATGCTTAATGATACCGGACAGAAGATAAAATCGGCGTCTCCCTCTATGCCGGTTGAGATCTATGGGATTTCTGGCGTGCCCATGGCCGGCGATGATTTTGTGGTTATGGCAGATGAGAAGAAGGCAAAATTGATTAGCGAGCACAGGAGAATTGACGCTCGATTGGAAACAGCGGCAAAGCAAGGTTCCCTCAGCCTCGATAGTCTTTTTGACAGGATCAAAGAAGGCAAGGTGAAGGAACTGAATATCATAGTGAAGGCTGATGTACAGGGGTCGTTAGAGGCTCTCGTGGATTCTTTGACCAAACTCAGCACAGAAGAGGTGAAATTAAAGGTTATCCATGGGGCAACCGGAGCCGTGACAGAGAGTGACGTAATGCTTGCCTCAGCCTCTGAGGCCGTAATTATCTGTTTCAACGTTAGGGCTATCCCGACTGTCAGTAATCTTGGAGAAGAGGAGAGAGTTGATATAAGGTTTTATGATGTTATTTACAAGGTGATAGAGGATATTAAGTCAGCTATGGTTGGACTTCTTGAGCCGGTTTACACAGAGAATACTATCGGCCGGGCAGACGTCAAGGAGGTATTCCATATTTCTAAGCTGGGCGCTGTAGCTGGTTGCTACGTAACTGATGGTAAGATTGAAAGAAACGCCAAGGTACGCCTATTGAGAGATGAGGTAGTCATGTTTGATGGACAGATCGGTTCCTTGAGACGGTTCAAAGACGATGTTAAAGACGTGTCCTCGGGTTTTGAGTGTGGTGTAGGAATAGAAAATTATAATGATATAAAGCCCGGGGATGTGTTGGAAGCTTATGTTGTTGAGGAGACGAAAGCGGAGCTTTGATGTGGTGGTTGGAACCCTTAAGCTTTCCCTATATATCCGCAATAACCATTCACTTAAAGAGAAGAGAAAGGTTGTAAAGAGTATTGTTGCCAGGATTCGCAACAAATTCAATGTCTCTGTTGCTGAGGTTGGTTCCAATGACAAGTGGCAGATGATTGAACTGGGGATTAGTGCTGTAGGTAATGATAGGCGAGTTGTGAATTCGTCACTCGACACTATCCTTTCCTTTTTAGAATCCCTCTACCTAGGGGAGATTGTAGACTCCTCTATTGAAATATTGAATATTTAGGTAACATTCAAAAGTGTTGGCCTGAACCATAGTGAGTAGTCATTCACGTTCTAAAGGAGGTCATGGCTGTTTTCGAAAGGCCTGCCCGCCATCGCTCTCGCTCAGGCGAGGCGGGCGAGGGATATCTCAAAAAAATTCCACCTGGTCTTGCAGTGGTCGAATGTGTGGCGTTTATACTGTGGAAGCCATGGGAGT
>Ga0114919_10001476_pt1 | contig 18855 bp, 16 predicted proteins | sample BlataG_FD_88682 | JGI IMG/M metagenome (GOLD analysis project Ga0114919, IMG submission 88682) | Deep subsurface microbial communities from Black Sea to uncover new lineages of life (NeLLi) - Black_00105 metaG | ecosystem: Environmental > Aquatic > Marine > Oceanic > Sediment | place: Atlantic... | reverse complement strand
TATCTCCAGAAGAAGCGCGACTTGATCGACTGAGCGGTCGCTTGGTTTGAACTTGTGACCTGCATGTCCGCCAGTGGCACTTTGCGGACGTGCTTGCACACTAATCTTTCGATATCTTTTCGAGATAGATTTCGAGGTTGTAATGTCCAAAGACATAGTTTGCTTCACGCGCTAACTCGTCAGCGACATCCTGTGGATCGCAGCCCCCGTCGATGTACCGCTTGATTAGCGCACTCAGTTCTTTTGCAAACTCTTTTGCTTCAGCCACCGGCTTATCCTCCCAATCTTGATTACTATATCCGAAAGGATGTCGCCTCACGCATTCCAAGGCAAGCCTGACCGTCGCGACGCTGGGCCTGAGTTCGTGGGCACGGAGGACATCACGCCGGTTCCGCGTGGGACGTGATCAGGTCTCGAGAAAATCAAATTGAAGTAGTGTCTACTAGTGACACGAAGCGGACACGCTAACGGCACATCCTCAGGTCGGCTTTTGACCCCAACCGGACATCAAAGTGAGTCCCGTCATGTTCGCGAGTCGGCGCCTCGCAAAGGCAGCACTTCATGGAACTTGCCGCTCGCCGTGAATTCGGGCGGCGCCTGGCTTTCTCGCACCGCGACGTCCTCCAGGCCGTTATCGTGAAAGACGCGTTTCACCGACTGGATGACATCTTGAAAGACAACCCCTGCCGCCGCCTCATCGGCCGATTCTATTCGGACCTCGAAATTTCTTTCGCCGGTCTGGACCAGCTGGACGCGCCGGGCTTGTTCGTGCTCCAGCTCGAAGACGAGCGGCGACAGCGTCACCTCGCCCACGTGAACGAGAGTCGCCTCGCGCCCTTCCACCTGAAAACTGCGGAACGGCGACCCGCAGGGGCAAGGGTCTGTGTAGAAACGAAGGCAGTCGCCGAGGTCATATCGGATGAAGGGTTGAGCGTCGTTGGCGAGCACCGTCAGCAGCACGGACGCCGACAGCGTGCCATCGGGAACGGGCCGCATCGCTTCGTCGACCGCTTCGAGGATGACCCAATCTTCGTGCACATGCTTCCGGCCGTGGCTGCACACGAACGACATCACGAGGCACTCGGTGCAGCCGTAGGCGTCCAGAATGCCGTATTTCAGCGAGGGGAACGCCCGCCGAACCCGCGCCCGTAGATCATCCGTGAGGTTTTCGCCCCCCGTATTGATGACCACCGGCTCGATCTGCAGTCGCCCGGCCTCCTTTTCCTTGGCGAGGATGGTCAGCATGCTCGGGTAGGTCACGATGCAGGAAACCTTCGGGATCGCGTTGAGTTGTTCAACGAGCCGGCCGATCGGCTGCTCGGCCTCGATGAAGGCCAACGCCCCCGCCAGCCTCGGATGCAGATCTCTCATCAATTTGTTGAACCCGACGCCGGCGAAGTGACCGTTTCCGCCGGTGACCGTCACCCTCATGCCGCGCCTGCGCATCTCCCGAACGAGCTTCCAGTGGTATCGTTCGAAGCGCGCCATCGAGATTCCGTAGGAATACTCCAGGAAGGATGAGGGCAAGACGACGACCGCTGGTTCGCCCGATGTCCCGGAGGTCTGGAAGATGGCGACATCGTCGATGGGCACGCCGATCTTCCGGAGATCCGCGAGATGATCGCGGGCCCTGTCGAGGGGAAGAGAACGGATCGTCAGCCAGTCGTCGAACTCCCTCATGAGATCGGGTTTGCGGGTCACCGGCAATTCGTGCAGTTCGACTTCGCTTGATGGCCCCAGATCCGCGTAAAGCCTGTGAAACAGTGGAGAGTCGCGCCGCGCCTCTTCCACGAGACGCCGCAGATTGCGGAGCTGCCTCGCTTCGATTCGCTTTCGTCCACCCCAGGCTGTCCAGAGCCCGCCGGCGAAGTATCCCAACGTTCTAAGAAGGCTGAAACGCATAGCTGCTCGCTAGGCCGAATTGATCCCAGTCAATGACGAGGCATTCGATCTGGCTCATCGAAGCGATCTAAGCTCACATTGGCACTCGGTCAGGTATCCCACACTGTGGGCGGTTTGCTCCGTTGGCCGTTGACGTCGATCAATTCTCTGAGCTTACTTTCAACAAGACACTCAGACTATCAAACGAGGGTTGAATGACGCAGACGAACCTCCGAGCCTACGCCGTCTGGGACGGACCGACGCGTTGGTTCCACTGGATCAATTTTGTTTGTGTTGTTGCTCTTGTGGTCCTTGGCACGGCCATTCTTTACAGCAAGGAGCTGGGGGTGACCGATGACGGAAAGATCTTATTGAAAACCACGCATGTCTGGTTCGGGTACGTTTTCGCCGTCAATCTCGCTTGGCGCATCGCCTGGGCTTTCATCGGGAACCGGCAGGCCAGGTGGTCCGCTCTACTCCCTTTCAAACAAGGGTTTGCGCGTGAACTCATTGCGTATATGCGAGGTTTTGTCCGCGGTGATGTCCGCCCTTACCTTGGTCACAATCCCCTCGCGCGATTGTCAGTCTCGCTGTTCTTCGTGCTCCTTATCGTGCAGGCCGTCACGGGTCTCGTGATCGCCGGTACCGATATCTTTTATCCGCCGTTTGGATACTGGTTTGCCAACTGGGTCGCGGCGCCGGGGGTCGATCCTTCGAGCATTGTGCCATATGACAAGACCGGGATCGATGCCACGTCCTGGGAAGCGATGCGCGCGTTTCGCTCGCCATTTGTGACCGTGCATTACTGGAACTTCTATGTGCTCCTTGCCCTGATCGTCATTCATATCGCCGGTGTTATTGCGACCGAGCTTCGTGAAGGAGGAGGTCTTGTCTCCGCCATGTTCACGGGACGAAAAATGCTTGATCAGAAACCGGTGGACGATGTCTAAGCGATGTCCGCCATTGGCATATAACGGTACAAATTTATCCCCGCGCTCTTTCTTGGTGCGCCTGCGCTTCGTGCTCCTTGAGCACGATCTAATCCCCGGGCTTCAAAGCTGAGGTAGACTCCCCCATCCCTCGTCCATGAGGACGCGAGCTGCAGACCGTCTGCTTCTCGGGGTGAGGGACGCGGGCCCGGGATGGCGCGGGGTCGCGGCCATGATTCTGACCGTGTTCTTCGACCTAGGCCGGATCGCCGCGCTTGGGGCGATCTTCTACATCGTCATGGATATCGCCGTGCAGTGGGGCGTGTTCCGCTACCTGAGACATGAGATCAACGCGAATGCGTTCGTCCTCCTTGCGGCCATCGTGCTGGAGGTCGTCGTGCTCGCGGCCCTGTTGGTCATCAAGGCTTCAACCGACATGGTTGTGATCTATGCGGCTCTGGCCGGAATAATCCTCATATTCGCTGGCGAACGCCTGTTCTTGCGGTCCAGATAGCGTCCTAGGCAAGACTGGGCCTCGTCTCGCCGTGTATCCACCTTCGGGACTATGATATAATTACTCTTCCTGTGTGGTTTCCAAACAGGAGGCATGCGATGAAGCTCAATATTCTCGCCTTTGCCCTGGCATTCGGGGTTTGGTGGGGCGGTGGCGTCTTCATTGCGACCTGGTGGCTCATAGCCCAAGGCGGCGTGACGACAGCCCCGATGTTCCTCGATCACTTCTATTACGGCTACAGCCTGACCCCGCTCGGCAGCCTGATCGGACTGGCCTGGGGATTCGTTTGTGGAGCGATCTGCGGCGCTATCCTCGCCTGGCTGTACAACCTCTTTGAAGCGAGGGTCAGTGGTTAAGCGGAGCGCTGGAATATGCATGACTGGATGATGGACGGTTGGGGCATGGGATTGGGCTTCGTCTTCTGGGTTGCGTTCCTCGTGTTGATCGTCGCCGCGGTCGTGTGGTTCGTGCGCTCACAAACCCCGACCAGCGGAGGTGCTGAGCGGCGCTCTGGTGGGCTCAATGTACTCGATGAGCGCTATGCCCGCGGAGAGATCGACCGTGAGGAGTATCTCCAGAAGAAGCGCGACTTGGTTGATTGACAGGTTCGCTGGCTGACCTGGATGTCGGCTGCTGCCCCACAGACCGCGGCGGCCAGCTCATCGGCGTTCAACTTGATGGCCATCAACGTTCGACGCGGCCTGAACAGTCAGAATTAGGTCACTCGGTAGGGGATTCAGCCTGCGGAGCACCTCCTAGTGGCGTCTGGGCAAGGCATGGCCACGATCGATTTGCGTGATCAACAAACGTGCAACATCCGGTTCGGCCGTCGCTGAGCGGGGGAGAGATCTATGAGCCATTTTCTCGACCGTCTCACCTTCTTCAACCGGGTTGTTGACGACTTCTCGGACGGCTACGGCGTTGTCACGCGCGAAGACAGGCGCTGGGAGGACGGCTATCGCAAGCGCTGGCAGCACGACAAGATCGTCCGCTCCACACACGGGGCCAACTGCACGGGCTCGTGCTCGTGGAAAATCTACGTCAAGGGCGGCATTGTCACCTGGGAGACGCAGCAGACGGACTATCCGCGCACGCGGCCTGAACTCCCCAATCACGAGCCGCGCGGTTGCTCCCGAGGGGCGAGCTATTCTTGGTACCTTTATTCCGGCAACCGGGTGAAATATCCGCTTGTGCGCTCGCGCCTGGTAAAGGCCTGGCGCACGGCGCGCGCCAATCATGCACCTGTCGCCGCTTGGGCTTCGATCGTCGAGAATCCGGACAAGCGGAACTCATACGTCAAGAAACGCGGCCTCGGCGGTTTCGTCCGCGCGGAGTGGGACGAGGTCAACGAGATCATCGCCGCGGCCAACGCCTACACGGCGGAAACCTACGGGCCGGACCGTGTCGTCGGTTTCTCGCCCATCCCGGCCATGTCAATGGTGAGCTATGCCGCGGGCTCGCGCTATCTGTCGCTGCTCGGCGGCGTGTGCATGTCGTTTTACGATTGGTACTGTGACCTGCCGCCGGCTTCGCCGCAGACCTGGGGCGAGCAGACTGACGTCCCGGAGAGTGCTGACTGGTACAATTCCGGTTTCCTCATCTTGTGGGGATCCAATGTACCCCAGACGCGCACGCCGGATGCGCACTTTTACACCGAGGCACGTTATCGCGGCGCCAAGAGCGTCGTCGTGTCTCCGGATTACTCTGAAGCTTCGAAATTCGCAGACCTTTGGTTGTCGGTGAAGCAGGGCACCGACGCAGCGTTGGCAATGGCCATGGGCCACGTCATCCTCAAAGAGTTCCACGTCGACCGGCAGGCGGAGTATTTCAGCGGCTACGTCCGTAAATATACCGACATGCCTATGCTTGTCCGGCTGGTGAAGCAGGACGGCGAGCTGGTGCCGGAGAGGTTCTTACGGGCGAGTGATTTCGACAAGGCGCTTGGCGAGACCAACAATCCGGAATGGAAGACTGTCGCCATCGACGAGGCTTCGGGCAACGTGGTGGTCCCGCTCGGCTCAGTCGGCTTCCGTTGGGGCGAAAAAGGCAAGTGGAATCTCGAGGATAAGGCGTCGGACGAGGCTGAAGTGAAACTTCGCCTGTCGCTCTCAGGTCTCACAGATGAGACGGCCGATGTGGCCTTCCCGTACTTCGGTAATATCGAGCACGAGCACTTCGCCTCAAGCGATCATGCAAGCGTGCTGGAGCGGAAGGTTCCGGTGAAGCGTGTCGCGCTTGCCGACGGCGATGCGCTGGTTGCGACTGTCTATGATCTCTTCCTTGCCAATTACGGCGTCGATCGCGGATTCGGTGGCGGCAATGTCGCCAAGAACTTCGACGACGACACGCCGTACACGCCGGCCTGGGCCGAGAAGATCACGGGCATCTCTCGTGACAAGATCATCGCGGTGGCGCGCGAGTTCGCGCTCAATGCCGAGAAGACCAACGGACGCTCGATGATCATCATCGGCGCGGCGATGAACCACTGGTACCACATGGACATGAACTACCGCGGCGTCATCAACATGCTGGTGATGTGCGGCTGTGTTGGTCAGTCGGGCGGCGGCTGGTCGCATTATGTAGGCCAGGAGAAGCTTCGCCCGCAGACCGGCTGGCTGCCGCTTGCGTTTGCGCTCGATTGGGCACGCCCTCCGCGGCAGCAGAACTCCACATCGTTCTGGTACGCCCACACCGATCAATGGCGCTACGAGACGCTCGACGTAAAAGAGATTTTGTCGCCCACTGCGCCGGCGGGCCCCTGGGACGGCGCGCTCATCGACTATAATGTCCGCGCCGAGCGCATGGGGTGGCTACCGTCGGCACCGCAGCTTGAGGAGAATCCACTCACCATCGCCGCGAAGGCGACGGCTGCCGGCTTGGAGCTTAAAGAATATATCGCGTCCGCTCTAAAGTCCGGCGATCTGAAGCTCTCTTGCCACGACCCGGACAATCCGAAGAACTGGCCCCGCAATCTTTTTGTCTGGCGCTCGAACCTGCTCGGCTCGTCCGGCAAAGGTCACGAGTATTTCCTGAAGCATTTACTCGGCACATCGCACGGCGTCATGGGCAAGGATCTCGGCCAAGACGGCAAGCAGAAGCCGGAAGACGTCGTTTGGCATGAGAACGCGCCGGAAGGGAAGCTCGATCTCCTCGTTACCCTCGACTTCCGCATGTCGACCACATGCATGTACTCGGACATCGTGCTGCCGACCGCGACCTGGTACGAGAAGAACGATCTGAACACCTCCGACATGCACCCCTTCATCCATCCTCTGACATCGGCTGTGGATCCAGTCTGGGGAGCACGCAGCGACTGGGAGATCTACAAAGGTATCGCCCGCAAATTTTCCGAAGTCGCGCCGGAAGTTCTTGGGGTGGAGACGGATGTCGTGCTGACGCCGATCCTTCACGATACCCCCGGCGAGATCGCCCAGGCGCTAGACGTCAAGGATTGGAAACGCGGCGAAGTCGAGCCGATTCCCGGTAAGACCATGCCGCAAGTCGCGGTGATCGAGCGCGACTATCCGAATCTCTATCAGCGGTTCACTTCGCTCGGCCCGCTGATGACCAAGCTCGGCAATGGCGGCAAGGGTATCGCTTGGAACACGGAGCACGAAGTTGAATTCCTCGGCCGGCTCAACGGTGCGGTTGAGAACGGACCGACAGAAGGATTGCCTCGGATCGACACCGATATCGATGCCGCCGAGGTCATTCTGACGTTGGCGCCGGAGACCAATGGCGAAGTTGCGGTCAAGGCTTGGGAGGCATTGAGCAAGGCAACAGGCCGCGAGCACGCCCATCTCGCCGCTCACAAGAAAGACGAAAAAATTCGCTTCCGAGACTGCGTTGCCCAACCTCGCAAAATCATCTCCTCGCCGACTTGGTCGGGTCTGGAGTCAGAGACTGTCTGCTACAATGCGGGCTACACGAATGTGCATGAGCTGATCCCGTGGCGGACGCTGACCGGCCGTCAGCAGCTCTACCAAGACCACCTTTGGATGCGGGCCTTCGGTGAGGGCTTCTGCGTCTACCGTCCGCCCATCGACACCAAGACGGTGAAGCCGGTCATCGACCGCAAGCCGAACGGCAACAAGACCGTCGTGCTGAACTTCATCACGCCCCATCAAAAATGGGGCATCCACTCCACCTATACCGACAATCTCTTGATGCTGACCCTGTCGCGTGGCGGCCCGATCGTATGGATCAGCGAGGTGGATGCCGAGAAGGCGGGCATTGTCGACAATGACTGGATCGAGGCCTTCAACACGAATGGCGCGCTGGTCGCCCGCGCTGTCGTCTCCCAGCGCGTCAAGGAAGGCATGTGCATGATGTACCATGCACAGGAGAAGATCGTGAACGTGCCGGGCTCCGAGCAGACCGGCCAGCGCGGCGGCATCCACAACTCGGTGACGCGCACCGTGGTGAAGCCGACCCACATGATCGGCGGCTACGCCCAGCAGTCCTACGGCTTCAATTATTACGGCACCGTCGGCTCCAACCGCGACGAGTTCGTCATCATCCGCAAGATGGCGGACGTCGATTGGCTCGAAGGGCCGGCTACCGATCAGCCCTCTGAAGCCCCCAATCTGGAGGCCGCAGAATGAAAGTCCGCGCCCAAATCGCCATGGTGCTGAATCTCGATAAGTGCATCGGCTGTCACACGTGTTCGGTCACCTGCAAGAACGTGTGGACCAGCCGCGAAGGTATGGAATACGCCTGGTTCAACAACGTCGAGACCAAGCCCGGCATCGGCTACCCCAAGGAATGGGAGAACCAGGAGCGCTGGAACGGCGGCTGGCGACGCAAGCGCAACGGCCAAATCGAGCCCCGTATCGGTTCCAAATGGCGCGTGCTCGCCAATATCTTCGCCAATCCCGACCTGCCGGAGATCGACGACTACTACGAGCCCTTCACCTTCGACTATGAGCACCTGCAAAAAGCGCCGGAAGTACAAGCCATGCCGACGGCGCGGCCGCGTTCACTGGTGAGCGGCGAGCGGATGGACAAGATCAAATGGGGGCCGAACTGGGAAGAGATCCTCGGTGGCGAATTCGCGCATCGCTCGGCCGATGTCAATTTCGAGGGTGTGCAGAAGGAGATCTACGGGCAGTTCGAGAACACCTTCATGATGTATCTGCCGCGGCTGTGCGAGCACTGTCTCAACCCGGCCTGCGTTGCCGCCTGTCCGTCCGGCGCCATCTATAAGCGCGAGGAAGACGGCATCGTCCTCATCGATCAGGACAAATGCCGCGGCTGGCGCATGTGCGTGTCGGGCTGCCCGTATAAGAAGATCTATTACAACTGGTCGAGTGGGAAATCGGAGAAATGTATCTTCTGTTATCCGCGCATTGAAGCTGGCTTGACCACCGTGTGCTCTGAGACCTGTGTTGGCCGCATCCGCTATCTCGGCGTTGTGCTTTACGATGCAGACCGCATCGAAGAGGCCGCAAGTGCCGCTGACGAGCAGGATCTTTACGAGGCGCAGCTCTCCATCTTCCTCGACCCCAACGATCCCGAGGTGATCGCGCAGGCGCAGGCCGACGGCGTGCCGCATAATTGGCTGGAAGCTGCCACCCACTCGCCGGTGTGGAAGATGGCGATGGACTGGAAAGTCGCCTTCCCGCTACATCCTGAATATCGCACTTTGCCGATGGTCTGGTACGTGCCGCCGCTGTCGCCGATCAACGCAGCCGTGGAGGCCGGGAAGATCGGGCACGACGGTGAAATGCCTGATGTCCGCAGCCTCCGCATCCCGCTCAAATACCTCGCCAACCTTCTGACCGCCGGTAAGGAGGAGCCCGTGGCGACCGCGCTTGAACGCATGCTCGCCATGCGCGCCTACATGCGGGCGAGGACCGTGGATGGCGTGGTCGACGAGAGCATCCCCAAGCGTGTCGGTCTCGATACGGAAAAGATGGATCATATGTACCAGACGATGGCGATCGCGAACTACGAAGATCGCTTCGTCATACCGACGGCCCATCGTGAGCTCACCGAGGATGCCTACGACATCCGCGGCGGTTGCGGCTTCTCTTTCGGCAATGGCTGCTCGGGCGGGACGTCGGAACCCAACCTGTTCGGGACGCCGAAGAAGCACAAGACGCCGCTAGAGGTTGACTAATGACGAAGACCTTCAAGGTCCTATCAGCACTGCTCAGCTACCCGGACGCGGCCCTGATTGATGCGGCGCCTGAGCTTCGGAAGGCCCTCGATGAGGAGAACTTGCTGCCACCCGAAGCAAGGCCGTTGCTGGGTGCATTCATCGAGGACGTGGCGACCGGCGACGTCTACGACCTACAGGAGCGCTACGTCGAGTTGTTCGATCGCACGCGGTCCCTGTCGTTGCACCTTTTCGAGCACGTTCATGGCGAAAGCCGCGACCGCGGCCAAGCGATGATCGATCTCAAGGCACAGTACGAACAGAACGGGCTGACTCTCAGTGCGACAGAGCTTCCTGACTATCTTCCGGCATTTCTCGAATTTCTGTCGACGCTTCCGTTGCCTGAAGCGCTCCAGATGCTGGGCCAGACCACGCACATTTTGAACGCGCTTGCCGAGCGCTTGCACAAGCGGGGGGCGCCGTACGAGGCCGTGTTCCGGACACTTGAGACGCTCGCCACACCTGCCGCCGATACAGAGACGAGGGAAGTCGTGCCCGAAGATTTCATCGACCCCAATGATTTCGCTGCGCTCGATGCCCAGTGGGAAGAGGAAGCGGTGACCTTTGGCCCCGACGCCGCACCAAGCTGCAAGGACCGGCTCGTGGCTCAGATCCGCGCCGGTCGACGCCCGGTTCCCGACGTGCCGATAAAAGGAGAAGCGCCATGAGCGCCACCATCAATCAGCTTCTCTTTGGTTGGTATCCATATCTCTGCATCACGATCTTTCTGATCGGCAGCCTCCTGCGCTTCGATCGCGAGCAATACACATGGCGGTCGGGATCGAGCCAGCTCCTACGGCGCAAGCAGCTCACCTGGGGCTCCAATCTTTTCCATGTCGGCATCCTCATCATCTTCCTCGGCCACTTCGTCGGCCTGCTGACGCCAATCGCCGTGTTCGACTTTCTCGGCATTTCTCATGGCTTCAAGCAGATGATGGCCATCGTCGTGGGCGGTATCGCCGGCATCGCCTGCTTTATAGGGCTGACGCTGCTCGTGCATCGGCGCCTATTCGATGCGCGCATTCGCAACAACTCGTCATTCGGCGACATCGCCGTATTGATGCTGCTCTATATCCAGTTGATGCTGGGTCTCGCCACCATCCCGATCTCGCTCCAGCATTTGGATGGCGGCGAGATGCTGAAGTTCATGACCTGGGCGCAGGGGATCGTGACGCTGCAGCCGGGCGTGGCATCGCTGGTCGCCGACGCGAATCCCATCTTCAAGCTGCATCTGTTCCTCGGCATGACGATCTTCCTCGTCTTTCCGTTTACGCGCCTCGTGCACATTTGGAGCGCTCCGGTCTGGTATCTCGGACGTCGCGGCTATCAGGTGGTCCGCACCCGGGAGCAGACCGGGCGTTACAACGGGCAGCACGGGCTACCCCCGCGGCATCCTGGCGATCGTCCCGTGCCGGCGGAGTGAGTGTCGTGCCTTGCGCCGCGCACACGACTGAACTTCCCGAGCGCTGCCGGGTCACGGTCAATGGCGTGGACATTCCTCACGATGCCATCGCGCGAGAGGCGCAGAACCATCCGGCGTCCAAACCCTTCGCCGCGTGGCAGGCGGCGGCCCGTGCGCTCGTGGTTCGTGAGCTGTTGCTCCAGGAGGCGCGCCGCCTCGGCATCGAGCCGGCACCCCTCAATGACGCAAGCGGACGCCGCGAGGCGGAAGAAGAGGCCCTGGTTCGAGAATTGATAGAGCGAGAAGTGGCGACGCCGGAACCGGACGAAGCGAGCTGCCAGCGCTATTACGAGCAGAACAGGCGCCGCTTCCGCTCGGAGCCAATCTACGAGGCCGCGCATATTCTGTTTCCAGCGCGAGAGGACAATGCGGGAGAATTCGCGGCGGCCGAACGCGCGGCCGACTTGGTACTGGGGGAGTTGAAAGGCCGGCCCGGCCGGTTTGCCGAACTGGCAAGCGTCCATTCTTCCTGTCCGTCGGCGGCCCAAGGCGGCAATCTCGGTCAGATCACAGCCGGTCAGACCACGAGAGAGTTCGAGGAGGCGCTAACAGGACTAGAACCTGGCGCAATCAGCCAAGCGCCGGTCAAGACACGCTACGGGCTCCATATCATCCGCCTGGATCGCAGGATCGAAGGGCAGGAATTGCCATTCGAACTGGTCTCCGACCGGATCGCAGACTATCTCCGGGAGAGTGTTGTCCGTCGTGCGACAGCCCAGTATGTCGCGCGTCTTGTCTCCAATGCGCAGATTTCCGGAATAGCCCTTGCTGGCGCGCCGGAGCATCAGGTCAGCTGACATCCTACTTTAGTAGCCTGAAATGCCAACCAGCTGATTTACAGCTGACTCCGGGGACCCGAGGCGTTTGACCTCGTGGCTCTCTAATCGCTACGCTCCGAGGCCATCCTGAGTGAAGGGCCGGGGCGAATGACAAAACTGGACCGTAGCCTCATCCATGCACTGCCGATCTTCTGCGCCATGGACGAAGCCGAGCTTGACGATGTCATCGCCCATGCCAAGGCAGAGCGGATTCCAAAGGGAACCGCGGTGTTCCAACAAGGAGAGGAGGCTAAGGCCTTCTTCGTACTGCTGCATGGCCGCCTGAAGGTGGTGAAGGTGACCCCGCACGGGCAACAAGTCCTAATCCGCTTCGTCAATCCCGGCGATATCTATGGGATCGCCAAGGCGCTCCGCCGAGAAGATTATCCGGCGACGGTAATTGCCGTCATTGACAGTGTGACCCTCGTTTGGCCGAACGAAATTTGGGATGACTTCATGACGTCGCATCCCTCCTTGGCCATGAACGTCATGCAGACGATGGGTGATCGGTTGCAGGAGGCCCATACGCGAGTCAAGGAGCTGTCGACCGAGGAGGTCGAACATCGCGTGGCACATACGTTGCTGCGGCTTGTGGCCCAATCCGGCCGCAACACGGACGAGGGGGTTCTGATCGATTTCCCCATAACACAACAGGATCTCGCGCAGGCTTCCGGAACGACGTTCCATTCCGTCAGCCGAATCCTCGGCGCGTGGGAAGGCGCGGGCCTTGTTTCCGTAGGCCGGCGCAAGATTGTCGTATGCGACGTGCCGGGCCTGACTCATGTCGCCGAGCGTCACGGCAAGGCGAAGGAAAACGAACGAAATACGCCGCGCTGAAATAGGAGCTTGCGTTACGTCAAGCTTGAATCCGTGGCAAGCCCGTTACACTCCACTCAGCATGACAAGTCTCCGGGCGAGGAGGTAGGGCGATGCAACGCAGCCTTGAGGCTGAAGCGCGCGGTGCCCGCAGGCGCGCAGCTGAAGATGGCCTTATCCCACTTTTCAGTTATGGCTTTCGGCCGTTCTTTTTTGGCGCGGGCATTTGGGCTGCGGTCGCCATGGCCTTTTGGATCGGGTCACTCGCTGACCTCTGGCGTCTAGCAGATGAGTATGGCGCTCTGGCGTGGCACGCCCATGAGATGCTGTTTGGGTACAGCGCGGCAGTGCTTGCCGGCTTTCTTCTCACGGCTGTGCCCAATTGGACTGGCGGGCTGCCTGTCGCAGGCTGGCGGCTCGTGTTCCTGTTTCTGCTGTGGTGCGCAGCGCGCGGGGCGTTCCTCGTCACCGGGCTGACCGGGCCTCTCCCGGCTGTGGTGCTGGACAGTCTCTTTCTTCCCTGCCTGCTCCTCCTCCTGGCGCGTGAGGTCATGGTCGGCCGCAATTGGCGCAACGTGAAGCCACTTATCCTTGTTGCGATTTTGGCCGCTGCCGATATCGGATTCCATGTCGAAGTGTTGAATACGGGAGTCTCGAACACGGCGAGCCGTGTCGGCGTCGCCGCGCTGATCGGGCTCATCATGCTGATCGGCGGACGCATCGTTCCCAGCTTCACGCATACGTGGCTGCTTCGGCAAGGCGCCAAGCATCTGCCCGTTTCGTTCAACCGCTTCGACCTTGTAGCGCTGTTCGTCTCCGGCGTTGCGCTCGTCATGTGGATCGGAGCGCCGGAGACGGTAGCGACGAGCGCCTTATTCCTGGTTGCGGCAATGCTTCAAACGGTGCGTCTGTGGCGCTGGGCAGGCCCGTATGTGTGGCGCGAGCCGCTCGTTCTCGTCCTGCATCTCGGCTATGCCTTCGTCCCGCTCGGCTTTCTGCTCGGCGGTCTCTCCACCTTCGAGCCGCTTACCTTGGCAGGCACGGCGGCCATGCATGCTTGGACTGTCGGCGCCATCGGCATCATGACCCTTGCCGTCATGACACGGGCCACTCGCGGCCACACCGGCCGCGAGCTCACGGCATCCGCACTTACGGTCGCCATTTACGCATCGGTCATCGTCGCATCCGTGTTGCGCATCGCTGCCGGCGTCTTTCCGACAGCTTATGGAAGCCTGCTCGAGCTCGCGGGCATCGCGTGGATCGCGGCCTTTTGCCTATTCCTGCTGGAATACGCGCCAATGCTGCTACGGCCCCGTAGAGCGCGCGACTAGGGATAGAGCTCCTGGTGGCTCAGCCTGGAACTTGTGGTGGATCAACGACAGCCCCAGATCGGTGGCTTAGAAAAGGGGGGTCTACTCGACAGGCCGTGCTCGCACAGGGAGGTGAGTCATGCCGAACTCGAGATTTCTTTGGCCAACGCGCGAAAAATTGCGCCAACGGTACGAGCTGATGGACCGGATGATGGAGTCGCACGGCACCGACATCCTTGCGGCGCTTCGCGTTGACGGCGGGCTAGCCTTCATCGAAGCGCGCGCCAAATGCCGTTACTGCGTCCATGAGGGGGTTTGTCGGCATTGGCTTTTGGAGAGCGGGGAGAAGCGAGGGGCAGCGGATTTTTGTCCGAACGCGACCTTCTTCCGATCGTGCGCGCGCAGGGAGAGCTGAGCGTCCCGGTATCTCGCCCGCCTAATACTGATAGCCCACCCCGATGATCACTTTCTGGACGTCGGTGAAGAACTTATCGGCCTGGTAGTTGGCGTATTTCGCCTCGGCATAGAAGCCGTCGCGCAAGGGCATATAGGCGTAGAAGTCGAACTCCGAGCCGTAGTCGAGGTCCTGCACCGCGGAACGGAACTCGTGATACTGGGCGATCAGGAGCAGCCCGCCGAAATAGCTCAACGGTCCGCCGGAACTTGCCGGCACCTTGTATTTGGCTTCGGCGTAGAAGTCTTGCAGGCCGGTGGGCGGAATCACCAGGAACACGTCGGCGAAGCCGTTGAAGATGTGTCCCGTGGCCAGCGGCGTCTGGAACGCGGCGACGCCGTTGTCGCTGCCCAGCAGCTCATAGACGAGCGTGCCCGTCAAGCCGCCTTTGCTCAGGCCCTGTTCGACGCGCACATAGTCCGCATCATAGTTGACCGGGGTGTTGGCGTAGCTGGTCTGCTGGGCGTATTCGAAACGGTAGTGGTAGTCGACGCTGTCGGTGAGCTTCTGCTTACCCTTGAGGAAGCCGCCATAGCTCGCATTCGAGAACCGGTCGAGGTCGTAGAGGTCTATCAGATAGGTGTAGGCGGTGAGCTTGCCGATGGAGAGCTCCTTGCTCTCCGCATGCATCAAATGGACGTTGGAGTGGATGTTCCCGACCGGCGAGCTATCGCTGAAGATGCGGTTCACGTTGCCGATATAGGCATAGAGAAAGGTCACGCTCGGGAATGCCGTGATGGTGGCCTTGGCGCCGTCGAAGGTCTGATCGTTCTGGCGCCAAGCGACCGAGCCGACATAGCGGAGATTATCGAGATTCTCGAGATAGCGGCCGCCGAGCAGCACCACGCCCGGAATGTTATGCGACTCGAGATAGGCCTGATCGACCTCCGCGGACTCGACATCGACGACGACCGGGTACTGGGTCCTGCCGTTGATCGTGTTGTTGAAATCGTCCGGCCCCAGCTCGACGACGAACTCTCCTTCGACGCCGGCGCGGAAGCCATGAAAGAATCCGGACTCGACGCCGGTCTTGTTGCGGATGGTCGAGGCGCGTGCGTCCTTCGGCAAGTTCGCCTGGTCCACATACTCATAGCGATAGCGCGTATCGGTCCAGAACTTGCCGTTCAAGATACCCGTATGCGACGCTTGATAGCGCGTCGGCGCTCCCACTTGCGGATCGTACTCGGCGCCCTGAGCGAGCGCCGCAGAGCCGAACGCCACTGCCGATAAAAGTAAACATGACCCGGCTACGAAAGGCCGCGCTGTAATGCGATGACGTGAGGTCATGTTCATTTACTGACGCCCGCGGGTACTGGCGCGCCAGCGGGCTCTCCTGCTACGGCCTTCTTACGCCCGGTCCCGGAGTCTGACGGGCCGCCCCGCTCGATGTCGTAGAGTAAGCCACCGCGACGGGTGTAGAACCACCAAGTGACCGCGACGCAGGTGACATAGAAGCCCAAGAAGCCCCACAGGGCGAGCTCGGGGCCCCCGGTGGCGGCGATCGAGCTGCCGTAGGCTTTCGGAATAAAGAAGGCGCCGTAGGCCGCCACGGCCGAGGTAAAGCCGATGATTGCGGCCGATTCCTTGTCGGCCTGACGTGTCTGTTCGGCTGCGGCAGCGTTTGGCATAAGTCGGCTGATCTCCTTGCGCATGATTGCCGGGATCATCTGGAAGGTCGAGGCGTTGCCAACGCCCGTTGCGAAGAACAGGACCAAGAACATCGCGAAAAAGCCCCAAAATGCGCCGGGCTGATCCTTGATTCCCAAGAAGAAGAGGACGCCGGCGACTGCGGCAATCATAACCGTAAAGACCCAGACAGTGACGCGTCCACCACCCCAACGGTCAGCGATCCAACCGGTCGCGGCGCGCGAGAGGGCGCCCACCAGAGGCCCCAAGAAAACGAAAGGTAGCGAGTTCACGTCCGGAAATTGGGTCTTGGCGAGTAGCGGAAAGCCTGCGGAATATCCGATAAATGAGCCGAATGTGCCGGTGTAAAGCCAACACATGATCCAGTTGTGCTTACGCTGGAAGATAACTGCCTGCTCGCTGAACGACGCTTTCGCCGAGGCGATATCATTCATGCCGAACCACGCCGCGACCGTGGTGATGAGCAGGAACGGGACCCAGATGAAACCGGCGTTCTGCAACCAGAGCCGGGTGCCTTCCGACGTGGTTTGCGGTTCGCCACCCACGACTCCAAAGACACTGGCGGTGATCACCAGCGGCACGACGAACTGCACCACGCTGACGCCGAGATTGCCGAGGCCGGCGTTGAGAGCAAGTGCGTTGCCCTTCTCCTTCTTGGGAAAGAAGAAACTGATATTGGCCATTGAGGAGGCAAAGTTTCCGCCGCCGAAGCCGCATAACAGCGCAAGGACAAGGAACAGGAGGTAAGGCGTGTCGGGGTTCTGCACCGCATAGCCGATGCCGAAGGCAGGTATAAGCAGCGACGCGGTCGTCAACGCCGTCCACATGCGACCGCCGACAATGGGCACCATGAATGAGTAGAAGATGCGAAGCGTCGCACCGGATAGCCCAGGCAACGCGGCGAGCCAGAAGAGTTGATCGGTGGAGTAAGTGAATCCGATGGCCGGCAACTTGGCGACCACCACGCTCCACACCATCCAAACGGCGAAGGCAAGCAGCAGCGCCGGCACGGAGATCCACAGATTGCGTTGTGCGATCCGGCGCCCCGTGGTCTTCCAGAACGTTTCGTCTTCCGGGCGCCAATCCTCGATCAGCCCATGGTGGGGCCCGTGCTCTTCGTGGCTGTGCGCGTGCTCGAGCTCAGCCAGCGGCGGCAACTTCGCAAGCACTTCTCCTGCGGCGCGCTGCTCCATGTGCCGGATGGAGAAATGCATCCAGGAAAGGGAAACCGCGACGATGAGGAAGAGCAGCATGAAGCAGCTCGTCCAAATGTTCGTGAGGTCGGCCATGACGCCGAAGGCAATCGGAAGCACAAAGCCGCCGAGACCGCCGATCATGCCGACGAGGCCGCCAACCGAACCGACGTTTTTGCCATAATAGATGGGGATGTACTTGTAAACTGCAGCCTTACCGAGCGACATGAAGAAGCCGAGAACGAAAATCGTGACCACGAACGGAATGAGATTCATCCGCGTCGAGAAGGAAATTGGCCCCTTGATGCCGTGGATGACATAGTCTGTGTCCGGATAGGAGAGCATCAACAGGCAAGCCAACGAGACGCCGAAGGTCCAGTACATGACCGTCCGCGCACCATAGCGATCGGACAGATGTCCGCCATAGGCGCGGAAGAGGCTCGCCGGGATTGAATACATTGCCGCGAGCATACCTGCAGTCTCGATGTCCAGCTTATAGACGCCGATCATGTAGCGCGGCAGCCACAAGGCAAGCGCCACGAACCCGCCAAACACGAAGAAGTAATACAATGAGAACCGCCAGACTTGCTGATGGCGAAGCGGCTCCAATTGGACCAACAGCGAGCGCGGCTTCTCATTGCGGGCGCGCCTGGCCTTGATCTCGGGGTCGTCGTCTGTGGTGAACCAGAAAACGATCGCTGTGACCGCCAGGACAGACGCCCAAACCACGGCGACCATCTGCCAGCCGAATGCGACGAGCACGAACGGTGCCACGAACTTTGTGACCGCTGCACCGACATTACCGGCGCCGAAGATTCCGAGTGCCGTTCCTTGCTTCTCTGGCGGGTACCATTTGGACACATAGGCAATCCCGACGGCGAAAGAGCCGCCGGCGAGCCCAACACCAAGCGCTGCGACAAGCATCCACGGATAGGAAGTGGCGTACGACAAAAGGAAGGTGGCCGCCGCCGCCGACAGCATGGTCAGCACATAGACGACACGGCCGCCATACTGATCCGTCCAGATGCCGAGGAGTATGCGGCTGAGGGAGCCGGTGAGTATAGGCGTACCCACGAGTAAGCCGAATTCGGTCTCGTTCAGACCGAGATTCTCTTGGATGCGCACGCCGATGATGGCAAAGATCGTCCATACGGCGAAGCACACCGTGAAGGCGATCGTCGAAAGCCAAAGAGCCCGGGTTGCCCCAGGCGTCGAGCGCGTCGTGGTCATCTCACAACTCTCCCTGCAAAACGTTCTGGGTTACGCGGTATTGACCCACGACGAACGCAAGCGTCCCCCGTTTCACAGTCGGCCGCCCCGATACGTCTGGTAATTTTGGACCCCCTTTTGGCTGGTGGCGCTCCAACAATGAGTTGGAGCGCCGTAAGTCACCGAAGGTCGGCGTCTTGGGCCGATCGTCCAGACGGGCGGCTGAGGGGCTCGCCGCAAGGACACTCCGTCCATTTGCCTTTATGGGGGCGCCCGGGCTGGTCTGACGTTGATGCAGCGCAAGCTGGCTGGCAATTGGACGGGGACAGCTTCTCAGAACTCCTGGGAACGGTGCCCGTCGGCTATTTTGCCCAATGTGTCCGGCACCTATAACGCGAGTTGACTCCGGTCAGCCGTGCTTGAGGAACGACCGCTTTTGGCACCTGGCGGACACCGGCGGAC
>Ga0114919_10001475_pt1 | contig 18860 bp, 19 predicted proteins | sample BlataG_FD_88682 | JGI IMG/M metagenome (GOLD analysis project Ga0114919, IMG submission 88682) | Deep subsurface microbial communities from Black Sea to uncover new lineages of life (NeLLi) - Black_00105 metaG | ecosystem: Environmental > Aquatic > Marine > Oceanic > Sediment | place: Atlantic... | reverse complement strand
ATCCTCCGCCGCCCGCGATCAGAGAGGCCATGGCGAAAGCCGTTGAAAGAAAAGAGAGGGGCCTCGAGGTCTTTGATTTCAGCAGCGGCAACATCGGCAACCTGCTGGCAAGCCAGACGATATTTGGCAAGTTCGAGCTCACAGTCAACGATTCCGTCCCCGCTGAATTGAAGGGAATGGTCGAGGGATTGAGAGAAGGCGTGCTCGGCTCCTATTACCCCCATCCCAAGGGGCTTGCCTATTCTCCCACCGGCGGGACGCAACCTATCAGGAAGCTGGTGGCCCAGTATTTCAGAGAAGTACACGGAGTCCCGGTTTCGGATGCTGACACCGACAGAGTCATAGTAACGGCCGGCGGACAGCAGGCCATGGCTTCAGCCCTCAGGTCCATAAAGCCCGGAACACGTCTCCTAGTGCCCAGATGGGAGTACGCCCCTGCCTCGGGTACGGTCAAGTTCCATAACCTGAGCGAAGTTCGAGTGGAGATGAATGAAGACCTCTCCCTCAACATCGACGATTTGAAGAGGAAGGTCACCGAGAACTCGGTGTTCTACCTGAGTATGCCCAACAACCCCTGCGGATTCCTCTCGCCCGAAGACCTGAGAGTAGTAACGGAGGTGCTTTCAGCTAACGGGGGCGGCGTGGTCTGGGACGCCCCGTACCTGTTCACCATACTCAGGCTCACTTCCACGGACGCGAGATTCGACAAGGAGTTGCTGCAACAGAAGCTCAACGAGTTCAAGGAGATCGCAGCAAAATACCATGAACATATGTGTATTCTGTCGAGTCTATCGAAGACGTGCCTGATCGCCGGCCTGAGGTTCGGGTTCGCATTCGCCAGCAAACAGTGGATAGACAATATGGAGGCGATAATCGGAAGAGAGAACCTCAGCAGCCCCACTGCATCGTTCATCGCCGGCAAGGAGATCCTTCAGAGGTTTCTTCAGCAACCCACCAGCTACGAGTGGGTCTGCCGGGTGCTTGCCGGCAGGCTGACAGTGCTAATGGGAGAAATTGGCGAGCGGCTCATGCTACCAGGAAACGGAATGTTTGGGGCTCTGTATGTCCCGGTCCTCACAGGCCAGTCCGGCAGCAAGGCATTCGCCGACAAACTCATAGAGGATTTCGGGATAGTGACCGTCCCGGGTGATCAGTTCTACGGTGGTCCGGCAAACGCTGTCAGGCTTTCACTGGTCTCGGTTCCCTGGAGCGAAGGGGAGGAGGCCTGGATAGCCAGCGTCAAGGCCCTCAAGGCCGCTCTGGCAAAGCTAGGCGCTGCCGGCTAGCCGTGCCGCCTGGAGTGGACAGACTATGGGAGCTTCGGAACAACCGTGGGCTGCGCTACAAGGCAACGGCCGCAGAGCTATCCTCTTGAAACTGGCCCGGGGAGTCAGGGAAAAGCGTCAGTCAGCGTTTTCGCCTCTGAGTTTCGTATACTTCCGGTAGTTGCCTTTGACCAGATGCACCGGATACTTATCCCGGTTCTTTTCCAGCTTCTTCGTGACAGCCCTGGCCAGGTCGATGCTGCTGACATTGGCCAAGCTGAGACAAAGGATGATGATATCAGCCAGTTCTTCTTCCAGCCTGGCGGACCTCTCGGCGTTCTCCAGAATACTCTGTGCTTCCTTCTCTCCCATCCATTGAAACAGCTCCATCAACTCTGCCGCCTCTATGGCAATCGAGATGGCCAGGTCCTTGGGGTTGTGGTACTTTGCCCAGTCTCTCTCATCGATGAACTCCTGGACTAGCTGCCTCAGTTGGTATGTGGTAGCCTCCCTGTCAGACATGGCGTCCGATTTCCTCATGTTGCGCCGCCTTTTATCGGACCGCTCCTCCACAACTCCCTCACTCCCTACTCCGCGCCCTTGAAATGTGACATGTCAAGCCCGGTAGGGAAGTCCAGCACGGCCGGCGTACCCTGTTTGTTGACCTTCAGTGCCTCCTCCAGGGCCGGCCGTATGTCACACGGTTTTTCGATCCTTCTCCCATAGCACTTGCATGCTTCAGCCCATCTGACGAAGTCAGGCTGTACCGTGAAGCTGGTGGTATTCCAGCCCACGGTCTCCACCTGGTAATACTTTGGCCACCCGAAAGCGGAGTTGTTCAGCACCACCCACGTGCATCCTGCATTGTACTGTGCTGCCGTGGGCAGTTCCTTCATATACATCTGGAATGCGCCGTCGCCGACAACACATACCACATTCTTATCCGGCCGGGTCAGCTTGGCGGCAATCGCTCCAACCACACCCATTCCCATACATGTCTGCTCCGCGACCGGCACGCATCCCGAGCCTCTTCCAAGCTTGTAGTAGGGGAAGACATACGACCAAGTATCCTGGGAGCCGTTCTCATTGACCAGGATTGTGTTATCCCCGAACGTACGTCCGAGCTCAAATACTATGCGCTTTGCCGGAATCGGAGTGGCTTCGACCATACACTCTGCCTCCAGTTCTGTCTCCAATTCCCTCTTCGCCTTCATCAGTTCCTCTATCCGGGGCACCGACTCAAAGTGGCCCGCTCCCACTCCCCTCCCTTTCAGAACATCAGTCAACTGCCTCAATACGATTCCAGCATCGCCGACAATGGCCGTATCGGGTACCCAGTTTCGTCCTATTTCAAATGGGGAGATATCAATCTGAATGAGATTGGCCCCCCTGGGGAAGTCCCGCCACCGGTGGGTCTGAAAGGCCTCGTTCCTGGTTCCAATCGCTATCACCAGGTCAGCCCTGGAATATACCTGCTTGGCGACCCTGTTCCTGTACAACCCACCCAAGCCCAGTGCCAGGGGGTGCTCTTCAGACAGTATTCCCCTTCCTGCGGGCGTGGTCAGGAATGGCATAGCCAACAACTCGACAAACTCCTTGAACTCCCCCGAGGCCCCGGAAAGGATGGTCCCGTTGCCTGCTATCGCCACCCTCCGCTCAGCCTTCAGAATCAGATCTGCGGCTTCATCAATCAGTGCCGGGTCGCCCGCGTAGCGCATCTTCTTCGCCGGCACATATTCCGGCAGGTCAATCTGCATATCGAGCCCGTGAGTGATGTCCCCTCCGACATCGCAGGGTATCTCCAGGAAGACCGGCCCCGGCTGCCCGTTCATGGCTACGGAAAACGCCCTCCGTACAAACCACGGTATCCGCTCGGTATAAGGCACGCGGGCGCTCCATTTCGTCACCGGCCTCATCATTCCCAGTTGATCACACTCCTGAAACTCCCCCATACCCTCGGTCTTCTGGCTGATGGAGGGACATATCATTACCAGCGGCGAACAGGCAGAATACGCCTCCAGCGCTCCGGGAACCATATTGGCAATGCCCGGGCCGGTGCTGGCGCTGCATACGCCGGGCTTCCCACTCAGCCTCGAGTACGCCATTGCCATGAACGGGCCCGAGCCCTCGTATCTCAAGTTCACCGGCCTTATTCCTGGAACCTTTTCCGCATATAGCTGAAGATGACTGTCCCCTATGCCAAAGGTGAACTCAACTCCCTGAGCCTTGACCATGTGTGCGATTGCTTCCCATGGATACACTGCCGGGTCACCTCCGTCGCCGCTATTTCACCGGACCGTCCACATACCCGATAGGGCAGATTCGGACTTGAGTATCACTCCGGCTCAAACGAAGCAAAGTAGACGCCTCGGGTTCTCAACCATGAGCGCGTCAATCACCTCTGGAGCCACGCCTCGCTTGTGCATCATCGGCACCACGTAGTTTGAGATGTGACAGTAGCCCCACCCACCATAGCGAACTCGCTTCGACTTGGCACAGATGTCATGTGAAATAAGGATCTGGTTGAGATAGCCCTCCTCAGCAAGCTGAAGAATCTCGTAGATCCGCTGCGTATCATTTGGCAGATCCAGGAAGTCATCCGCCGTCCAGTAGCACGGAAAGTGACCTTCCCATCCCCACAGGTCATACTCCAGGGAGCAACCCATCCTTGCCAGTCTGGAACGTTCGCTGTGGTCCCGGATGCGAGCGTCAATGTGACTTATAACCACCCGGTTCAGGTCAGCCCCGGCCTCACCCAGAATCTCGATAATCTCGAACGGAGCCTCCCTGTTCCGTCCGGGATGCATGTTTATCGATGCTCCGGTGCGCTGCTGAGCATGGGCGGCAGCGCGGATGACTTTCCGTTCATCGTCATGCAGCGGCCAGGAACAGCCTATTTCACCTATGATTCCAGCACGAACCCCGGTATCGCCCACTCCCACAGCGATATCCCGCACGATCTCCTGGCAGATCTCCTCTTCCGTCTTGGCAGAGATCTCTGAGCCGAGGGATGATCTCACGTAATAGCCCGCCCCCATAACCACATTCAATCCAGTCGTTCGCGAGATACGTGCCAGAGCTCTGGGGTCACGGCCTATGCCGACAACCGTGAGGTCCACAATCGTACTGCCCCCACCCTTCTTGAACAGCATGGCCTCTTCGATGGCCTCCTGCTCGTCAAGCAAGCACACGTTATCCAGGTTCTCATACGGGTGGTAGCGCAGCCAGCTCAGGTTTCCCCAATCGACCGGCTGACGGGCTAGTCCTTTCTCGCTGGCTCCGGATGGTTCCGTGAAGATGGTTCTTCCATCGAGTAGCAGGTGCTCATGGGGGAGTGTGATTCCCAGGCTGTCGCCCTCGATCAGCCCCAGTACCGTCTGAGCCTTCCCAGCAAGTTCACCTATGGCCATAAGCTACACAGCTCCTGCTCATGAGGCGATCGCTCTGACATCTCCTTCCAACACAGTCGCGCACCTGCGTCTCCGCGACAGAACTATACTATCCTGCGACGCTGAGGACAACAGCTCCAGGCCAGTGTCGAGGAGCTTTGACCTCTTCGCCAGGAGTATCGCGATATGGTCGGCCCAGACAGAACAAATGAAATGAGCGGACTGGCTAATGTATAATGGACTACTAGAGGCACGTAAGCGATAGCACAGGCAATACGCAAGCCTCAAAGGAGGAGCCATGGGGGATAGAGTGGCCATCTTCATAGATGGGAGCAATCTGTATCATGCCCTGGAGGGCAATTTCAGACGCCATGACATCAACTTCGCCGAGTTCGCCAGCAAGCTTTCCGGCCAGAGGCAGCTATTTCGAACATACTACTACAACGTACTGCAGGACGCAGTCCGCTGGCCCGAGGGCCACCGGGAACAGCAGGAATTCCTCAACATCCTGCGTTTGACCCCTTATCTGGAGATGCGCCTGGGCAGCACCAAGCCAGCAGGGGGTACCCCGGTGGAGAAGGGCATAGATGTTATGCTGGCCACAGACCTGCTATATTTCGCCTGGCACGATTTCTACGACGTGGCAGTAATCGTTAGCGGGGACGCCGATTTCGCCTACGCACTTCAAGCAGTGAAGAATATGGGCAAACATGTCGAAGTTGCCTACTTCGAGAGCGGTGTATCGAAGGATCTGCTGGAGGTAGCCGACGCCCGGCATATACTGAACCGCTCCTTCTTCGAAGGTCTGTGGACAGGCAGACGTCGCGCCAGACGGAGAAGGCCAATTGCCGAAAACAGAGGGGGCGCCACTCCGCTCAATTCCGCTGACGAAAGGCAGACCTGACATGATAGGGATGACGATGTGGAGAGCGAGACTGCATGTTCCGGCGGCGTTAGCTTTGCTAGTAGCGCTGGTGCCTATCCTCTTGCCCGGGTGCAGCGGGCAGACATACACGCAGACTATCCACATTGGCGTTGAGCAGGTGAACGTGGGAGGCATCACGGCAAGAGTCGAGTATTATCGGTCCGGCGAACTGGTGAATTCAGTGAACCTCATTGACGGAAACGGTGACGGCGTTATCGACGGCAAGTCAGGGCCCGCGCAGCCAGGGAATTGGCCCAAGGGGTGGGAGTGGTTTGATGACCTGTACGCCGATGTTATCGTGGGGCATTCCACAATAGCCCTGACGGAAGACAAGGTAACGGTTCAAGATGGCACCACGTACGAGTTCATCACCGGAGAGTACGAGTGTGAAAGGGTTGGGTGAACCGACCGTGTTCGGAGGCTGAGCATGTCTGAGGAATGCCTTTTTTGCCGCATCGTTGCCGGCGAGATACCGAGCGATATCGTTTATCAGGATAATGACTTCCTGGCCTTCAGGGACATCAACCCGCTGGCACCCAAACACATTCTTGTCATACCTAAAGCCCACATCTCCTCCCTGGCAGGTCTTGCTGACCAACAGCAGGAACTCATGGGGCGCCTGATAATCCTGGCCACAAGGCTGGCAGAGAAAGAGGGAATCGGGAAGAGAGGCTATCGACTGGTGTTGAACTGCGGCGCCGAAGGGGGACAGGTGATACGCCATCTTCATCTCCACCTCCTAGGCGGCAGGAAGTTGGATGACCAACTCGGCTAGATTGATCCCCTCTCTTACCCTCCACGGCTGACTGAGCGGCCATTCCCACGTGCCAAGGCACAACGCCCCTGACAACGGCAATCCGATGGTTCCCCCCGTCACAAGAAGTACATACTCCCTCTTCAACATGCTATAGTCCTGTCTGAAGGAAGTGCCCCCTCCTTCAAAGGAGGCAGTAGCAGTAAATGAAGGAGATAAGGTTGCACGGGAGGGGAGGCCAGGGAGTCGTCGTGGCGGCCCGGATACTGGCCAGCGCCTTTGTCAGAGAAGGGAAGTACGGCATGGCCTTTCCCAAGTTCGGTTTTGAAAGAAGAGGGGCACCGGTAGTAGCTTTTGCGCGCTTTGATGAGAAGCCGATAAGGGAGAAGACGCAGGTGTATGAACCTGACTGTCTCATAGTGGCGGATCCCCGACTCATTCGCTCCGTCGATATATTCGAAGGCATAAGACCTGACGGTATTCTAGTTATGAACGCAGTTGAACCAGTGCGTGAGCGATGGCACGAGAACCTGGTGGCCGTTGTTACCGTCGATGCCACGGACATAGGTCTTAAAGAAATCGGAACACCAATCACCAACACCTGCATGCTCGGAGCTTTTGTTCGGGCCACCGGCTGGTTGGAACTCGACTCCCTCCTGTCCAGCCTGGGCGAATACTTCGACGGCAGCCTGCTGGAAAAGAACAAGAAATGCGTGCAGAGAGGCTACGAGGAGAGCACAGCGCTAGGGTTGCGAAGGAGCTAGTATGAAATTCCAGAGCGAATATGATGCCCCCTGGTCAAGTTCAGCAGAGCTGCATGTTCTCAACACGGGTGAGTGGAGGTACCAGCGACCGGTAATCGACGGGACCAAATGCATCAAGTGCGCCGCCTGTTCCCTCTTCTGCCCTACAGGTTGCATGAAGGACATCGGTGATCAGTTCACCGCAGATCTGGATTTCTGCAAAGGGTGCGGGATCTGCGCCAGAATATGCCCCGTGGGGGCCATCGCCATGGAGAGGGAGGCATAAGATGGATGCCAAGTCGGAGCGTCAGCAGGAACGCAGGGTCCTAACCGGAAACGGTGCTGCGGCATACGCTGTCCGGTTGTGCAAGCCGGATGTCATCTGTGCCTATCCCATTACGCCTCAAACAGAACTGATTGAAACGCTGTACCGCTTTCAGGCCGACGGGTCAGTGGGTGCCGAGATGGTTGAGGTCGAGGGCGAGCATTCGGCTATGAGTGTTCTGATCGGCGCCACTTCGGTCGGAGGTCGTGCCTTCAGTGCCACTTCCGCTCAGGGGTTGTTCTTCATGTTTGAGCCCTATATCTTCGCGGCACTCCAGAGGCTTCCCATCGTCATGGTCAATGTCAACCGGGAGGCCATGAGCCCCACCACGGTCGCCAGCTCGGAACAGGACATCATGCTGGTCAAGGACGCTGGCTGGATTCAACTGCATGTGGAGTCCTGCCAGGAAATCCTGGACACCATAATCATGGCCTACAGGTTGGCTGAGGACCCTCAGGTGATGGTTCCAGTCACCGTATCCTACGACGGTTACTACCTCTCCTATTTCTCAGAGGCGGTCGATATTCCCCCGCAGGAAGCAGTGGATGAGTTCCTGCCGCGTCGGGAGATGAGCCCCAGGCTGGACCCCCAAACACGGATGACCATCGCGCCCTTCGGCGATCCCCTGGTGCCGGAGTACCGCTACAAGCACCTCGCTGCTCTGCAGCGCTCCAAGGGGAAGCTGGAGGAAATAGACGGCGAATTCCAGCAGGCCCTCGGCAGGGGCTACGGCGGCCAGATTGAAGAATACCGGTGCGGCGACGCCGACATAGTCCTGGTAACCATGGGAAGCTGCACGGGCACAGCCCGGGTTGTAGTCGACCGAAAGCGTGATGAGGGCCTAAAGGTGGGGCTGGTCAAGATCAGGATGTTCCGTCCATTTCCAAGGGAGAGGCTACTCGGCGCGCTCCAGGCCAAGAAGGCCATAGGCGTAATAGACAGGAATGTTTGTTTTGGCTGGAACTGCGGCCACCTGATGGTGGAACTGAAGGCTGCCCTGAACGGGATGGAGCCTCAGCCGCTGTTGCTGAACTTCATCGGTGGGCTGGCCGGTGCCGACATAACTTTACAGCATATCGGAGGAATCATAGACACTGTTCACTCAGCAACTCAAGGGAGGCACTGTGAAGAGGTGGCTTTCCTGGATGTGGAGTGAGTCAGGAGGGACAAGATGCATAATCTGGTCAAAGAAGCCTCGGCCTTGAAATACCTGCAGAAGGAAGACCCTCTGTCTCCAGGGACAAGCGCCTGCATAGGCTGTCTGGTCGAGCTGTCATTGAGGTTCACCCTGAGAGTTCTGGGAAAGGATGTTCTGCTCTTTACTGCGCCCGGCTGTGCAGTGACATTCACGCTTGGATTGGGAAGCCATTCTCAGGTCAGACTGGCTCAGTTCCCTGCCCTGCTGACCAATGTGGCCTCACTTATGACGGGAGCGAAAAGGTACTACCAGCACGCAGGGAAGAGTACCCAGACCGTGGCCTTTGTCGGTGACGGCGCCACCGTGGATATAGGCTTTCAGCCGCTCTCGGGAGCTGCTGAACGGCAGGAGAACCTGGTCTACATCTGCTACGACAACGAGGGCTACATGAACACCGGCGTCCAGAGAAGTAGCAGTACGCCCCTGATGGCCCGCACGACTACCTCCCCTGTGGGAAGAAAGCGACATGGGAAGGAGCAGAACAGCAAATACATGCCCCTGTTGATGCTCTTCCACGATGTTCCTTACGTCGCGACGGCGACAATCGCCTATCCCCGCGACTATGCCAAGAAGCTCATCAAGGCGATGAACGTTACAAAAGGGCTGTCATACATCCACCTCTTCACGCCCTGCGTGACCGGCTGGGGGATCCCTGTGGATAGAGGCCTCGATGTGTGCAACGCGGCGGTGGAAACGAACTACTTCCCCCTCTGGGAAGCCGAAAAGGGAAAGGTACGCCTCACGCAAGAGATCACCGACCCCAAGCCCATCCATGAGTATACCGAGCTGTCACGCAAGTACGCCCACCTTACAACCCAGGACCTGGAACAGATTCAGGAAAAGGTGAATGCCAGATACGCCATGATCAGGACTCTGGCGGGGAAAGGATAGAGCTGGGAAGCCGGATGACCAAAGGGGCCGGATGGGGAACCTGGTTACAGTGATTCCAGTTTGCTCACTAGCTCTGCTACCACCTCATCGGGCGTGGACGCTCCGGCAGTGACCCCCACATGGCGTTTCCCTGCAAGCCAGCAGCTCTCCACTTCGCCTGCCCCTTCCACAAGATGGGTTTCCACTACAGGAGAACAAAGCTCAGCCAGGCGCTTGGTGTTGGCGCTGTTGCGTCCTCCTATCACTATCATGAGCTGGCTTCTCGTGGCCAGTTCCAGGGCCGCTTCCTGCCGTCTTCGCGTCGTCTGGCAGAGAGTATTGACGATGCGCAGTTCATCAAGATCGCCGTTCTCACCCCTCTCTCCCCCGCTCCTCTCGTCTGCGGCATCCCCGGCGGCAATCACAGAGGGAACGGCACACATAAGCTTGCCGACAAACTCAACGAAAGCAGGCCAAGTCTGTGTCGTCTGGGATATGATGCCCACGCGATACCCCGGGTGCTTCTTCTCTCCCGCCCTGCCTGAGGTCAGGCCTTCTCCTCTCAATAGCAACAAGGATATGTCAATCTGGGCCGCATCAAGGGCCGCCACACCCCTGCCCCCGGCCCAACCCAGCAGCCCTTTGACCTCGGAGTGTTCCGCCTCTCCGAAAACGATGACATGGTAGCCAGCCTCAGCCAGCTCCCTGGCGGTGTTCTGCGCCCTGCGGACTATGGGGCACGTAGTGTCAATGACATGAACACTCCTGGCCTCGACGTCAGCCAGCACAGCCGGGGCTGCGCCGTGTGCGGAAATAGCCAGTACCCCACCCGTGGCCTTATCTGGCTCATCTACTGGCGTGACCCCTACCTCGGCCAGCTGCTGTACCAGCCGCTGGTTGTGCGCCACCGGCCCAAGCGTCTCCACCCTCCCGTACTGGATGGCGGCCTTCTTCAGCATCTTGACCGCTCTCCTCACGCCGAAGCACAGGCCCAGGTCCCTGGCCTTCTCAATCTCCATATGCTCCCTGGTACTCCTCAGGCAGCAAGGCGGCGATTCTTCTCATCAGCAAGTCGGTCAGCGCTCTACTCTGCGACCGGCTCAGCCTGCCGTCGACGGCCGGGAGTGCAAAAGATTGGCCAATGGTGATGACTATGAGATGCCGCCTCCATAGCCAGCTTATCCCGGTGAGCTTCTCTGTGCCTGTGATGGCCACAGGCAGGACAGGGGCGCTCATTTGTGAGGCAAGCACGGCGGCTCCAGGCTTGCCTGGCAGCAGCTTGCCGTCTCGGTTCCTCTTGCCCTCAGGGAACATACCCAGGGCCAGTCCTTGGCTCAATATGTTCCTGGCCTGTGCCAATGCCTCCCGCTTGTCCCTGATTGTCCCTCGGCGCGGTATTGAGAAGGCTTGCGCCCACCGTAGAAAAGGACCGACAAAGGGATAGCGGAAAAGCTCCTGCTTCGCCATGTACGTAATCCACCGGGGAAAGGTGCATCCCAGCAGCACAGGGTCAACCAGGTGAACATGATTGGCGACCACGATAAGCGGACCAACCGGGGGCACATTCTCCCGCCCCCGAATTTCCCAGGAGAGAAAGATCCCGTGGAGGAATCTGAGAATAGCTAAGACGACCTTTTGGGACCGGGTCATCGATTCATCAGCCCGGAGGAGTCATTCTAGTCCGCAGGCGAAGAATCCTCGTTACTAAACCCAATGGCCAAATCATATATTCTATCCACCACCTGCTCCAGGCTCAGTTCCTCTGTGTCAATGACCACGGCGTCCGCGGCGGCTTTGAGCGGCGAGATAGCTCGGTGCATATCGTTGTCGTCCCGGCGTTTCAGTTCAGTGAGGACGACTTCATAGTCTGGTTTCCTGCCGCGCTCAAGCAATTCCCTGTAGCGGCGCATGGCCCTCGCCTCAACGGAGGCCACCATGAAGATCTTCAAGTCAGCCCAGGGCAGAACCACTGTGCCAATGTCCCTGCCGGCCATCACCAGCTTCCCCCTCCGGGCGACTCTGCGCTGCTCGGAGACCATCTTCTCCCGCACTTCAGCCACCTTTGATACCAGAGCGACGTCCTCTTCTACCTCGGAGCGAGTCAGCTTTGAAGAGACATCCTTGCCGTCAATAAGAACGGAGAGGCGCTCCTCTTGACCCGCCACGAATTCAAACTTCGTCATTCCAGCCAGGCGAGAGAGGCCGCTTTCATCCTCCGAAGAGAGACCTGACTGGATCACTCTCCAGGTGAAGGCCCGATAGATAAGCCCGGTATCGAAAAAGCAAAAGCCGAGTCTCCTGGCCAGCAGAGAGCCAACGCTAGACTTGCCAACTGCCACAGGACCGTCAAGGGTAATCAGCTCCAGGTTCAAGTCAAGAGTGTAGTATAGCAGACCCCCAGGCCAACTCAAATTCGCCAGCAGGGCTCCAGAACCTTGGAAAAGTCGAGCGGGACTGGAGTATAATATGCGCCAACGAAGCAACAGCAAGAAGGAGGCAGCGATGTCACAGAAGGTAACCAAAGAGGAGCTTCTGGCCAAAGCGAAGAAACCAGCGGAAGACGCCATGAAGCTGCACGGGTTCTACCATGGCAAGATGCAGACGATGCTCAAGTGCCAGGTCCGTAGTTTCCAGGATTTCGCCATCTACTATACCCCCGGGGTTGCCGCGGCCTGCCGGGCAATCGAGGCCGACGAGTCAAGGTTTCACGAGCTCACCAACAGGGGGAACACCATAGCTGTGGTCACCGACGGCACCAGGGTGCTCGGCCTTGGCGACATTGGCCCCAAGGCGGGCTACCCCGTCATGGAAGGAAAATGCCTGCTGTTCAAGTATCTTGGCGGGGTAGACGCTGTGCCCATTTGCCTAGGCACCAAGGACCCTGATGACATCATTCAGGCGGTCAAGTGGCTGCAGCCATCGTTCGCCGGCATAAATCTGGAGGATATCTCCAATCCCAAATGCTTCTACGTTCTGGACAAACTGAGAGCAGAGGCGGAAATCCCCATATTCCATGACGACCAACAGGGAACGGCTACAGTAATGCTGGCCGGCCTGATAAACGCTCTGAAGATTGTGGGCAAGAAGATAGGCGAGGCCAGGTTTGTCCTGAACGGCTCCGGCGCAGCCAATGTTGCCTCCGCCAGACTGCTCTTCGCCTACGGAGCCAATCCTGAGACCACTATCATCGCCGATAGCAAGGGCATCCTCCATCCGGGACGGAAAGACCTGGAGGAGGCGAAAGACACGTACGTCGACAAGTGGCGGTTCTGCCAGACCACCAACGCCGAGGGAAGAACCGGTGACCTATCTGACGCGCTGAAAGGTGCAGATGTCCTCATCTCATACTCCAAGTCGGGACCCGGAGTCATCGCACCGGAGAGCATCAAGGCGATGGCCAAAGATGCTATCTGTTTCGTGTGTGCCAACCCCATCCCGGAGATCTGGCCGTGGGAGGCAAAGGAGGCTGGAGCCAGGATCGTCGGCACCGGCAGGTCCGATTTCCCCAACCAGGTAAACAACTCCACGGGCTTTCCCGCCATTTTCCGCGGCGTTCTTGACGTAGGAGCCAGGACGATCACCGACGAAATGTGCATCGCTGCCGCCGAATCGCTGGCCAGATACGCCGAAGAGCAGGGCATAAGCGATGACTATATTGCCCCAACGATGGGAGAGCCTGAAGCTTTCATTCGCGAGGCAGTAGACGTGGGAATGAAAGCTCAGGAACAGGGAATCGCCTCAATACAAATCAGCCGTGCTGAGCTCCGCAAGAAAGCCGAGCTCATGATAAACAGCTCCAAGGCAGCGCACGATGCCCTGGTGAAGGCAGGGAGCATTGCTCCCGCAGTAACCTAAGGCCAAGGGAGGTGCATCCAGCCCATGAGAGAGATCGAAGTCGGTCACGTCACCGAAACCGTAGCCCGTCTGTTTGAGCACTCCTGCCACTATCTCCCCGCGGACGCACTCGCCGCTCTCCAGAAAGCCAGACGGGAAGAGGAGTCACCGGTGTGCCGGGACGTATATGACAGAATGCTGGAAAACGCAGAGATAGCAGGCAGGGAGAAGATTCCTCTGTGTCAGGATACCGGAGTCGCAGTAGTAATGCTGGAGTTGGGCCAGGAGGTCCACATAACAGGCGGCGACCTCTACACAGCGGTGAACGAGGGAGTCCGCCGGGGTTATGCCGGGGGCTATTTGCGCAAATCCATGGTCAGCCGCCCCTTCTCTGCCAGGACAAACACCAAGGACAACACGCCCGCCGTCATCCACACCGACGTAGTTCCCGGGGACAAGCTCAGAATCAACGTCCTGCCCAAAGGCGGGGGCAGTGAGAATATGTCTCGCCTGACGGTGCTATCTCCATCGCAAGGCCGCCAGGGGATCATAGACTTCGTGGTGAATCGTGTCGAGGAGTCCGGCAGTAACCCCTGTCCTCCCGTCATCGTCGGCGTCGGTATAGGTGGCACTACGGACAGGACCATGATGCTGGCCAAGAAAGCGCTGCTGCGCCGGGTCGGTGAACTGAATGCGGACCCCGAGATAGCCGAACTGGAACAAGATATCCTCAAGCGGGTCAACGGTCTAGGCATTGGAGCCATGGGGTACGGGGGCACGATCACCGCCCTGGCAGTCCATGCTGAGGTCTTCCCCGCACACATCGCCAGCTTGCCAGTAGCAGTCAACATGCAATGCTGGTGCGCTCGCCACGAGGAAGCGACCCTGTAGACGGAGGTGAAAAATGGCTGAAGTCGCCGCGAAAGTCCAACTGCTTGACATCTACGTAATGGGCAAGCGTTTTCAGGTCCCCGAGGGACTTACCATCCAGGCTGCGCTGGAGTATTGCGGCTACAACCTCATCCGGGGCGTCGGCTGCCGCTCTGGATTCTGCGGCGCCTGCGCCACCGTATACTGCTTCAGGAACGACTCTCAACTGAGATATGCCCTTGCCTGTCAGAAAGCCATAGAGCAGGACATGTACCTGACTCAGATACCTTTCTTCCCCACTGCTGAAGCTCTCTACAACGTGCAGGATCTCAAGCCAGAAGCCGGTGAAAACAAGCTGGTGCAGCTCTATCCTGATACCCTCACCTGTTTTGGCTGCAACAATTGCACCAAGAGCTGCCCTCAAGACCTGGAAGTGATGGAGATTATGTCCGCCGCCATTAGGGGCGACTACGAGAAAGTATACGAAAAATCCTTCGATTGCCTGCTGTGCGGATTGTGTGCCGCCAGGTGCCCTCAAGGGCTTCAGCCGTACGTCGTGGCCATTGCCGGTCGAAGGTTGAGAGGGGCCCACCTTGCTCCCAAGAGTCAGCACAACCTGGATAGGGTAAGGGAAATAGAGGAAGGGAACTTCGACGCTGAACTGGAGAAGCTGAAAAAGATGTCTACGGACGAGCTGCGAGAGCTGTATGCCAAGCGCGAGATAGAGCCTGCCCAATGAGACCGTGCACGGTGAGAGGCTTGGGCCTCGTGCGCAGAAGGAGGTAGTCGCTATGCCATACCCCGGTTACATGGAAGAGAGCAAGAGGAAGGTGGCGGAAAGCAGGCTGGCGCGATTGGAGAAGGGGCCGTTCCCCCGCATTCCCGCCGAGGAAAGAGAAGCGCTGGTCAACAAGTTCCATCCCGACTTCAATGGAGAGCAATTTCGTGAGCTGCGAGTGGGACCGAACAAAGGTGACCGCACGCCCCTGGAGATAGCTGACCTGCTGGAAGGAAACAGCCGCATCGAGCCCGGCAAGGTCCGTCTGGAAGAGGTTGATTACGATGTTGACGTCCTGGTGGTTGGCTGCGGCGGAGCCGGAGGATCGGCAGCGCTTCTGGCCGAGGAAAACGGCGCCAGCGTACTGATATCGTCAAAGCTGCGTCTGGGCGACGCCAACACCATAGGAGCCCAAGCGGGTACGCAGTCATGCGACAGACCCAATGACTCTCCTGCCATCCACTACCTGGACATAATGGGTGGGGGGCATTATGTCAATGACCCTGAACTGGTGGAGGCGCTGGCCAAGGACTCCCCCGACGTGATCAGGTGGCTGGAATCGCTGGGCGTCAACTGGGACAAGGAGCCTGACACCTCATATCATGAGCTGTCGGGTGGCGGTTCGTCCAGGAGAAGGATGCATTCATGTCGGGACTATACCGGACTCGAGGAGATGCGGGTCGTACGCGACGAGATCCGCCAGAGAAACATGCATGGCAGAAAGATAAACTGGCTGGAGTTCGAGCCGGCGATCGAATTGATACTGGATGATAGAGGCCAGGCGGCCGGTGCCATATTGATGAACCTTGAAACCAGGGGAATGACCATAGTGCGGGCTAAGGCAGTGATCATCGCCACCGGCGGGCTGGGTCGCACTCATATTCAGGGCTTCCCCACCACCAACCACTACGGTGCCACCGCCGATGGGCTGGTACTGGCCTATAGACTGGGGGCTCCGCTGGTGCACATGGATACCATGCAATATCATCCCACGGGTGCAGCTTTTCCTCCGCAGATCCTGGGGTTCCTGGTTACGGAGAAGGTGCGGACTCTGGGAGCGGAGATACTCAACTGTGATGGAGAGCAATTCATTCACCCTCTCGAGGCAAGAGATACGGAAGCCTCGGCTGAGATCCGGGAGTGCAAGGAGCGAGGCAAAGGTGTCACTACACCGACGGGCGAAGTCGGCGTTTGGCTGGATTCGCCGATGATTGAGATCAAGCGAGGGGAAGGCACTATCAGAAGAGAGCTGCCTGCTATGGTGCGGCAATTCGGCCGCTTCAATATCGACATCACCAGGGAGCCAATGCTGGTCTACCCTACTCTTCATTACCAGAACGGAGGCGTTGCCATAAAGGCTGACGCTTCCACCGCCGTGCCGGGCTTGTTTGCCGCAGGTGAGGTTGAGGGAGGAGTGCACGGAAGGAACAGGCTCATAGGCAACTCAACGTTGGACCTATTTGTCTTCGGGCGGCGAGCGGGTAGAGCCGCAGCCAGATGGGCTAAAGAGATGAGGCCGGGGAGACTCACTTTGGAGCACGTCACCAAATGGCAGCGTGAGATGAAGGAGGCGGGGCTGGAGGGGATGCCCGTCTCTCCCATGCTATTGCCCAACTATGCGCATCAGGAACCTGTCCCCGGCTTTCAGCCGCTTGGTCAGGTGAGCCCCTATACTCCATTCGGCGATAGGGCCACTCGCTGGATTTAGGAGAGGGATGACATGCCATTACGCCAGCAAACGGATGCCAAGGAAGTCGAACCCATACTGAACACGATCCTGAATATTGCCAGCCCACCTGTAGCTCGGTGCAGGCTGCTTTCCAGCGGATTCAATCCCGGTCACGCTCTCAACATAGCTGAAGATATTGGGGGACACAAGGAATGCATTGGATGCGGATGCTGCATAGACGCCTGTCCCTTCCTGTTTCGTGAGCCGTCCAGGCGGGAAAAGACGGAGCAGCGGACATCCATGGCGCTGGAAATCATAGTGGGTGCAGACTGTGACCAATGCGATGCCTGTGTTCTGGCCTGTCCCCAGGTGGATACCACCATCAAGAACTACGTAGTCAACCGCCGCATGATAGAAGTGATGTCTCGACTGGAGCAGAGAATAGGGGACGAAGACGAACCTGATCTGGACTTGTTTGTGGAGGAAGCCCTGGCCTGACCGCGATGCGGCGCCAAGGAGTGTCAAGGGGGATTTCAGATGGATTTCGAGATACCTGAAGAGCTGAAGATGGTTCAGAGCATGGTCAGGGATTTCGTCACCGACCAGCTCAAACCACTGGAAAGAACAGTCCTGGGGCGGGCCGCTGACCTGAGCGACGCCCAGATGTTTCTCCCTCCCGACAAAGAGCAGGAGTTGGTGGGAATGGTAAAGGAAATGGGGCTTTGGGGCGTCGGCGTTCCTGAAGAGCTGGGCGGTGTAGGCCTGGACACTCTGGGGACCTGCCTGGTGGAGGAAGAACTGGCCCAGACAGTCGTTCCTTTCGATCTTGGCGACGTGACGCCGCTGCTCTTCGACTGTAGCGAGCAACAGAAGGAAACATACTTCAAGCCAGCGCTCAACAGACAGAAACTCCCTTACCTGGCGTGGATGGAGCCCGCAAAGGAAGCGTCTGAGATTGAGGAGCTGGCACTTAGAGCTGAGAAGAGCAACGGCTCCTATGTTCTCAGCGGCAAGAAGATATCTCTCTCCAGGCCGGGCGAGGACTACTTCGCGGTAGTCTTTGCCACCAGCGGTCCTGAGCGACCGGTGAGAGAGCGGGTGAGCTGCTTCCTGGTTGACAAGGATTCTCCCGGCTTCAGCGTCGCTGGTGACGAGGAGATAACCGGCTGGGAGGCAAGGGAGAGAAAGCCTCTAACCCTGGTTTTCGACCGGTGCAAGGTGGGAGTGGAGAACATGCTCGGCGAGGAGGGAAAGGCTTTCCTGCTTGGCAAGAAGTGGCTTCCAGCAAGGAGAATCGTGCGGGGGGCCAGGTGTGTGGGAGCAGCCCAGCGAATACTTGACGAGTGCACCATCCAGGCCCAGACTTGGATGTCCTTCGGGCAGGCAATCTCGGGCAGGCCCAGCGTTCAGGCAGCGCTCGCCGATATCGCCACGAATATCCACGCCGCCAGGCTCATGGTCTATGAAGCCGCCTGGAAGGCGGACCAGGGGCAGCCAGTGCAGCGGCAGGCCGCCATGGTGAAGCTTTTCGCCACCCAGATGATCCATTTCGTCGCCGACAACGCAGCGCATATATTCAATGCGCCCGCCTATGTCGGAGGGCTGCCTATGGAGAGGTTCTGTCGCAATGCCATCGCCGCCAGCACTACCAGGCTTGCCCTGCAACTTCAGAGGAATATCATCGCCAGAGACATACTGAAAGGACTGAAAGTCTGAGGAGAGGAGGACTGCTATGGCTCAAGCCAAGAAAGTCGCGCTGCCATTCACTGACGAGACATTGAAAGACCTCAGGGCCGGGGATAACCTTTTGCTCACCGGAGTCATATATGTCGGCCGAGACGCGGCCCACAAGAGGATGATCGAAGCTCTGGACCAGGGCAATCCCCTGCCAGTAGATATCAAGGGGCAGACAATATACTTCATGGGCCCTTCTCCTGCCCGGCCAGGAAGGCCGATCGGCTCCGCCGGCCCCACCACCAGCGGCCGCATGGATGCCTACTCGCCTCGCCTGATAGCCGAGGGACTGAAAGGCATGATCGGCAAGGGCCTGCGGTCCAAAGCGGTCAGGGATGCCATGGTGAAGCACAAGGCAGTGTACCTGGGAGCCATAGGCGGCGCCGGAGCTATCATTTCCAAGAGCATAAAGAAGGCGGAAGTGGTGGCCTACGAAGAACTGGGTGCCGAGGCGCTTCGCCGCCTCGAGGTGGAAGACTTCCCGGTCACCGTGGTAGACGACATCT
>Ga0114919_10001472_pt1 | contig 18885 bp, 15 predicted proteins | sample BlataG_FD_88682 | JGI IMG/M metagenome (GOLD analysis project Ga0114919, IMG submission 88682) | Deep subsurface microbial communities from Black Sea to uncover new lineages of life (NeLLi) - Black_00105 metaG | ecosystem: Environmental > Aquatic > Marine > Oceanic > Sediment | place: Atlantic... | reverse complement strand
GCCGGCCGCGTCGGCGAGTTGCCGGAGATTGCCGGCGCGGCCGACGCCGACCTGGTGGCGTTGCTTGGCCACCCTGAATTTCGGATTCGCTATCTCGCCACCCGGGAATTGGCCAGCCGCGACCAGGGTCAGGCTGCCGCCGCGATCGACGGCTGGCTGAGTGATCTTTCGCCGGACGATCCGCAACGGCTCAGGCGGCAGGCGGAAGCCATGGCTGCCTTCTCAACAATCGGTGAACGACGGCCGGCACTCCTGGCTGAACTTGCCGCCAGCGATGATCACCATGCCAGGGCAGCAGCGATCCGGCAGCTGCGGTTCTGGCAGGCATCGCTTCCCGACCGCTACGAGCTCCTCGCCCGGGCCGCCGCCGACCAGTCGGGCCTGGTGCGGTTGGAGGCGGCGATTGCCGCGAGTTGGATCGGTACGTCCGAAGCCCTCGAGACAGTGATCGGCATTTTCCGCCGTCCACTGGGTGGTCACCTGGCCTATGCGGCGGTCGGTGCCCTTGAATCGGCTCCGCTGAAGCGGCATTGGCAGAACGACCCTGCCAGCCCGGTACCGGGGCTGTTGAAGCTGGCCCGCCGATCGCTTGAAATTCGTGAGCCGCGGGCACGCGGGAAAGATCTTGCCTTTGACCGCCGTCCTGAGACGGTGGAGGTGCGGATCTCCTGCGAGCCGGAGCGGATGCTCTTCAGCAACCGGCAGTTCAGCGTGCAGCCGGGCCAGCCGGTGAAGCTCGTCTTCACCAATCCCGACGCGACCGATCACAACCTGGTGCTTGTCCAACCCGGTGCGCTGGCCGAGGTCGGGATGGCGGCCAACGAGATGGCTCGTGATCCCAAGAACGCCACCAGCGACTTTATTCCGGCAGACAAGCAGGATCTGATCGTGGCAGCGACACCGATGATCGGGCCGACCCGCAAGGCGCTGGTGCATGTGCTGCGGTTTGAGGCACCGACTGAGCCCGGGGTCTATCCCTATGTCTGCACCTTTCCCGGCCACTGGATTGTGATGAACGGCACCATGGTGGTGGCCCGTGACACTGCCGAGGCTGAGCGGCTGCTGGAGGCCTGCCAGCCGACGATTGTGCAGACCTGGACACTCGACGATTTTCCGGAAGTCGCGATCAGCCGTGACCACCAGGCCCTTGCCCGCGGCCTGCATGCCTTCACCAAGGCCCAATGCAGCCAGTGTCATGTGGCAGCTGGCCACGGGGTGAACCTGGGGCCGAATCTGGCTGAAAGCGTCAAGAAACTTCAGGGCCGCGAACTTCTGGCGCACATTCTCGATCCGTCCAAGCAAATTGCCGACCAGTACCGCACCGTGCAGTTCATCCTTGAAGATGGACGTGTGATCTCAGGCGTGCTGGCGGGGGAAACGGCGGATGCCTGGAAAGTTCGGCCCAATCTGCTGACTCCTGATGTGATCAAGCTGATTCCCAAGGCCACCGTCGAAGAGCAGATTGCCTCCCAGGTTTCGCCGATGCCCGCCGGTCTGCTCAATGTGCTCACCAGGCGGGAGGTCGCTGACCTGCTCAGCTTCGTGGCGGCCGGCAATAAACTGCCCGCCGGCCTGATGCCCGACCATGGGGTCCCGAGAACGGAATGACCATGGCTGGAGAACCGGTAGCGGTCGGTTAGACTGCTGCGGTCCGGGCCGTGTGGCCGTTGGGCTTCGGGGTATTCAGCGGAGGCAACCCAGATGGAAAATGACCACAACGGTCTGCCGGCAACCAGCCGCAGCCGTCGCATCGGGATGCGGCTGTTTTTGATCTACGTCCTGCTTTACGCGGGCTTCATGGGCATCGTGCTCTTTCGGCCGGAGGCTCTCTCCTGGCGGCCGCTGGGGGGTGTCAACCTCGCCATCGCCTACGGCATGGGGCTGATCGTTGCCGCTTTTGTGCTGGCCCTGCTGTACATGGTCGCCTGCCGCGGTGACGGCCAGGATGACTGAGACTCATCTGCTTCCGAGGGATTCCACCAATGCTCTACGACTCCTCTCCTGTGGCCATTGCCATTTTCGCCTGCTTCGTGCTCGGCGTCGTCGGCCTGTCGTTCTGGCTCGGTCGCAAGGGCCAGTCGGCAAAGGGTTATTACGCTGCCCATGGTGAGATCCACTGGTTCGTCAATGGCATCGCCTTTGCGGGTGACTATTTGTCGGCCGCCTCGTTCCTCGGCATCTGCGGCATGATCGCCTTTTACGGCTATGACGGGTTTCTCTACTCGATCGGGTTTTTAGCTGGCTGGATCGTGGCGTTGTTTGTGATCGCTGAACCGATCAAGGCTCTCGGCAAGTTCACTTTTGCTGATGCCCTCGATTCCCGCTTCAACAGCCGCGGCATCAAGCTGGCCGTCGCCGTGTCAACGCTGGTGGTGAGCATCTTCTACCTGATTCCACAGATGGTCGGGGCGGGCCACCTGATCGTGCCGCTGCTGGGCCTGCCCTATGCAGCTGGGGTGATCCTGGTTGGTGTGGCAGTGACACTGATCGTGGTCACTGCCGGCATGGTCTCGACCACCTGGGTGCAGTTCATCAAGGGCTCGCTGCTGGTTTTCTTCTGCGGGATCCTGGCCGTGCTGATTCTGGGCCGCGGGCTCAAGGTGAACGCCGGCCGCTCCGGCAGCGAAGACCTGACGCCCCAGGTGCTCACCGTCACGCCCGACGGCCGCCGGCTGGTCAATGGCCAGCCGCAGTCGCGGGAGAATGATCTGCGGCCGGTCGGCACGATTCAGGCCCTGCCCGCCCGCTATGGCGAGAGTCGGACGACCGGATCGCTGCGGCCGCTGGAATATCTCTCGACGCTTGAAGATTCAAAGATCATCACCTGGGCGGCGAAGCGGCACAGTGACGAGGCGGGCAGCCACACCACGTACACCCCGACGGTGCGGGACGGGAAGGATCTGCTCAAGCCGGGGGGCTACTTCAAGGGCCTCTCCAGCGGGACGCTGACCGACCGGCTGAACTTCGCCAGCCTGATGCTGGCGCTGTTTTGTGGGACGGCCTCACTGCCGCACATCCTGATTCGGTACTACACCGTCAAGGACGCCGCCGCCGCCCGCAAGAGCACCGTGGTCGGCATCGCGGCCATCGGCGGCTTCTATGTGCTCACACTTTTCCTGGGGCTGGGTGCAATGACCAGCGGGGCTCTCGACCCAACCAGTTCGAACATGGCTGCGCCGCTGCTGGCCAAGTCATTCGGTGAGACCCTGTTCGCGGCAATCTCGGCCATCGCCTTTACGACGGTCCTCGGCACGGTCAGCGGCCTGATCATGGCGGGCAGTGGGGCGGTGGCCCACGATCTGGTCGAAAACTGCTGTGGGCTGACCATGACCGATCATGAAAAAGTTCGGACCGGCAAGATTGCAGCCGTCGGCCTCGGCATCATCGCGATGGCGCTCGGCATTCTGTTCAAGAACTTCAATGTCAGTTTTCTGGTCGGCTGGGCCTTTCACATCGCTGCCAGTGCCAACCTGCCGGCGTTGGTGATGCTGCTGTTCTGGCCGCGGACAACCAAGCAGGGCATCACGGCGGCGGTGACCGTCGGCATGCTTGCGTCGTTGGGCTGGATCCTGCTGTCAGCCGACACCTTTGAGAAGGTCTACGGCCTGCCCCGCGCTGACTCACCAGTCCCCTTCAGCCAGCCGGGTCTGGTGACAATCCCGCTCGGCTTTTTGGTGCTGGTGGTCGTGTCGTTGCTCTCACCCCCGCCACTGGCAGCTGGCGACCGTGAGGGGCAGGCGGTTAGTCCGTTGAATGGCTGACGGAGAGCACCCGGGCCGTGCTACGGCCAGTGGCGGAGAGCGTATGGGGAATCGACGCATCGAAATAGACGCTGTCTCCCGGTTCGAGCACGATGGCATCATCGCCATATTCCAACCGGGCCCGGCCATCAAGCACCATCAGAAATCGTTGGCCGTCATCGCTCTCCGCTCCATAGCGATCGCCGTTGCCTAAATGCAGCACCTGCGGCTGCATGGCGGCCCCCGGCCAACCGTCTGCGAGATGTTCTATCTTCCCAGCAGCGGTTCGTCCCTTCCCGTGCCGTCCGGGCAGCCGCTTCGAACTTGGCAATGACTGGCCGTTGCCGGCTCGTACCAGCACATGCCGCGGTGGGACGGTTAGTCCATCGACAAGTGTCTCGACACCGCAGCCGAGTGCTTTGGCCAGGCCGACCAGCCCTTCAAGCGATGGCGACAGCTGGCCGTTTTCCAGCTTTGAGAGCCAGCTGACGGTGAAACCGGTCCGAGCCACAACGGCTTCAAGAGTGAGCTTGCGGGCCAGCCGGGTATCCCTGATCCGGCGGCCAAGGATGGCAAGGTTGATCGAGGACGGCATCTCGCGTGAGATCTTTGAGCGGGTGATGATGATTGCGGCAGGGGAATATCCCGCACCGCAGCCTTGCCGCCCGATTTTTTACAAGAACCACCGAGTCCTCTCAAGAGGGGTTCTGTCATGCCAACGAAGTGGTCTGCACGAGGAGTCATCCGGAAACACAAAAAACCCCGCACTCGCCGAAGATTCGGGAGTGCGGGGGCTTTGGCTCAGTGTTGTTAGGAAGTTCAGGCGCCGGGGCGGCGGAAGTGCCGGTAGGCCTGGAGGACGTCATAGAGGTCCGAGGAGATGGTCACCTCGTCAGCCTCGAAGTCGGTCAACCAGGTCCGATCGCTCGCGACGGCGTCGGCCAGCGTCGGCAGAATCTCGCCCAGCGTGACCCGAACCGTGTGCGGATCGGCCGATTCACCCAGCAACGAAAGGCCGGCTGATTCAGTTTCAGGACCGTTGTAAACACGTAGTTTTCGCAGACCCATGGCAGACTCCCTCTTGCCGTTCATGCCCCCGAGGGGGCAATTGATGCCTGTCTGACAGGAGAGCCACGACCGCTTCCTGCGATCGGTGGGGCCCCGCGTGGGCGTGCCTCCTGCCTAAAATTGAATATCGGCAGACAGGGCCCGCAAAGTTTGGCCGAATTCGCCAGTTGTGCCGATTTTTCGTCGGTTAGGCTTGGCCGTTGGCCGACTGACTCTGCATCCGGCCGGCTCGGAGGGCCTCGCCAATGCTCTTGGGAACAAGGGCTTCGGCCTGGAGGACCCGGGCCCGGTTCTCAGCAGTAGCCGCTTTCATTTCCTGCTCGCGGGCGATGGCCACCGCTCGGCGTTCCTCGGCCTTGGCCCGGGCGACCCTGGTGTCGGCTTCGGCCTGGTCGGCCTGGAGCCGGGCACCGATGTTCTCGCCCACCTCGATGTCGGCGATATCGATCGAGACAATCTGGAAGGCCGTCTGGGCGTCGAGTCCCCGCTCCAGCACTGCCTTTGAAATTGTGTCGGGATGCTCCATCACCTCGAAGTGGGTCGCGGCAGAACCGATCGAGGTGATGATGCCTTCGCCCACCCGGGCGATGATCGTCTCTTCGGTAGCGCCGCCGATGAGTTGCAAGAGGTTGGTCCGAACCGTAACCCGGGCCCGAATCTTCAGTTCCACTCCATTGCGGGCAACCGCCGAAAGGGTCGACTTGCCGCTGGCCACGTCCGGGCAGTCGATCACCTTGGGATTGACGCTGGTCTGGACGGCATCGAGTACATCACGGCCGGCCAGATCGATGGCACAGGCGCGGTCAAAGTCGAGGTCGATGCCCGCCCGGTGAGCGGCGATTAAGGCCCTGATCACCCGGGGCACGTCGCCACCGGCCAAATAGTGGGCCTCGAGCCGGTTGGAGGAGATGTCTTTGCCCAAGCCGGCCTGTGTTGCCATGATCCGCGCCTGCACGATCGTGCGGGCATTCACTTTCCGCAGGCTCATGCCAAAGAGCTCCAGGAAGGTGACCGTCGCCTTCGACCAGTAGGCCTGAAACCAGATCTGCCCATAGTTGAAGATCAGCAGCAGCACCGCCAGCGCGATGATGCCAAGTAGAACACCGAGGACGGCAAGGGCAGCGGGGGGCATGGAAAGCCTCCTAGCGATCAATAATGAACCGGAATGAACTGTTCGTAAGATGCTAGTTGGATTTCGTCCCCAGGCAAACAGCCTGGCTGCGGTGGACTTTTTCCGCCGTCCGCTCCCCGCGGCGTCAGCTTATTCGCGGCTGATCCAGCCCCCGCCGAGCAGCCGCGTGCCGTCGTAGCAGACAGCGGGCTGGCCCGGCGTGATCGGGCCTGGAGCATCGATCGTCGGCTCCAGAAACCGGGCCGCGAAGCGGTCGGGGCCGTGCCGGGTGACGATCGCCCGGGCGGCTGGCCGCTGGGCCCGGCACTGCACAAGACACTCAAACGGCTCAGCGGGGACCGCTGCGATCCAGCTTGCCTCCGTGGCGACCAGGCTCGTCAGGGGCAACGCCTCGCGGGGGCCGACCACAATCCGGTTGGCCTCCGGCTCGATCCGCAGCACATACAGCGGGCTGCCGACCGCGATGCCCAGCCCCTGCCGCTGGCCGATTGTGAAGTGCTCAATTCCGGGGTGTTCGCCCAGTACCCGGCCTGCTTCATCGACGATCTCACCGGCCCGTGAGCCACCGATGCGATGGGCCACCAGCCGCGGATGTTCACCCGGGGCTACAAAGCAGATTTCCTGGCTGTCGGGTTTGGCTGCGGTGATCAGGCCGAGGGCCTCGGCCCGCTGACGGACCTCCCGCTTGGCGAGGCTGCCCACCGGCAGCAGCATCCGCTGCAGCCGATCGGGGCCGATGCCGAAGAGCACATAGGATTGATCGCGCGAGGTGTCCTTACCGCGGTGCAGTTCGGGGACGGCTTGTCCAGCACCTGCCGGCTCAAGCAACTGAGCATAGTGGCCGGTGGCCACGTGGCTGGCACCGACGGCATTGGCATGGTCGAACAGCCGGCCGAACTTGATCCACTGGTTACAGCGGACACAGGGGTTCGGGGTGCGGCCGGCGGCATAGTCGGCGGCAAAGCTGTCGATGATCTGCTCGAAGTCGTCGGTCAGGTCGAGGGGATAAAGCGGAATGCCCAGCCGATCGGCCACCCGCCGGGCATCGACAGCATCGCTCACGCTGCAGCAGCCCTGATGGCCGGGCCGTGCCGCAGTCGCCTCAACAACGGGCAGCTGTCCGGCCGCTGTCGGGAGTGCCGGCTGGCCGTGCCGCATGAAGACCCCGATGCACTCATGACCGGCCTCCACCAGCAACGCTGCGGCGACGCTGGAATCGACGCCGCCCGACATGGCGATCACAATGCGGGACATGGCGTGAACTGGGCTGGGATGGCGGTGCGGAAGGCCGCTGCCGAGCGGAATCAGTAATGCAGGACCGACTCGATTCGTTGGCCGGTGAGTCGCTCACGGCCACCAAGGCCACCGAGTTCGACCAGGAATGAGCAGCCGGCCACGGTCGCCCCGGCCGACTCGATCAGCCGGACACAGGCCTCGGCCGTGCCGCCGGTCGCCAGCACGTCATCGACCACCAGCACCCGGGCCTTCTGGGCGAGGATGCCCTTATGCATTTCCAGGGTGTCGCTGCCGTACTCCAAGTCGTAGCGATAGCTGATTGTCTCAGCTGGCAGTTTGCCCGGCTTGCGGACCGGGATAATTCCGACACCCAGCTTTACCGCCAGCGGGCCGGCAAAGAGAAAGCCCCGCGCTTCAACCGCCGCCACGGCATCGATGCCGTCGGCCTGCCAGGGTTCGGCCAGCCGGTCGATTGCCGTGGCGAAGGCTGCCGGCTCAGCCAGCAGCGGTGTGATGTCACGAAACAGGATGCCCGGCTTGGGAAAGTCGGGTACCGCCCGGATGTGTGTGGTGAGGTCCATGATCAGAGGGTAGCCGGCTCAGGCCCCCCGCCGCAACTGGCGGTTCGGTCGCATGCTGATGGTGGCCCGCGGCGTTCCCTCAATTTCAGCCGCCAGCGAGGCGAGTGTCTCTGACTCGATCTGCCGAACCCGCTCCCTTGTCAGGCCGAGGACGCCACCGATTTCTTTGAGCGTCATCGGCTCTCCGCCGCCGAGGCCGAACCGCAGGCGGATGATAGTCGCCGCCCGCTCGTCCAACTCGTCGATCCGCCGCAGCACATGCTGCAGCGTGTCTTCGTCCAGCAACACCTCAGCCGGGCTGCGGGCATTCTCGTCCTCGACAATGTCACCGAGGGACCAGCCCCCCTCAGCCTGATCGGTCTGGGGTCCGGCCTGATGCACCTGCATTGCCTTCTTGATGATCGGCAGTTTCTTGCGGGCCAGTCCGAGCATCCGGGCCACTTCTTCTGGTGTTGGCGTGCGGCCGAGAATTTCCAGCAGCCGGGCCGAGGCCCGTCGCCACTTCGAGAGAATTTCGACCATGTAGGCCGGAATGCGGATGGTCTTGCCGTTGTTGATGAGTGACCGTTTGATCGACTGCTTGATCCAGTAGCTGGCGTAGGTGCTGAACCGGGTGCCAACCTTCGGGTCGAAGCCCTCGACGGCTCGCAGCAGGCCGAGGTTGCCCTCTTCGATGAGGTCGGGGAGCGGCAAACCGCGGTTGGCGTACCCACGGGCGATGTTCACCACCAGTCGCAGATTGGCTCGCACCATGTGGTCTCGGGCGGCGGCGTCGCCCTGCTGCACCCGGGTGGCCAGTTGTTTTTCTTCGGCGGCACTCAGCAGTGACGTCTCGTTGATCTCGCGGAGGTAGGTCTCCAGCGGGTTTTGGGCGGGGCTGTTATCAGATCGGCGAATACGACTTGGCATGGCGGTAGCTGGGGCGTTCCTTCGATGGCTTGCTCGGCGGCAACCGTTCCACGACCGGAATCGATCGGGGCCGCCCTGCGGCCAGGACACAGACTCACGGGATCGCGAGCGGGAGGCGCGTCCTGGCCTCAGGAAGGACATCGGCCAGCCACCCTGGAAGCCTGCACAAGGGAAAGCGAAAGGGCCCCCTGCGCCGCCTGTAACGGCTACGCGGTGGTCGGTTGGCGCAGCCACCAGTCAACGATCACGACTTCGGGCGTCGCACCCAGTCGAATCGGGATGGTCGAGGTTCCAATTCCTCGAGAGACATACATTGCTGGCCCGCTGTCGACATACCAGCCATTGACGTAGCGGCCGCTGCCCGGCGGTGTCACAAGCGGAATACCCACGGGTGCTATCTGCCCGCCGTGGGTGTGTCCACTAAGCACCAGGCTGACTTCCGATTCCAGAAGTGAAGGCAGCAGATCACGAGTTGCCGGACAGTGGGCCAACACCAGATGGTCGACAGGAACCGAGGGACTGATGGTGCGCTGAGGCCTGGACGGCTGGCCGCCGATCAAATCATCGAAGCCGGTGACACGGAGAACGTGGCCGCGGTGTTCGAGGGTGGTCGAATCATTCAGCAGCAGTCGAAAGCCGTGATGGCTGAGCAGCTGTTGAAAGGCAGCTGGTCCGATCTCGGCCCGGTACTCCCAGTTTCCTATGACGGCAAGTCGTTCCGGTCCGCTGGGCAGTTGCCGGAGAAACTCTTCCAAGGGGCCGATTCCCCGTCGGCAGTCGAGAGTGTCGCCGGTCAGCAGTATGAGGTCGGCGGCGGCAGCATTAATTGTGGCCAGCAAGTCGGTGTGCAGCTCGCCGAAGCTCCGCAGGTGCAGATCACTCAGCTGGATGAGCCGCAGCGGTTGCCGGTCTGCAGTTGGCTTGCCAACAGATAACCGGGTGGTACCGAGCAGACAGGGTGCCACAAAAACCGACTCGGCCAAGAGACCCCCGCCAATTCCACAACTTCCGCCGGCGGCAGCCAGCCAATGACGGCGGCTCAAACGGACCTTGTCGGTGGACATCGCCAACGCTCCTCTGGCTTCGGATGACTGGTGCAGTCGTGACTGTGCCAGTGACGGGCGAGGAGAGTCGGTATTTCATCAACCACGCACAAGACCGATTTCAGCCAGCATCGCGGCTGGCTGGGTCAGCGGTGACGATCACGCTGGTCGGGATGACAATGAGCGTGCGGTCGAGAAAAGCCACCAGCAGCTGGCCAAGATGACTTGCGGCGGTCAGCTTGGCGTCGGCCTCATCCTGGATGACCAGCTGGCTGGTGACACCAGCCGCCTGGAGTGCCGCATGCAGCCGCTCGCTTTGGCTCACTGGCACCAATGATGCATTCCGCTGGTGAATGAGGAGCGTGGGTGGATCACCGGGCGAGGCGTACCGCAGGGGGCTGGCGGCCAACGCGGCCTCACGGAGTTCCGGCAAGGGACCACCGATCAGGCGGCTGGCTGCCGAAGAGGCTTTGTCGTGGTCGGGGCCGAGGGTTGGCAGATGGGTTACCGGGTTTACTCCACAAACAGCAGCAATCCGCACTGGCAGCTGTTGTGGGTCGGCTTCCGTGGCCATGGGCTCATCATGATTGAAGCCCAGCAGCGCAGCCAGCTGCCCTCCACCGGCCCGACCGACCACAGCAATTCGATTGGGATCGATTCCCCAAACCGCAGCATCAGCGATCAGTTGGCGGATTGCGTTCCGGCAGTCAAGCTGCTGGGCAGGAAAATGACCGATCGTGCTGGGCCGATAACCAATAGTTGCGACGGCATACCCATGTCCCGTCAGCCAGAGGATGGGGCAGTCGTTGCGGTCAATCGCAGACCAGTCCTGACCCGGTAGCCAGACAACTAGCGGCAGCCGTCCCTGCCGGCAGCCGCCCGGCAGAAAGATGTCAAAGCGTTGATGCTCAGAGCCGCCTGCGTAGGGAATGTTACGGTGATCGGTCCTGAGCCGGCCATGAGGCTCGACAGGAAGGACAACATCAACACCACTGAGTGTGGTCACCGGTGTGACTTCTTCCCAACCCCGACGCTGGGCCCGTCGTCGGGCTCGCCGTGAGGGTCGCCGCCGTCCGGTCGGCTGTTGCTGCCATTCCGGTGAGACGCCGGCCGGAAGGTCACCCGCCGGCCGGGGGTCGTCCCGAAAAGCCTTCGCGGCATGGCGAACTGGCCAGGCGGCAGCGGGCTGCGCAGCCGTGATTGTGACCGACACGGTCAAAGCGGCAGCGAGCAGCCGTAACGAGGTCCCTAGGGAGGCTGTGGCAAGCGGGCTCAACGCAATCAATCCGGAGACTGTGGCCGTCACCCCGATCACCCTGATCGAACGCCACGGCCTGCAACACCTGATCTGAGCGTACCAAGAGATTTTGCCTCATGCGCAATCCGCGATGTGTCCGTGGCTCCGGCCCACTCACGCAGCCATTCAGGGGGGGTTGGCGACTTCGCCGCCGTTGCGGGTGGCCAGACCCCGCCAGATTTGTAGGGCAATCTCATCCCTGATCGTACGAATCGAACCATCGACCATGCCCGTATTGACCAGCCCGTTGTGGAAGCTCCGTGAGGTGATGGCGGCATAGGTTTTCTGGGTTGCACTTTTGCCTTCCTGCTGCGTGTTGAGGTCGATGTCATAGGCGGTGCCGGAGTCGTTGAAGGGCACCACGGTGTTGGGCGTGAAGGTGGCGGTGAAGCCGGTGTGATGGACGCGACCGTCGGGCCACTCGGTATGGCCGGTGTTACTGTTGGTGTCGGGGCCAAGCTTGTTCTGGCCGCCGCTGGCGAGACCAGCGATCGATGCTGGACCAGCCGGATAGCCGCCGCCGGGGTCAGCCGTGTTGCGGACATAGGGCGTGAAGGCCTTCACTTCACTCGCCAGCAGCGTCTTGGACAGGCCATCGGTGAACATCTTGGCTTTGTAGTGTGAATTTGGATGGAAGGCACCATCTCCCCCTTGGCCAGTGGCCGGGTCATAGATGAACCAGGTGCCAAAGTTGAAGCCGTAGGTGGTGGGAGCAACAAAATTGTTGCCGTCCTTGGTGCGGAAGGTGTTGTTCACCTCACTGGGGCAGACGAAGCTGGCGATCGTGGTGGTCCCGACTGTGGCCCAGTTGGTTCCCGTGGTTCCTGCTGGATAGCCATCGTCCCAGGGCTGCTCAAGGTTGATTCGTTCTGCCACTGTGCCTTCTTCGATGTACGGCAGAATCCGGCCATGGACGCCCCAGGAGCCGTTGTTGCTGGCAAAGGCAGTACCGGGTGTGTGAATCATGCTGGGCGGAAAGTGTCCGCGGGCCGAGGCATAGGTGTGGACCGCCAGCACGAGCTGCCTCAGATTGTTGCCACAGGCCAGCCGCCGAGCCGCCTCGCGGGCCTGCTGCACCGCCGGCAGGAGCAGCCCGACGAGGACGCCGATGATGGCGATCACCACCAGCAGTTCGATCAGGGTGAAGGCCTTCTGGTGACGGTTGGTGGCCGGCAGCATGGGTTGCCTCTTTTGGTCGCGTGCAGGTGATGCCAGGAAGCGGTCGGGATGGCGATGTACGGACCGTAGAAAGCAGGTCGTGTGCCAAACCCGCGCAGCATGTGACCAGCCGGTTTTCATCGGTCTCGGGGGGCTTTCAGCCGAAAACTGGTGAAGCAATCCCCAATCCGAGAAATTATTCGCCACCCAGCCTATTTCTGAGCGTGGCCCGATCGAGGCCCAGCCGGCGGGCCGCCGCCGTGCGGTTGCCGTCGGTCAGCCGCAAGGCCTCACGGGCCAGGACACTTTCGACGATGCCCACAGCCCGCTCGTGCAGATTGCCGGCTGCGTCTTCCTGCCAGGCGTTCAAGAGCCACTGGCGGGCTGCCTCTTCGAGAGCCTCAGCGCAGCTGCCGCTGGTTGTCGCGTGACCAGTCAATGACTGAGCAGCCGGCAGATGCTCAGGCCCCATGGTTCCACCCCGGGCCAGCACCAAGGCATGGTCGATCGCATGCCGCAGTTCCCGAACATTGCCCGGCCAGGGCCGGCTGACCAAGGCTTCAAGAAGGTCGGGCGATACCGAACCGGGGGCCGGCCCTGCCCGACGGGCAGCGACCGCCAGAAAGTGATTGACCAAGTCGGGAATGTCATCCAGCCGATCGGCCAGTGGCGGCATGGCAATCGCGAATCCCCGCAGCCGATGGTAGAGATCGGCCCGGAAGTTCCCCGCAGCCACTGCGGCCGCCAGGTCCCGGTTGGTGGCGGCAACGATCCTCACGTCGACCTGTCTGCCAGCGGCTGCCCCAACCGGCAGAATCTCTCCCGACTCCAGCACCCGCAGCAGCTTGACCTGCACCTCGGGAGACGCCTCGCCGATTTCATCGAGGAAGATCGTGCCCCCATCGGCCCGCTCGAAGAGTCCCTCGTGGTCACGGGTGGCGCCGGTAAAGCCACCGCGGCGATGGCCAAAGAGTTCACTCTCAATCAGGGTTGGGGCGAGGGCGGCCAGATGGGCAGTGACCAGCGGCTGGCTCCTGCGCTGGCTATGACGGTGCAGGGCCTGAGCCGCCAGTTCCTTCCCGGTGCCGGTGGGCCCAGTGATCAGCACGGGCAGATCACTTGGTGCCACCAATGCAATCTGGCGAAAGACTGTCTGCATCGGTGGCGATCGGCCGATCAGCTCACCGGCGGCCGGCTGGGAAGAGGACCGGCCGCTTGCACCAGCCTTGTTCGCTCCCTCGCCGGGCCTTTCCGCCGCCGCAGTGGCCCGCGTGATCATCCTCGCGACGGTCGCCAGGTCGAAGGGCTTCGGCAGATAGTCGAATGCACCGGCGTCGAGGGCCCGCACAGCTGTGGTGAGGTCGCCGAAGGCAGTCATGACGACGACTGCTGCAGCTGGCGCCGCCTCCCGAAACTCAGGAAGGGCCTCAAGACCATCTCGGTCGGGCAACCGCACATCCAGCAGCATCGCCTCTGGCTGAAAGTCACGGCAGGCGGCCAGACCGGCCGTGACAGAAGAGGCAATCTCAACGGCATGGCCGTCGTCGGTTAGGACCTCCCGCAGGCTCCAGCCAATTGCCGGTTCATCATCGATGACAAGAATGCGACTCATGCTGGGCTTCCAGGAGGCTGCGGGCGGGGGGCGGGGCTGTCCAGCGGCAGGGAAAGCTCGAACCGGGTGAGTCCGTCGTGCCGGCTCCAGTTGAGCTCGCCACCACGTTCCTCCGCAACCGCTCGGGCAACTGCCAGGCCCAGGCCGACACCTTCTGGCTTGTCGGTCACAAAGGGCTCACTGATCGATTTGGCCAGCGTGGGCGGCAAGCCGGGGCCATTGTCCTCCACGGTGATGACACAGCAGCCATCCCGGACGGTGGCTGCGAGCCTGACCCGGCCCCCGGCGCCTGCGGCGTCGATGGCATTGAGCAGCAGATTGACCACTGCCGCCCGCAGCGGCTCGCGGCGGGCCGACAGCAGCAGCGAGGGACAGTCGCGGGAAAGGCCGACACCGGCATGTTCCAGCCGCGGAACAGTCAGGTCGTGCACATCGTCGAGCAACGCAGCCAGATCAAACTCGGTGACTGGTGGCTGGACATCGGGCCGGCCAAGGGTCAGCAGGCCGCGAACCTCTTCTTCAAGAATGTCGAGCTGCCGGATGGCAACCGCCAGGCTCTCATCATGAGCTGGCTGGTCGGCGGTGGCGAGTGGACAGCGGCGCTGGTGCAGGTCGATGGCCAGCCGGCTGCCGGTGATGGCATTGCGAAGTTCATGGGCGAAGCCGGCGGCGAGCTGGCCGAGCAGCCGTTGCCGTTCGCCGGCCACCAGTGAGTCACGCAGGCTGGCGAGCGTACTGCTCATCTGGTTGACCCCCCGACGCAGCCGGTCGATCTCATCGCCGTCGCCAGCGGGGCGAGGATCGGCCACAAGCTGGCAGCCAAAAGCACCCGCAGCAATCCGACCCACCAGTCCCTCGATGGCAATGATCCGGCGAGTCAGCCGACCGGTCACCGAGAGTCCGAGGGGAATCAGAATGGCGAGCATGACTCCGGCAACCACCAACATTGGGGCGACTGACTCAAAGACAACCCGCGTCACGGCCGGCAGTGGGATGAGGAGCACGACCTGTTGGGGCCGGACGCTCTGACTGCGGAAGAGACCGACGCGGTATTCTCCGGACGGCAGCTGTACTCTGTCCGGAGGCGGCTCCGTGCCTGCGAGCACGGCCCGCCAGTTGCTGGCTGGCCGATTGGCCGCCGCCGCTGTTGAGAAGATGCCGGCTGGTAGGGCCGAATCAGCGATCAGGAAGTGGCAGCTGGTCAGCTGATGGAGAGCCATGAGAATCGGCGGTGCCAGCGGCACTCGGGAGGCTGCCAATGCCCCAGTCACTTGCTTTTCGACCGCAGCTGCCGCCGCAGAGGTGCGGTGGGCGGCCAGCCAGGCGGCCACTGCAACGTTTGCCAATACGGCGAACAGCAAGAGGCCAATGACCGGCCCAACCAGCCGACGAAAGAGCAGCGAAGAAGCGTGTCGAGATACCAAGGAAGAGACCTCTCTCACCATCAGCCTAAAGGATTGACTGGGCACGGGTGGCCAGGCCGGTTTCAGCAGCGTCCGGCAGGAGATAAAATAGTTTGCTCATTTGTTCGGAATGCAATCAGGCCCGTACGGAAGTGATTGAAACAATCGGTGCTGATGGCCGGCGCCGTTCCTAGGAGAACATGACAATGCGTGAGATCGAACGGCTGCTTTTTCAATTGGCTGTCCTAAGCCTGATGGTTGTTGGCGCTGTCAGCCAGGCGGCTGCCGAATTGGCCCCGAACCAGCTCACTGCAGCCGAGCGTCGCAGTGGCTGGCAGCTGCTTTTCGATGGTGCGTCACTCGATGGCTTCAAGGGGTACCGAACTGATGCACCCGGAGCGGGCTGGCAGATTCAGGATGGGGCTATCGTGCGGACCGCCCGTGCAGGTGACCTGCTGACCGACGAAACCTTTGACAGCTTTGAGTTGCAGTTGGAATACCGCATCAGCCCTGGGGGGAATAGCGGTCTGATGTTTCATGTGACTGAGGAAGCGGATCGGCCCTGGCAGACCGGCCCGGAGGTGCAGATTCTTGACAATGCCACCGGCAAGGACCCTCAGCAGGCAGGTTGGCTCTATCAGCTCTATCAGCCGAAGCCACCCAAGTGGGCCGCCCGTCTGGATCAGGCAGCAGGACTTGCGGCAGCAGACGTCGTCGATGCCACCCGTCCAGCAGGCGAGTGGAACCAGCTCTATCTGCGAGTGACACCGGGCTCAAGCGAAGTCTGTTTGAACGGCGTGAGCTACTACAAATTTGTCATCGGTAACGACGACTGGAACAAGCGGGTGGCAGCGAGCAAATTCGCCAAGTACCCGCAGTTTGGGAAGACCGGGCGGGGGCACATCTGCCTGCAGGATCATGGTGATGAGGTTGCATACCGCTCACTGAAAATACGTCGCCTCCCGGAAGGCAAACTGCCGCAGGAACCAAACGACGGCATGCTGCCGGTGGCGGCGGTGCCGGCATTTCCCAAAATCGCGTGGCAAGGCTGGTCGGCTGAATCAGATGACGGCAAGCCGGTGCCGCCGCTGCGGCCCCTGCTCCTTACGCATGCCGGCGATGGATCGGGGCGGCGGTTTGTGCTGGAGCAGTCGGGCATGATCCATGTCATTGATCCGGCCGGCCGGCGGGCAGAGTTGTTCCTTGACCTACGGGAGGCGACCAGGCCCTGGAACAAGTCGAACGAAGAGGGACTGCTCGGACTCGCCTTCCATCCCCGGTTTGCTGAAACGGGTGAGTTTTTCGTCTGCTACAGCCCCGTTGCCAGCCCTAAGGCCGACCGGGTGTCACGTTTTCGGGTTTCCACGACCAATCCCAACCGGGCGGATCGAGAGAGCGAAGAGGTGGTGCTGGAGGTTGAGCAGCCGTTTCCCAATCACAACGGCGGCTCGATTACTTGCGGTCCCGATGGCTGTCTCTATGTCGGCCTGGGCGATGGCGGCAGTCGTAACGATCCGCTCGACAACGCCCAGAACCCGACCAGCCTGCTGGGCAAGGTGTTGCGGCTCGACATCGATCGCCGGGATGAGGGCAAGGGATATGCGGTGCCTTCCGACAATCCATTTGTTGGCCGCGACAACACGCGACCGGAAATTTGGGCACTCGGCTTCCGCAACCCCTGGCAGTTGTCGTTCGATCGGCAGACGGGACAACTCTGGCTGGCCGACGTCGGGCAGGATCTGCAGGAAGAAATCAACATCGTTGCCAAGGGGGGCAACTATGGCTGGCGACGGCGGGAAGGCAGTCATCCATTTGGCAGTGTGACTGAGACCTCTCCGATGATCGACCCGGTCTGGGAGTACGACCATCAGGTTGGCAAGTCGATCACCGGCGGCTGTGTCGTACGGGGTGGCTCAATTGCCGGTCTCGAAGGCCGTTATCTTTACGGTGATCATGTCACCGGCCGACTCTGGGCCTTGGCGGTTCAGGGGGTGGCGGGGGCCGGAACACCGGTTGTCTCAAACCTGGGTATTGCCTGGAATGGGCTGCCGATTTTTGGATTCGGCCTTGATGACGCGGGCACCGCCTATGTGCTGACTGCCTCACCAACCGGTCAGGGTATTTACAAGCTGGTGCCGCAGGACGAGTGACCGGGCAATCTGGATTGGTTGCGGTCAGCGCTGGCGGAAGACAAAGCCGCCCCGCTTGTTCCCGATGACGAGATCGAGCCGGCCGTCGCCATTGAGGTCACCAGTTGCCAGCTGAGTGCCAACGCCTGAGGCGTCGTCGATACGGTGTGGTTTGAACGAGACGGCTTCGGCCCCATGGCTGGCCGGATTCCGTACCAGTTCAAACCAGTAAAGCACCGGGGTGCCGCCGGCATCAGGATCTTTTTCCGGGCCGTGAGCCCAGTACCGCTTGCCGGTGATGATGTCTGGTAGACCATCGCCGTTGACGTCAGCCACGGCGACGGCATGGGGCTGCGAGAACTGGATGCCAGAAAGTGACCCTTCGGCGTTCTCTGGCAGAATGAGATGCTTGGTGAAGCTGATACCGCCGTCGGCAGCGGGAACCTGCTCGAACCAGGCTAGTCCGTATTGGTGAGCCGCCAGGCTGGTGACGATGTCACCGTCGCCGTCGCCGTCGATGTCGGTGACGTGCATCTGGGCTCCGCCTGAACCAAAATCGAAGGGATGTTTCGTCCACGGGCTGCGTCCCGGCTTAGCAGGCTGCTCCCACCAACCGTTTGCCATCAGGAAATCGGCCCGGCCATCGCCGTTGACATCGCCCACGCCAAGGCCATGGGTGTATCGCTGCCAGTCCTCTTTTTCCGAGCAGACTGTCAATGGCCAACGGTCAGTGCCGCTGGGGTCGCTCGGGCCGGCAAAGCCGAGCATCCCGTCGGTGTGGAAGCAGAGTTCCTCCCGGCCATCGCCGTTGATGTCGGCGTAGGTGGGCGACTCGTTGTCAACAGTCGGAAAGGCGAGTTGCCGCTGCCAGCCTGCTGCCTTCCGGACGTTGTCGCCCGGATTCTTGAACCAGGCGACCTCCTTGCCCGGCCAGACATTGGCGAGCACATCAAGGTGGCCGTCGGCATCGACGTCGGCAATGAAGGTGGCAAAATTATTGGAATACTTGTGGGGATCGAAGTCTTCCGGTGGATAAATCGGAAACCGCTCGGTGAAGCTGGGACCGGCGTACCAGAACGGCCCGTAGATGGCATCTCCTTGGCCGTCACCATCAATGTCACCAACGCCGGCTGCCTCGGCATGAAAGCGGTCGGTCAGCACAATCTTCTCAAACTGGATGTCAGCGGCGGAAAGGTGACGGCCGCTTATGATCGCCAGCAGGAGCACGAGGGCAAGACGGGAACGGGGAACGATCATCATGTGAGGAACTCAGCGTTCAAACGGACAACGAGCGGAGAACAGGGCCGTCACCCTGACCACTGAGAATATACCCGCTCGTAGAGCCTAGTACCGGCTCGTTGCTCCGACCGGCAGGCTGGCGGTGCTTGACGCGGGTGCCTCCCTGGCAGAAAAGGCAGCCCAGACGGGGTTGTGGTCAGAGACCTCCAGGGCTTGCTTGAGGCTGAGCCCGTAGGTGGTCTGCAGGTCGAGCACACCCCAGCGGCCGGTGTATTCGGCCGTGGCGGTCCGCTGGAAGATGAGATTGTCGTAGGTTTTCGTCCGGCGGGTATTGGTGG
>Ga0114919_10001471_pt1 | contig 18890 bp, 26 predicted proteins | sample BlataG_FD_88682 | JGI IMG/M metagenome (GOLD analysis project Ga0114919, IMG submission 88682) | Deep subsurface microbial communities from Black Sea to uncover new lineages of life (NeLLi) - Black_00105 metaG | ecosystem: Environmental > Aquatic > Marine > Oceanic > Sediment | place: Atlantic... | reverse complement strand
CAAAACCTTATTTTCCTTTATCGTTATCATGTACTTGATTATTAATCCAAGAATATGTTTGCTCCAGACCTTTTCGTAAAGAATAGTTTGGTTTCCAATTCAACCTTTTATAAAGCAATCTATTATCAGAATTTGTTCCCCGCACCCCCAAAGGCCCTTCTACGTGATTTAACTTTAATTTTTTTCCTGATATCTCGATGATTATTTCCGCTAATTGATTAATCGAAACTATTTCTTCCGCACCCATATTAAGTGGTTCGAAGGATTGATCATCGCTCATCAATAGACGAACACCATTAATACATTCATCTATATACAGATATGAACGAGTCTGCTTCCCGTCACCCCATATATCAATAAGATCACCGTCTTTTGCTTGTGACACTCTTCTACACATAGCCGCAGGAGCATATTCCTTTCCATTGTTCCATGCACACTCAGTTCCGAAAATACCATGAATCCTCATAATCCTTACATCCAGCCCATAATTGCGTTTATATGCCAAATACAATCTTTCACTGAACAATTTCTCCCAACCATATTCATTGTCCGGTTGTGCCGGATATACATTCTCTTCCCCGTATTTATTAGGAACTGTTATATTATTTGCTGGATATACGCAAGTGGAACTTGGAAAAAACAATTTCTTTACTTCTGTTTGCGCCATTTTCTTTGCTGTGTTAATATTAATAAGAGCTGAATTACTCATTATATTAGCGTCATGTTTACCCGTAAAAATATAACCAGCACCACCCAAATCTGCAGCAAGTTGGTAGACTTCATCTATTTTTTTAATAAAAATATAATCCATAATAGCCTGCTTTCTCAAATCCCCTCTCAAAAAGTAATCAGCCTGTGTTTTACAAAATTCAGGATATTTCAAATCCACTCCGATAACGAAATAGTTTTCTTGTTTCAATCTCTTTACAAGATGATTTCCAAAAAATCCACCAGCACCACAAACCAAAGCTGTTTTCACAATAAATTATCCTCCTTTAGTATTTTTCCAAGGTAATCCTCAGACCACAATTCATTATAACTATGTTTCAAAGTGCAATTCTGTATCTTCTCAGGTAATTCACTAACCTCCTGAAAGAAAATACAATCATCAAATTTGGCTTCTATATCATAATACTTCAAAGTATTTTTTCTCACTTGGCAAATAGGGATTGCCTTAGCAAATAAAATCTCATAGAAACGAAAAGCAAGAAAATTACCGTTCCCTATTGGATAGAACACAAATCTGTATTTAGCCAACGTTTCCATATAATCCTCCCACAAATCTATTGTAGGCAGAATTACATCGAATGTTATGACCTTACCCATCTCATCAAGGACAGCATTTCTTTCTTTATAACATTCAGCTTCAGTATTCCCAATAAAAACAATCCTATCCAGTTTATCATCTATGTCCACCTTTATGAAATCCTTAAAATGCTTAGAAAAAAGTGGTCTATGAAGTTTAGTCCCCAACAATTCACAATCGTCCGCATCCATAGTGTAATGATGTAGCTTATCAAATCTCTTTACAAATTTAAAATTATCCACATTCCACGGAAAAAAGGAATCAAATATTCTTTCCGCTGTAAGCACAACAACTTCAATCCCGTTTGCATTGCATCTGTCAACGAATCCCGGTTGAGTAAGAATTTCTTTGTGAGCATAATGGTGATCATCCCCAACAAATAGAATATCTAAGCCATCCAAATCTTCACAAACGGTAACGAGTTTAACTCCTTTGTAAAGGAATTTTATGGCATAGTAATATTGCTTCAAATTAAAGCACCTATCCCACGCCATATTACATATTATTCCTGCTTTTTTCATATTTATCACAAATCACCAAAGAATCAGCCATATTATTATTAACCTTCCTTCTATCTTCCAAGTAAACATATTTCTTCAAATTATCTGGGAACCAATTCACTAACATATCTATATATCTTACTCCGGTTTCTGCATCTACATTGCAGGATACATCCTCAATTACTAATATACCATCGTCCGTCAGTAGATCACAATAATTATCAATCACATATTTTTGATGGTACAACCAATGAGATCCATCATCTATTATAACACTAAACTTACCTATATCACGCAACAGATTTACAGTCTCTGAAAGATAGGCGTCCCGTACGCCAATTACTCGTATGTTATCATGAAGCGTTACACCCTTTACTTGAGGCAGATCATGATCAAGTCCATAAATAATGGATTTTGTAAAATATTCAGCCCATAAATTCAAGGAGTCGCCAACACTAATTCCTATCTCCAATATCTTATTATTCTTATCTTTCAGCCTGGCAAATATTTCACCATAGACCGCCAAATATGTATGAGTAATTTCCGTTACCCCCCACTTATCAGTAGTATGATTATTCTCTTCATGCAAACGAATCAACTCATTCATGCGTTATGTTTTATTAAAAATAAGTGGAATTTTTGCCCAACTACGCTCCCAAGTAGCTCCTCCAAAATGCCTAAATATAACATCCCTTCGATTTCTCGTTTTCGTCGGAAATCTATAATATGGGCTACTTCCATTCCAACTTGTAACATTCCATTCAACCGGTAATATATGTACATTCTCATACAATTCCTCTAACGAATAAACAGGATCGGATTCTGTAGTAGAATTCCATCCTAAATGCTTTTTAGGATCCCATGCCGGCTGATTTATATCGGCAAAAGTATTCTTAACCCCCGCCAATGAATACCAACAAGCCTGATCCTGAAATATCTGCCAAAAAGGTAAATCCTTGAACTTTTGATATCTGGCCTCGTCTAACAGATTAGTCAGCATTTGCTTAGTCCAATCCGTAATTCTATAAGAAAACGCTCCCATACAATGTGTATTACATGAATCCATAGCATACGTAAAGCTCTTCCCCGGCGGTGGTTCAAATGGCCAACTACCATTAACAATACACACATCAGCGTCTATATGAGAAACTATATCACCATCCTTAAAAAATCCTTCATTAATCCAATGCTTTATCAAAAAATGCCTATACCAATATATGTGTCTCTGCCGACAATATTCAGGGATAGTACTAAAATCTGTTATAGGGATATATTTAATCCCATGATAATCGCAATATTCCTGATTCCGCGGCGAATGCAGCGTTTCAAAGTGATCCTGTAATTTCTGATTACTATACGATGCAACACACATTAAATATTTTGACATAGTTTTTTAATTATTTGTTTGGTGCATCCTTCAAAAGAAAAATATTCCTCATATATCCTTCGCCCGTTTATTCTGTACTGGGATATTTCATCTTCAGTTTTATTTGTTATAATAGTTTTGATATCTTCTATATTGTTTTCATGTACCAATATTCCTATTTTATTAAAGTCAAATTTATCTGTCCAAGGAATCCAAGGTTCATCATATATGTAAACCGGGATCGAACCACGTTGCAATGCTTCACATATCCTAAATGAAGTGGCCCCGTACCCTCTGGGACACAAAGAGAATATACTTCTTTCCATCACAATTGAAAATGCATTATAATTCCAATTTTCTCTTATAAAGAAATCATTACTGTATAAATCCCTAATCTTTTCTCTTATGTTCCTGTTAATAGCTCCTACAAAACTACATAGGATATCCCTTTTCCTATCATTATTTATATTTGGATAAGGCATGCATATCAAAGGAATCGAATATCCTAAATTCTTATCAGGCACTACTTTGTGACCGCCTCCCCCAGAACCAAATATAAATATATCCAAACCATTTATATTTTGTAATATACCATCATCATATTGCACGACAGTAAAATATTTTTTGCTTCTATCCAAGTTATTCAAATACGCCTGCAAATCCTCCATACCCGAATTCCCATAGTTCCTGCCAATGTAAAAATTAGTCCATAAAACAGGCAAATATACACGCTCAACACTAATATTATTCTTAACAAAGTAATTCAAAAAATACTCCTCAAAAATCATCTTATTATGAGGTGGATATTCATGATTCGTAAGTATCTGAAATACACTCGGAGTCTTTTCTGTTTTCATTCTTACCATTCTTTAATCTTCTTAGTAATTTCAGAAGCAGACAAAATACATTTCCTATTGTTAACTACCCACCAACTATCTTTAGTTGCCCGGTGAATATAATATAGATCAGGAACCACTTTTATCCTGTTCCCATTTAACAACCATAAATAAGAAAAATAGATAGCATCATTAACACTTAACTTTGTATCTTCCTGTGTTTCTTTAATTATTTGTAAATATTTATCCCTATTAACAAAATAATTCCCAGTATTCAAAAATGCCTCAAAATAAGGTAAATCCATATACTTTTTTACATTATTTTTGTCTATAATTAACTTGTTAAAATCCTTGTAACACCAACCTACACTCTTTTTATTTGCCCTGTATAGGGTCTCCGGATTATATATTATGTCATCTTCCTTATCCAAACGCTTCACTATCTTGATGTAACTATTATCAATTATATTATCGGAATCCACCAGAATAACCCAGTCATTATTGCATCTTCTAACCGCTTCATATTTGTTTTTAAACGGTCTAAGATTTGTATCGTTTCTATATAATTTAATCTTGTCATTGTCTAATTTATTAATAAGATTCCATAGATTAATATATAAAATACCCTTCGAATGATCGTCCACTATTACAATTTCGCTTATAAAGTCATTATTCAGGGCTTGAATAAATGACTCTATTACAGAATCGCTACGATTAAAATTCGTTATTGCTAATGAAATCATACATATTTCAAATATAAAGCATCACCCCATGAACCATTATGGACATCTGTCAATATCCTCACAAAACCAAATTCTTTCAAAAACTCATCAAGATCCTCCACGTGACAACACCCCTTGTAAACATCCTCCAAATTAATTTCAGTATAAACAATATCTATAAACTCCAGTGTAGATTTACTCCCCTTAAATACTTCCAGTTCATATCCTTGTACATCAATGTTAATCATGTTATACAAACCACGATCAAAATCAATGTTATCCAATTTATCAATCTTTACTGTTTCACGTTTACCAAATTTTATATTCGGATACATTTCCAAATGCGTTCCTGGAGCAAGCAACGAACAACTCTTCCCTTGGTTAGCTGTTTCAATATATATCTTCTTCGTTCCCACCTCATTACCCAATGCCAAATTAAACGTTTTGATACCATCCCCTTTAGGCAATGTTTCCAATAATTTCTTATAACTGGAAGCAACCGGCTCGAAAAGAAGCATATTCTTAATATTATGTTTTGCATAATCCGAGTACTCTTGTCCGTAATGTGCTCCAATATGGATAACCCCTCGAATATCAAGTGAATAATCAGTTACTATTTTATCCAATGAAATAATCATAATTTAATCCATTCTTTAGGAAAATGCACTTCTTCGTTATCTATGTGAATATCTGCCAACCATCTGCCTGAAACTATTACTATTTTATCTGGGTTGTCATTTAAAAGCGATGCCCAATAACTGAATGTACTATTTGCACTAATATTATGTTTACATAATCTCATTAATTCAAAATCCAAATAATCCCGCAAATGAACGAACGTAATTTTACGCAAAAAATAATCTCTCTTAAATACCTCCTTACACCATTCCATATCATCACTAAATATATACAGATGTCCTTCCGCCATCTGTATTGCCTTATAATAATAACCAAACGGAAAAGCATAATATGCTTTAGCCCCTACAAAATCTGTCCTCCTTATATGAACTGACACAGAGTTGTTACTGGTAATCTTCTTTCGTAAGTTCAAAAATTCCTTAGTATAAAATTCTTCTTTAACGCATAATTCACTTTTTAATTGTGATAGAATATTTTTATAATAAGGCAAATATTGCCAGTATCCTTCAAAATTACAATTCTTTCTTTCTAATAATTTTAAGTCATATTTTACTTTATGTTTTATTTGATAAGTCCGTTCTGTAATTTTTGTTTGTGATAAAAATTTACTATATTTCATTTTTGTACGAAATATATTCAATCTATACTGTCGAGGATGTGGAAATTTCCATCCTTGCCATGGGGGTGTAAATCCTACATCCCGACCTGCAATTTCCTGAGCCCTCCCAAACGCATATTGAAACATTTGATTTCCTATCCCACCAGCAATGCGTATTACATTCATAGTACGTCTTCCATCATTATTTTTACAAGTCTTTTGAATTTTACTTTTGGCTCCCACCCCAATCTCACCCGTGCTTTGGTAGAATCCCCCATCAATAAATCAACACTTGTCGGGCGATAATATCTCTCATCCACTTTGATAACTAATTTACTCCTATCCCACAATTCACCATTTTTCCATTCAAATTTATTTGGAAAATACTTTAAACACTCATTTATAAAATCCTTTACCGAATGTGCTTCTCCCGTTGCTAACACAAAATCCTCCGGCTTGTCTTGCTGAAGCATCCGCCATATTCCCTCTACATATTCGGGGGCATACCCCCAATCACGTTTTGCATCCATATCACCTAAAGAAAAACAATTACCTGTTTCAATATAATTAATCAATCCATTGACTATCTTTTTAGTGACAAACGTATCTCCCCGGCGTTCACTTTCATGGTTGAAAAGGATTCCATTTACAGCAAACATATTATATGCTTCTCTATAATTCTTCACAATCCAATACGCATACAATTTCGCAACCCCATAAGGGCTTCTCGGATAAAAAGGTGTCATTTCTGTCTGCGGAATTTCCTGTACATTGCCGAAAAGTTCCGAAGTCGATGCATTATAAAACTTAGTTACTGGACAATGCTTTCTTATCGCTTCCAGCATATATAAAACGCCTAATCCATCCACTTCCCCTGTATATTTAGGTACGTCAAACGAAACCCTAACGTGAGACTGTGCTGCCAAATGGTAAACCTCATCCGGCTGCACTTTATGTATTATATCATCTATTGATAAAGAATCAGTAATATCACCATAGTGTAAATGTAACTTATCAAATATATGATCTATCCTTTGTGAGTTTAATGAAGAACTACGCCGGACAATGCCATGAACCGTATATTCCTTTCCTAATAAGAGTTCAGCAAGGTATGAACCGTCCTGCCCAGTAATTCCTGTAATTAACACCTTTTTATTCATAGAATTCATAAAATTTCCTAATAATATATGATACTTCTTCATCTGTAATATACTGATGACATCCTATATAGAATCCAGATTCACCAACCCATCGTGAAACCGGAAAATCTTTAATATCCAAATCAAACATTCTCTTGTATATCGGTTGTGTAAGAAACGGTAACATATCACGAGTTTCAATTCCATTCTTTTCAAGAAACATTACCAAATTCTTTTTACGCTCATCTTTCAATACAATTGGAAACAGCATAAAATTGTGATCCCTATCCCTCGGAATAAAAGGCAATTGCATATACATATATAATTCACCAAGTTCTCGTATAAATCTGCGTGCAATTTCCTTACGCCGTTTTATCATTTCATCTCTTTTCTTAAATTGAACTAAACCAATTGCTGCCTCCAGCTCAGTTATCTTAAAGTTGAAACCAATACGGTCAAAACTAAATCGCTTTGCAATTATTTCCATAAATTTTTCTTCAGAGACACCTTTATCATCATCAATAGATAGATATGCTGAATTTCGTCCATGATTCATTAAGCTCCTGAGTATTGTTGTTATTTCAGGATCACTGGAAATACAAAATCCGCCAACCCCTGTAACTAAAAAATGTGCAATATATGTAGAGAAGCACCCAATCTCACCAAAGGAACCCACCTTTTTGCCTTTATATTGAGCAAACATACATTCACAAGAATCTTCGATTATCTTCAAATCATATCTTTCTGCAATATCAAGAATTGGATCCATATCTGCCGGTAAACCGAACAAATGCACCGGGATAATAGCTTTCGTTCGCCTTGTTATCTTGTCTTCAATTAACTCCGTATCAATATTATATGTCCTTTTGTCTACATCAACAAATATTGGCGTTAGATTGTTGTGTATTACAACGTTAGATGTAGCAACAAAAGTTGTAGCCGGCACAATAACTTCATCGTAATCTTTCCATTGATATTTTTCCTTCAGCGCAGCCAACGCAATATGCAAAGCCGAAGTCCCGCTGTTACAAAAAACAGCGTATTTCGGATCATGTTCTTCAGCAAATATCTTTTCAAATTCCCTTGTCAAATCTCCATACGATAATCTATTACTATCAATCACCTGATTAAATAATAATCTTTCTTCATCACCTAAAACCACCCCGCCAACTCCTATCCAACGTTTGGTATTCATTTTCTTATAGTTTCGTAATTCTTTTTAAACCAACTATATGTTTTTTCTATCCTATTTTCAAAAGAAGCCCTATTACGCCAACCTAAATCACCAATTTTAGATACATCAAGCAATTTCCTTGGTGTACCATCCGGCATACTTGTATCCCAATTAATTTCTCCTGTATATCCAACAATCTTTTTAATAATTTCCGCTAAATTTTTGATAGATACATCTTCTCCAGCACCAACATTGATGTGACTTGCACCGTTATAATTATTCATCAGGAAAACAAGGGCTTCTGCAAGATCATCAATATACAGAAATTCCCTTTTTACAGTACCAGTACCCCATAACGTAACATTATCTATACCGTTAATTTTAGCTTCATGGAATTTTCTAATCATTGCTGGTAATACATGGGAATCCTCAAGGCTAAAATTATCATTCTCGCCGTAAAGATTACAAGGCATCACCGATATAAAATTACATCCCCATTGCTTTCTATAAACATTACACATCGTAACGCCTGCAATTTTTGCCATTGCATAGCCTATATTAGACAATTCAAGTAATCCGGTCATTAAATATTCTTCTTTAATAGGCTGCCTGGCAAACTTTGGATAAATGCATGAAGATCCCAAAAACAATAATTTTCTAACCTCAAACAATCTGGCAATTTCCATGACATTTGTTTGAATCAATAAATTATCCCGAATAAATTCCCCTGGATAAATCATATTAGCATTAATCCCACCAACTTTTGCGGCTGCTAAAAAAACGTATTCAGGGCGATTTACACTGAATATTCTTTCGACTGCAGATTGCACAGTCAAATCATTACCATTATGAGGATATGTAATAATATTATCATATCCCTTACTTTGTAAAGTTCTAACGATTGCAGAACCAACTAATCCAGTATGTCCTGCTACATAGATTTTACTTGTTTTCTTCATACCAATAATTCTTTTACTGATACTCTTCTAAAACATTCAATCATACTATCTGGACATGCATTCACTATTTCAATCCCCCGACGCTTTGCATCTTTAGCAATTTCAGGAAACCCACGCAAATGTCGATGAAATGGTAGCTTCCTCGCATTAATTTCCTTTCTTTTAGCACTCCCATACAAACCGTGCCAGTGTTGTTTGTTATTCATACCCAGTTTCATATCAAAACCAAGCAATATAATCCGTTTTGCCCCTGCGTTGGCAGCTATACTAATAGCAGCCGCTCCACTGTTTGAATTCCAACTAACTGTACTCAAACTCGAACTAATCCCTCTTGAATGCTGCTTATCCCTTGCCAGATATTTGATTCGTTCGGTAGCAAACTCGTTTGAATTAAACTTAGGATGACATGAAACTTTCAGACCGGGAAATTTAGCTAATTGCTCTCTATTCGCCAGCCACCATCCTTTATCCCCGAAGAAAACCATATCAATCCAATCCCCGATCAAGTAAGCTACATTGACCCCAATAATGTGCTTATTGTGGATTGCTGCAAAATAAGGAGAATATGCGCTTAGTGGCAAACTCCCAGATATTACCTTTTGAATTACAGCATCCGGGACATCAAACTGTCTTGGCAAAGACGGGCCTCCTCCAATTATCCACACCTCTCCTTCTTCCCACATAAGAGGCACTTCCCATATCATTTTGCCAAATCTTCGACCAGTTTCTCAGCTATCTCTTTTTTAAGAGCTTTCTCATTAATAACTTTTCCCTTTGAATCCACCACATCATACCATCCTCCTTTTCCACGTGGTTTTGTCTTGTATTCAGTTTCCACCGCTGTTATTACAGGAATAGGGACATTCTTCGCAGGAGAACCATCCAAAAGAACACATACATCTCGGAATTGTTCTGGTATTTCAGCAAGGGTTGCTGAAAATTTCTGACCTGGTTTGATCCTACGATTCCCCAATCGAAAGGAACCCCCTCCAATTTTCTTCCATCTTCTCGATGGGTTTGCTATATTAGCTGTTGTAGTACGTTCCATAATAAATTTCTTTTATTAATTAAAAAAAATCACTTGATTAGTGTTTTTCTTAGACTATGATAAATGAACAATTCCACACTTACCATTGTAATCAGAACGAATCTGAGGGACCTGAATAGTAAGTATCTTGTACTTGGTAATAAACTTACCTTCCGTGTCCCATTGCACTGCCTGAATCCCCAAACCACGTATCAAACGAACAACATTACTGGTCATCTGCACCAGCAGAACGTTATCAGCCGTCAAATGATCAATTACTTTGATCCCTGAAATACCATCAATCTTCATAATACGCTCACGGATTGTAGTCCCTGGAGTTACTGCATTATAATCAGCTTCTATAATCGTCTGATAAGCTGTAGGAATATATAGCATCCACGGCCCATAATGTAAATTATCGATACTCGCCTGTACCAAATCAAAAACATCACTAACTATCCCTGCTGCCGTAGCGGTTGCCGAAGCCCAGTTACCGGTAGCCGGTGGGAACGCAACTATATTACGATCCGGGTGGTTAATGTAACTATAAATAGTATTCCGACCGCGACTGTCTGTCGCACCATAACTGTATGTCGTATTAGTAAACAACATATCCTCCAGTTTCTCAAGTATCCTACGGGTAGCACTTTCAGCGGCAGTAACATCCAAAGGATTCCCTAAATTACGGCTTGCTGCCAATACACGCGCATTGATTTCATAATCAACGTGAATAATCGGCAACGGCATATAATTGTGCTGGAAATCCGGACGGTCACCCTGACCACGTGTCACAGCATCCATAGTTACTATGGCCTCCTGCGAATCACTTACATCATGCCATTCAAATACTGTAGTACCCATAGCGTTGCCAAGATTTAAGGTTAGATTCTTATCAACCAAATCCTGAATTCCACCAAGCCTCTCTCGTGCAACTCCTATAAGCGCCTCATCCAACTGTTTCCATTCATCCCTGCGGAGAGTTGCATTGGTATTGATAGCATTCGTTACATAATTAGAAGGATTTTTAGGATCACCTCCCTTAAATATAGTAGTATAAGCTCTGCCATCAGTGCCTATAAATGGACGCAAACTACCAACATTAATTTTGCTGCCATCAAATAATTGATTTGCAACTATTCCTTTTGCTTGTCCACCTTGTCCTAATAAATCAACTTGTACCTTTTTCATTTTATTTTTCCTCCTTTCTTTATTTTATTCTTATTTTAATACGACGATTGTACCCAAGTGTATCGACACTGGATTCCAATCCAGGACCTTCACTGGACGCTTCTCCACTTGAAGTAGATAAATCAACAGCTTCAAGAGCTATACCAACAATTTGATTAGTATAGATCGTAAGATCTTCAACAGCTTCATTGGATGATGCCCCTTCAGCTACATCAGCTGAGTGTTTCTGTAAAAGACCAGCACCATTAGATTCCAAGAAATCCCCTATAACGATGGTTTCCCCGTCTTCCAGAATAGCATATACTTCCTCGCCTCTGACGGCAACCCAGCATTGTATCTTGTCACTTGCCGCGTAGTTGTCATCAATACCCTTACCCTGCAATTCATCCTCAAGAGCAAACATTGGAAGAACGTTCTGCCCTTCGTTTGAATGAGCTTGTACAAGATTAGCACTGGTAAGTTCGATTAACATACCTGGGGTTATAGCAACTGCAGTCGCAGTATACTCATTAATAATATCCAAGTATTTTTTTAACTTAATTGTGTTAAAACCCATTTGTTTTTCCTCCTTTCTTTATTTTTTTTCTTTTTCAATTTCAGTCCCACCAAGATACAAAGGTTCCTGGCCCTTTTCACCATCACCATTCCCTCCAAATCCAGAATAATCAACTACCTCTGTCTTAATTGAATCATATACCTTTTGCAAGGTATCTGCATTCATCACTTTCAGACTATCCTCAGTCCAAATATCCTTCGTATTATCGAGGACACCCTTAATCATCTTTTCACGCTGCTCCTTATGGAGTTTCAATCCTGCGCGCAGTTGGTCTTGCATTTCTTCAGGCATCAGGGCAATATATTCTTCCGGTTTGGAAAATAATTCTCTGACTGCCTGTTTTACCTGTTCCACGTTAATCTGTGGAGCTTCAGCTTTCGACTCATTTGGAATAAACTTTTGTAATTGAGTTTCTTCCATAGTCATCAACCACTCCTTATCATCTTTCGTAAGTTTGGTACGCTCATTCGCGATAAGTTCATTAACCAAATCCTCACAACAAGGAGTTTCTTCTTTCGTTTCATTCATTGTTTTAACCTCCTCTTTAGATTTATTAAATTTAGTCCTGATAAATCCAGAACTTTGCATTACGACGTATTCAACTTTACGTCTAACTTCAAACGGTTCCCCAGTAAACTCAACGGATCCATCTGCATTAACTTGATAAGTCCGTTTGTACAGTGTGGAACCATCACCACCACTTCGCCTGATTTCATAAATGAAATAATCATCATACACTTCCTGTAGGTAATGTATTTTGATGTTATCATCCATTCCATCAAGTTTCGTCTGAATATTGGTGATCAATTCCCGAAGTCCTTGCTCGTTATCATTGAGCAAAGACACCACGGAATATCCTTCCTTACTCAAACTTTTTGCCATTTGAATCAATTCTTGTTTGTCCATAGGCTTCTTACCTCCTTTCTTAATATTAGCACGAATTCCACAGCCATCATTCCACGAACACGCACCTTGTCCGCCGGGCAGAAGAGCAAGATGATCTGGTCGGTGATTTCTGGCTATTGCTTCGTATTGTATATTGTTCCAGGTTCCTGGAACAGTTTCTTCCTCAGTAAATACTCCGATACTCACTTCCAATGCTTGCTGTTGCTGAATAGCTGCTAATGCAATGGCACTCACTTCTCGCAAACGCTCCTCATCCAGCCATATTTCAGCTTTCAATTTTCCGCTATCCATATGAGTATTGTATATTCGTCCAACTCTTTCACTGTCAATTATAACCGGGGTGTTTGCTGAAACATTATGTCCATCCTCTTCAGGATGTTGAACTGTTACCGGAATACCATTCCAGGCTTCCGGGAATCGTCCTAAATCCTCAGCTAAATGTAATAATGGCCCTGCACTTCCATTATGCACTCCTTCAACCATCATTATTACCGGAACAACAATGTGCTTTTTACCCTGATGTATTTCTGAACGAATACGGTAATTACTATTTAATTGGGCGTTAATAATATAAGAACTTCCATTTTTTCTTTTATTTATCCCAGAAAGCACTTTCTCTAAATATGACATATCTCAATTAATTAAAAGCATCAACAAATCCTTTTTTTTCTCTTTCTATGACCCATAAAGGGACACCTGCCATTTGAGCGATTTCTTTCCAAACAGCTTTTCCTACATTTCCTTTAATTCGATCTTCTAATGGGATCATTGAAAGAAGTTCTATAAGCCTGTTTCGTCTATATATAAAAATAAGATCCAATCCATGAAATTCAGCACTCCTACGCATTGGTTCTAAATGTTTTTCTTCAAGTTGTCTTTCAAAATGATTAAATGCATCTTCCAAATCCGGAAATCGTATCCTATCCCGATGTCCCCAATACCCTCCCATTAATTCATCAATCCCATCCGTAGCAACTATACCAGTAACTCCCTTCGAAACTGCAAATTTCAAAGCTGCAAAGACACATTCATCCCCTTCATATATATTCAAATTAATGCATTCTTTTAATTCCTGCTTAACAGCAATTATTTGTTCCAAATCAAGTATATAAGAATATAATTTTAATTCTTTTTCTTCTGCTAATCGTTTAGCTGCCTGTACATCTGGATTCATCTTATTATCACCAACAACAAAACAAGGAATATCAGGATTATATTCTGCAGCAAGAACTGCTAATAATGAACTATCTACTCCACCAGACAACAGAATTCCAGGTTGAGAAATACTTTTTAAAGCATCTTCAATATCCTCTTTGAGAAACATTAGAAAAACATCTTTATTAAATCTATTTATTCCACCCATCTTTATTCTAATTGTCTTGCAGGACAAGGAATAGTTTCCCCATCCTCAATTGCTTCTTGGTCACTCCAATATACATCCTGATCTTCTATTAATCCTAAAATAACATGCCGTTGTTTGCCTGTACTATCTATTAAATGATCAATTTCATATTTATTTCCAAGATGATCCAACATAAAACAATGATGTAATTCCTCTACTCCATTTACTACTTCAATATGATGAATTAAATATTCCCAATCCTCTATCGGTTCCCCATGATCCGTATTTACCAAAGCAATTAATTTTTCAACATTATTTTGTACATCACTTTTACTATGACCTACAACTCCATTGGCTTGTCGTATGGCTGAAGCATCACAAGAACTCTGTGAACCTCCTCTACGCAAACAACTCGCAAGAGCTGAATTGGCTATTCGCACCCATTGACGCTTCTGGGCATCGGTCAATCCACGCTTGTGTCTATCTACATCTGCTACTGTCCATGGCATGATTTATCCTCCTTATTTTACTTTAAATGGCAATGCAATACATCGACAATTCGGGTGTAATGGTATCATCTTCTCAATCACATCTAAAGTAAACACACTACCTTCCAAATCCAAACACCGGTTACAAGCTCGATCATCCCCGGCACTTGCCCATTCCGCTTTCACTACCACTCCTTCAACTGCCCAATTCCGGTATTCCTGAATAGTTGCATTATGGTGAGCCCGGATAATTTCAGTACGAGCCAACATTTCAGCCCGACGACTTGCCGGTATAAACCGTCCTAATGTATCTGTAATAGCTAACTCACCCATCCCGGTTCCATTGATTGTACTAATCAATTTACGAGCCAGCAACCGTGGGCCATCTCCGTCGGCAATCCCTTGAGCCAATACCCGGCTAATCTGCGTATCCATCGCTGCAGTGATACCTTGCAAACCGCTAAACACCCTTGTATATAATAACCCCACACGATCCAGGTGAAACGGCGTGGACATCGAAATTTCAATCCCACCGGTCTGGGCAATAGTAGGTACATCAAACCCAGCTTTCTGCAATTCGTAACGCGCGCGGATAACCCCACGCTTGTACGAATCATATATGTATTTATTTGTCCATGCTCCTTCAACTCCAACTCCGACCTGAGCCAGTTCGCGAACTTCCAATATTCCTGTATCAATTTGTCGTTGCAACCACTCCATAAAAGCTGAAACCTTGTCCGCACTACGTGGAAATGCAAATACCTTTCTACCAGGTGGAGTCATTTCATAAACTCCAGGTTGCAATCCAAAACAATCCTCCTCAATAATAGCCTTACGAATCACCAGGCACAATTCCCGGAATCGCTTACGCATTTCCCGTGCAAAGGCATTTCGCAGTACCGTTGTCCGGGTTGGATCATAATTATTACAAACTGTAATTGAATATGTTCCTGTTTCAATCATTTAATATATCTCACTTCTGATGATATTTTTCTTTTCTGCTCTTCGCTTGCAGTAGATAGATATACAAGCTGCCATCCTACAATATCTGTATTAGATTTAACTTGCCACCATGTTAAATTCTTTTCATTAGCCTTTTTAACTGATACTACAAGAAACTTTCCATCGATTCTATCTTCCCGTAATTCAAAACTAACCTCATCAATTCCATTAATATCAATTCCCAATTTATCAGTCAAAATCTCAAGGACATCCTCATATTTTATCCATTGTTTAAAATGATCTTTTTCTTTAGCTTTCATAATTTGTTTCACCTTATTATTTGATTAATAATATTTTATGCCCAAGTAAAAACAATCCCTTTTTGAAACTTGTTTAAAAGAGTAATATTAGACACAGCCGAGCCATCCAAATCAAACTCAACAGCATCATGTACTTTTATTTCCGCACTGGTCAATTTTCCAATCTCAAACGTACGGCTAATCCTGTTTTGATCTGTCAGCCCACATTCACTTCCTCCGATCCTTGTAATATAGTCAATCACTCCTTGCATTATTCTTCTTTTCCTATAATTATTGTTTTAAGTTTTTCCCTATCCTCAATATACAAAATGTATTCTACAGTAATTACTACTTTATTATCTCCATCAAGTCGTATAAACGATTCGACTGATTTTACGTTATCCTTCCATATTTCAAGAATTTCTGAAGATATTACAATCCCAGCTTCTTCCATTAATACAGGCATAATTCCTTTTAATGCCATAATTTATTCTTCTTCGATTTCAGTCGGTTCTTCTTCAATTCCCGCTTCACTAATCATTCGTTCCTCTTCCAATATGGCAGCATCCCTCATTTCCTCGATCAATTCAATATCATCTTTTTCCAATCCAAGGAACCATTTCAAGAACGCTTCAGGTGGAACGACCATTTCAGCCATCGGACTTGCCGCATATTTAGCTAATGCTTCAGAACGCGACTTACCAATCTCGACACGTTCCTTTTCAGCAATGGCAAACAAGTCTTTCCACTTGATAGTATATCCTTCCGCACCTGCAGCCGGTAGAATACCATATTCAATACAACGATCAATAAACGGGCGCACTATCTTCGGCTCGGCATATTCCTCACGTCGCGATTGTATCTTCGACAACCATTCCTCCTTATCCTGAGTACTTGCCAACTCACCACGCTCACTACCAGTCAATATTCGTTTAGGGATACCCGTCACAGCACTAATCATTTGTATCTGCACATCGACATGGTTTTTTGGATCTACTATCTCTTGTGTTAATGCTTTTATATCTACTCCTTCAGTTATAAGAAAACGCCGAAGATTGTGCTCATACTCATCAAATTGATCCGTTAATCCTTTTTTTGTTTCTGCCGTCATTTGAAAATCCTTGTCCACGGTACCGCCGAATCCCGGACGAGCTCCTCGCCAGAACATTTCAGCGTCACCTCCTACAAGTTTCTCCAAATCCATTAGCCGATTAAATACTGCTTCCAATCGTGGTGACCCCACTACTTCTGATTCCAACATTGCATCCGTCACATGAATCACCCTACTATGGTGCACTTGTATCTCCGAAGTAGAACTGTTCTCACCATCCGACATTATAACATCGTATACAGATGGCATCCCGAAGCGAGGATCCCTCGTTTTGGTCTCCCACTTGGAAACTACAGCACTTCCTTCGCCCAACGGTTTCACATACATTAATTTCTTATTTCCTCCGACCACAGGTTGAAGATAATCATCTTTCCCACGCACATCATTCAATCCCAACAGTAACACCCCATAATGACCGATACCAGCCAACTTATCCAAGCGAACAAACCGCGATTTCAACTTCAGTTCTTCCTCTAACTCCCCCCATGCTTTCTCCAAGGCTGTTTTTTTCTCATCATCCGATTCAATAATCTCCAACTCACCGCTCCACATTGCATTAACTGGACGGTCAATAATAGCTCTGGCAATATCCTGCCGTCGATATCTTTCACTATATTCCGCGTACGTTATCGTCTGTTTATAACCAAGCGCCTGATACAGATTCCTGTCAGTACCGTATTGGTATCCAAGCTTCCCCGCCAGGTTTGCCCTATTCATCACCGTGCCTAATAATTGTTCTAACGTTTGAATCTTGCCTTGTAACGTCTGTATTTCTTTATCTTCCGGCATCAATGTAAATTTAATGTATCGTTTTTGCGTTTCTCAAGTAATATTTTTATGATTGAATCTAACTTCACATTCATCGTATCAAGTTTCACTATAACAATTTGGAATTGTTTCGCCTTTGTCGAATCCGGCACTTCTCTACCTGGGATCAGGAAACATGCAAATATTAATATGAATACTAACCTAATCACCTTCAAGAATGATTAAAATCTTATCCAAACTCTCATCAATATCATCCAGACGATAAGTAATGAGTTTCAAATCATACGTTTCCAGTTCTTTGGTATTACGATTTACCTGATCTTCGAGCAAAGCTCGTTTTGTTCGTTCGTTCGACCAGCCTATCATAACAGAACCAAACGTAACTATAAATCCTATTATTATTGCAACGTCTTTTATTCTTGAAATCTTCTTTTCGTTTGGCATCTCATTATATATTATAATTTCTTAATAATTACTTCCTCGATTTCTTCCTCTTTATACCAAGTTGTATTATAGTTCATTAATTCTAAGGCATCAAATTCCTTTTGTATATAATCCAACACTGGAAAAATGTACTTTTTATTTTCTGTTTCTCGTGGGTTTTCAATGGCATAAGTTCTCGTTACAACTGTATCACATACAAAGTGAAATCTTTTGCCGCCAAGTATTTTTGAGTACTCTTTTGATGGATAACCATACTTCAAATTAATTTCTGCCAACTTAATCGAATAAAGTATTTTCGTGTCGTACACTTTGAATTTCTGTCCGTAAAGCATTATCGGGACAAAAAATAATAATATCACAATTAGTTTTTTCATGCTGCTATTTTAAATTTTCTTCTGATGTTTGGAATGAGTAATATGATAAGCCATAAACTCAAATCCCATTTGTCCTGCAAATAATTAGTCAGTTGCGTTCTTTTCATTAATAGAATTAAAATTAATTTTTTCATGTTTTTATATTTTAATTACAATTTATTATATACAAGGGAAATATGATGAACGTTACATCCCCTATTGCTTAT
>Ga0114919_10001469_pt1 | contig 18898 bp, 18 predicted proteins | sample BlataG_FD_88682 | JGI IMG/M metagenome (GOLD analysis project Ga0114919, IMG submission 88682) | Deep subsurface microbial communities from Black Sea to uncover new lineages of life (NeLLi) - Black_00105 metaG | ecosystem: Environmental > Aquatic > Marine > Oceanic > Sediment | place: Atlantic... | reverse complement strand
TGGGCATTCTCAGTGACCGCAGCGCATACCATATTCCTGTGAGTCAGGAGTATTGGCTTGGGGACCCCGGTCGTGCCCGACGTGAAATACAGACCACAGCCGTCCTCTTCATTCAACTCTACATCCGTGGATTCGGCTGAAGATCCCATCACCACATCCTCGAAATCCCACATCTCCTTGTGCGAGTTCTGACTGACAAGAATGTAGTCATCTATGGTATGGAGTTGAGCTCGAATGGCATCAACTCTTTCAATGAACTCCTCTCCCAGAATCATTGCCTTAGCTTCAGCTATGTCAGCACAATATTTGAGGTCCTCGCTGGTGAACCTGAAACTTAAGGGAACCGCCCAAGCTCCAGTTCTAATAATGCCGAAGTAGACCTCAAGCCAGTTTATGGAATTCATCATCCAGTGTATGACCTTGTCACCTTTGCGGATACCCATGCCAATGAGAGCATTGGCCACCCGGTTTGCTCTCTCATCGAACTCCCTCCAGGTGATTTCCTTCCTGAGCTTTTCACTCGGTTTCAGCTCAATAAGGGCCGTGTCACGCGGAAATGTCTCGGCGTTTCTGGTCAACATATCTGATATGGTGGTCATCTAAAGGCATATTTCCTTTCAGATATTCCCATTAAGTCCCTTCAATACACGGCCAAGCTGGGCAAGAAAGTGGCAATTCGGGGGAAGGCCAAGAGTATGCCGGTCACCACTATCTGCGCCCCGAGGAAGGGGAATATCCCCCTGAAGATGGTCTCCAAAGGGACATCCTCAGCGATTCCCTTGATTACGTACACATTGACTCCGACCGGCGGCGTGATGACTCCCATCCCAGTTACGAGCACGACTATCACACCAAACCATATCGGGTCGAAGCCCAGCGCCAGAACCACAGGATATATGATCGGGATAGTAAGCGTGATCAGCGCCAGAGCATCCATGAAGCATCCGCCCAACAGGTAGATGAGCACTATGACTCCCATAACACCTACCGCGGGAAGGGGAAGCCCGGCTACCCAATCGGCCAGGATGAGAGGAATAGTAGTCACAGCCATGAAATGTCCGAAAACCGTGGCTCCGTACACAACAAACATGATCATGCAGGTTATGCGCAAGGCTTCCTTGGCCGCTCCAACGAAGCGTTGCCAAGTCAGCTGTCGTGTCCCGAGTCCGATAAGCAAGACGCCAGCAGCGCCCGCTCCACCAGCCTGGGTGGGGCTGAACCATCCGAGAAAGAGTCCCGCCAATACGAAGATGAACAGGATCAGGGTTTCCATGACTCCAGTAAGGCCGCGTATCTTCTCCATCCAGCTCGTGGCTGCTCCTGCCGGCCCCAGTGAAGGATCACGCCAGCACAAAAGCGCTACCACGATGATGAAGAGAGCCGCCAGCACCAAGCCAGGGAATACTCCCGCCAGAAAGAGCTTGCCGATGGACTGCTCAGTCAGTATCCCGTAGATAATGAAGATGGTGCTGGGGGGAATCAATATACCCAGACTGCCGGCAGCAGCCACACAGCCCGTGGCCAACGAATCAGCGTAACCGTACCTTTTCATCTCAGGCAAAGACACTTTCCCCATAGCAGCAGCAGTGGCATTAGTTGAACCGCTTATGGCAGCAAAACAAGCACAGCCGGCGACCGTGGCCATGGCCAAACCACCGCGCAGCTTACCCAGCACCGAATAGCTGGCGTCGTAAAGCCTCTGGCTCATGCCTGAGGCAGCAGCGAGCGACCCCATGAACACAAACATGGGGATGACAGTAAGGGAATAGGAAGAGAAACTATGGAACAGATCCCGAGCCAGGATGCACAATGCCGCCTCCACCGAAACCAGGAGACTAAAGCCAACAAGGCCGACAAACGCCATGGCAAAGCCCACTGGCATACGGAGGAGGAAGACAACAATTAGAACGACAATGCCTACGATGCCGACAGATACTGGGTTCATCTTCTCATGCTCTAGTCATTTCCCTGAGTAGTTGCACCAGCAGCACCAGAAGAACCGAGACGCAGGAAAAGGCTATGCAGTACACAAAAGGGTAAAAAGGTATCTCCTGAGTCATGGAGACCTCTCCAGTCGCCTGAAGCCTCCGGGCAAAATCGTAGCTCCTCCAGGCAATGAGAGCAAAAAGCAGCATCCCGAACGAGTAGACAACGCAGGCAATAGCTTTCTGCACTGTATCGGAGAATCGCGTCACCAGGACCTCGACATCAATGTGGCCGCGCACAACCTGAGTCTGGGCTATGGAAAAGGCCACTACTATCACACCAAGGAAGCCAACCATTTCGATTCCACCGGGGATGGGCCACTTGAACAGGCGAGCAGCGATTATGTCAGCCACAACGAGGCACAACATAGCCACCAGCGCAGCACCCGCAACCCAGTTGAGCCAATTGCTCAAAGAAAGAGCCAGCCTCTCAAGGTTCTTTGTCTTGCTTGACATGACGAACCGTCCCGGAGCGCCGGGCATCAGCACAACGACACGCCTCGGGCACTCCTCAAATAGCTATCCCGGCTGAGGGCACCCCCGATGCTACTGCAGCAGCTCCTTCTCTACATAGGCCACACAGGATTCCTCAGTGGGTGACCTGCCAGCCCAGTATCCCGTCCGTTCGACTAGATAGTCTTCGTACTCTGCTGCCGGCAGTCCCATAGCTGTCTTGTCCTCAATGTACGCATCTATCAGGGGCCTGGCGGCTTCTGCCCATCTTGCCATCTCAGTCGGGGATAGCTCAATCAGTTCCCTACCCTCGAACGTCAGAAAGTAGTCAATCCCAACCTTGTCGTAGTAGGTCCAGACCTTGCCGTGCTTTTCCATCCACTCCTCACTCACCTCGGAGAAAACATCCTTTATATCCCCGGGCAAGCTATCCCACTTGTCTTTGTTCATGGCAACGAACATGTCACTCGTGTTTCCCACGTCGTAGCAAGCGGTAACGTATTTCACAACCTCAGCCTGGTTCCAGCCTTTCAATACCTCACGAGGAGTGAAACTGCCGTCAATGGTCCCCTTGGACATAAGCTCATAGGCCTCTCCCTGAGACGCACCGTATCCCTCCGCACCCAGAGCCTCCATTATCTTGGCCCCCACCCCGGTAGACCTTACCACCAGTCCTTCCAGGTCCTCCATCTTGCGCACTGGCTTCTCAGTAGTGAAGATGACACCAGGGCCGTGGGCATGGAAGTAGAGCACATGCACATCATCGAATTCCTCTGGTTTGAACTCCGCGTAGAACTCGTTGGCCACCTTGGTGGCCACCCAGCCGTTGGGGTAGGCATGAGGCATGTCAACCAGTTCGCTGGCGGGAAAACGGCCCATGGTGTAGGCAAGTACCGACATCCCAATGTCTGAAACGCCATCAACTACCCCATCGTAGACCTGAGGCGCAGGGGTGAGCGTGCCCCCTGGGTAATAGGTGATCTCGACCCTGCCGTCTGAGCGCTCATTTACCTCCTGGCAGAATTGCTCAGCCAATACAGAGTGCAAGTGTGTGGGCGGAAAGAAATTGCTATATGTCAGATCTACAACTTCGGGCGTTGCCGGGGTTGCACAGGAGCCGAGCACCGGCACCGCTGCCAACATGAGAGCCAGCAGCATGAGCAGCTTTTTCTTGTTCATTTCCATAACCTCCTTGAGTTCCAGGATTTCGTTCTGTCTTGTCTCTCTCTTGGCATCACCCTTCCCAGGTAATGCCATCCCAGTCTACTTGAACCCAGGGCTTCGAGCATGGCACGGGTACCCTTGACGGATCACACGCCTTCCTCTCCGATCTGAAGGCAAGTCCCTGCCAGCTAGAATATCTCAGTATAGTATCACAGCTCGGCGTGGGAAGGAATACACCCTCCATTACCGGGTACAGACAGATCCCTCAGTGCTGTTTGAACTGCAGGCTGGGCAATGGTAACATAGCCGCACCGACTACAAACGGTCTCATACACTATGGTGAACTGGCAGGTAACCGCAACTACTTTGTATTGTGACGCGGTGCATGATGAAGTGACACTGCTGGTATACAAAGACCGGTTAGTCAAGTGCACCGGCTACGCGAAGTACGGTGGCTCTGACAAAGAGGCAATTGACCTTTCAAACAGGAAGGGTGGACTGTCAAGACAGGCGCACGGATGTGAAGGGCCAATATGCCACCGGATGATTCAGTACAGGGAAAAGCTATTCTCTGAGGAAGCCAAGAGAGAGTGTGTCTGATTGGCCCGCTCCGACTGCTGCACTCTCAAATGTGCAGTAATCAGCACAGATGACAACTGGTAGCCAGCCCAAGATACAGATAAAGAACCTCTCCCTCTCTTTCGGGGGCGTGAGTGCGCTCAGCAACGTAAGCCTTGATGTCAACGACGGAGAGATCCTGGCAATTATTGGGCCGAACGGCGCTGGGAAGACCTGCCTGCTAAACTGCATAAACGGCTTCTATAAGCCGCAGAGTGGCGAAATATGCTACGAGGGCCGGGACATCACCCGGATACGCCCCGACAAGGCGGCTCAGCTTGGCCTGGCCAGGACCTTCCAGAATATCGAGCTATACGCCGGCATGAGTACTCTCGACAATCTCATGGCCGCGAGGCACATCCTCATGAGCCAGAACTTCATCAGCGGTTCCCTGTATTTCGGACCGGCGCGCAAGGAGGAAATCGAACACCGCAAGACAGTGGAAAACATAATCGACTTCCTCGAAATGGAGCCCATCAGGAAGAAAGTCGTTGGCGCCCTCCCCTACGGCATGCGCAAGAGAGTCGAACTGGGCAGAGCTCTAGCTCTGGAGCCAAAGGTGCTGCTCCTCGATGAGCCCATGGCAGGAATGAACCTGGAGGAGAAGGAGGACATTGCCCGGTTCATCATTGACATATTCGAGGGGCAGGGAGACACTTACCCGGAGACCCCGGTTCTGAGAGATGGTGTCAGTTGTATTGTGCTTATAGAGCACGACATGGGTGTGATTATGGACCTGGCCGATAGGATTGCGGTCCTCGATTTCGGCCGAAAAATCGCCGAGGGCACTCCAGACCAGATCAGTACCGACCCGCTAGTTGTCTCCGCCTACCTGGGAAAACAAGAATAGGCCCGGAATCCCCCGGAGTCATTCCCACACTCTTGTATCCACTATCCTCTGGTGATCACGCGGGATGCTCCCGCTCTCCACGAACTCAAACCTGTCTATTGCAACACGGCACAGGCTCTGGAATCTCTCACTCATACGCTCGGCCAATCTCTGCTTATCTATCGCCCCGTCTTTCAACTCAACCCTCATAGTCAACTCGTCCCGCTGCTGCCTGCGCCCGATCACCATCTGGAACTGCGAGACTTCTTCGAAGCTGCGGACTACCTGCTCGGCCTGCTTGGCAACAACAAACATCCCTCTCACCTTGACTGCGTCGCCAGTCCTGCCAAGAATGGCGACCAGCCTGTTGGCCGTCCGGCCGCAGGGACAAGGCTCGGTAGTATACGAAGACAGGTCGCCCGTGCCAAAGCGAACAAGGCCCCAGGCCTCATTATGAGTGGGCGTAACGACCACTTCGCCTATTTCCCCGGGCCCTAGCTGTCTGCCCGTCGAGGGATCGACTATCTCCACTACATACTCATCCATAAGATGCATGCCTGCTTTCTGGCAGCATTCATAGGCGATTGCGCCACCCGGCTCGGTCACCGCGTAGGCCTGGGCAGTGGCGATATGGTAGTCCTCCTCCATAGTCCTGCGCAGCCGGTCAGGCAGCATCTCGCCGGTAAACCAAGCCCGCCGGAGAGCGAAGTCCCGCCGTACATCGTGCCCCATTTCCTCAGCCCTATTGATGAGGGTCATCAGGAAGCTAGGCGTCCCCACAAATCCGCTGACCTTCAGATCATGTATTATCTGAACCTGGATTTCAGTATTGCCGGTACCGGCGACGACGACGGTGGCACCACAGTCCCTCAGCGCTTCGTGAAACAGGATGCCAGCCGGCGACATATGATAGGTGAACGTGTTGATGACGACATCTCCTCTCCTGAATCCGGCGGCGTAGAATGCCTTGGCAAACCATTTGATGGCCGAACTGTGGAGCGGCTCATAGATAGGGCCCGGTGAGATAAACACACGGTCAACATCCTCAGGAGGAATCGTAAGAAATCCTCCGTATGGTGGTCTCGCCCGTTGTAGCTCTATCAGCTCAGCCTTCCTGGTGATGGGTAGCTTCTCAAGGTCTCCTACAGTGCGGATTTCCGCCGGGCTTACTTGAGCCTCATCAAATATGTCCTTAACAGCAACAGCATTGCGATAAGCGTGGTCGACAGCCCGGCGCAACCTCTGATCCAGATACTTCTCTCTGGCCTCAGTGGGCATTACTTCCAGTTCGTCGAAGTATTCCCCTTGCCTGTCCGATGATGCTATAGCCATCGCTTCCTCCTCCTGTAGTGCTTCACCTCTCTGTAGCTTTTCTTCGTGCCCAGCGCGGACAGTCCCATGTAGAATTCCTTGATGTCTTCATTGTTCTTAAGAAAATCAGCAGAGCCGTCAAGAACAACTCGCCCATTCTCCATAACGTAACCGTAATGGGCAACGCTGAGAGCAATCCTGACATTCTGCTCCACCAGGAGCACCGATGTCCCATGTTCAGTGTTGAATCGCCGGATGATGTCGTATATCTCCTCGACCAACAGTGGTGCCAGCCCCAGTGAAGGCTCGTCCAGCATCATCAGCCTGGGGGTAGCCATCATAGCCCTGCCGATGACCAGCATCTGCTGCTCGCCTCCAGACAGATAGCCGGCAATGTTGCGCCGGAGTCCTCTGAGCCGGGGGAAGTACTCATACACCATCTCCATATCCTGCTTGACAGCGCCACGGTCTCGGCGCTGAAAAGCCCCTACCACCAGGTTCTCCTCGGTGCTGAGGTGCTCGAACACCCGGCGTCCCTCCAGTGCCTGAATAATACCCAGCTTGCCTATCTCCTCGGCGCTTTTCTTGTCTATTCTCTCCCCATTCCACTCGATGTTGCCATCGGTCACCTCTCCTTCCTCAACGCGGAGCAGCCCCGATATAGCCTTGAGAGTGGTGCTCTTGCCAGCACCGTTGGCTCCCAGAAGAGCCACGATCGAGCCGTCCTCTACATTCAGAGAAACCCCATGCAACACCCGTATCACATTGAGATAGGCAACCTCAATGTTGTTCAGTCTCAACATAGCGACCCCTCCCTCAGCAGGAGCCCCTGCTCAAGACAGGGACTCCTGCCCAGAGTGCTTCATCTGCCGCACTAGCCGAAATCGTACGGGATTAGCGGCGCTTCCGTCCAACCGCTGATCGGCGCGAGTTCGCCATCTTGAACCTGAAACACCCTCACTGATTTCGATAGCCTGTTGTCCCCTGGAGTATAGCTCACCGGTCCGTGCAAGCCGCCAACGTCGAAGTTGTCCAGCTTCTTGAATCCGTATTCCTCCACGGCCTGGGGTGTCAGGCCATCAACGCCGACGTTCTCTATGGCCAGTCTCAGAATCTCCGCCACGATCAGGGCTTCCGCCCAACTGGTGATGTAGTCCATGTTGCCATAGTCTTCGGGGTGCAGTTCCTGGCAATACTCGGTCATCTTGGCCATAGCCGGCACATCATCACCCCAGTTCACCGTTGGATAAACGCCATAGACACCTTCCACAGTATCAGCGCCAGCCAGTTCAACAAGCTCGCTGGTGAAACTGGCGTGAGCACAGCCAACGGTCATGCCCGGGTACATCCCCAGGTCCACGGCGTCTTTCATGATGATAGATGTAGGCTGCGGCGTGCTGGAGATGAACAGGACGTCAGGATTCAGCGCCCTGATTCGTGTCAGGCTTTCTATCTCGGACACCGTGGTCGCCGTATGTTCCTCGCTGGCCACAAGCTCAATACCCAGATCACCAGCCAGTGCCTCAGCCGCATCTCTGGCACCCGAGCCAGTGGTGTTGTTGAGCAAATGTAGAGCCATCCTGGGCACACCGGATCCCTCCCATATATTGTCCAGGTAGTATCTGGCGAAGGCCGCCCAGTCATCACCGTAATCGGGCATCTGGGCATAAATGTGCTGCGGTGGATTGGTCAGCGTTGGAGAACTGAACACAGCGAAGCCGGGGAACCCAGCCCGGTTGGCAATCTCCTTCGAAGCTCCCATCATCTTGGATGAGTTGGTGGTGAAGAGCAGGCAGCCCTTGTCCATTAGCTCGTTAATGATCGTAGCTGCTTTGGCAGCGTCGTACTCATTGTCCCGCCATATCACCTCGATCTCATGTCCGGCAACGCCACCCAGTTCTTCATTAATGTAACTTATACAGTCCAGCTTGCCATTGCCCATCGGCCGTCCCTTTTCCGCGGCGATGCCGGTGTAGCAAATGCTGAAACCCACCTTAACCTTGCCGCCCCCACCAGCACAACCACCACTCAGCAGAGGTGCTGCAGCCATGATCAACACCCCACATATGAGTCCTATAGCTTTCAATCGCCTGTCCAAATTCATCTGTTGTTCCTCCTTTCTTAGTTCTAGACTATGCAAGCTCTTTAGATATCATCACATCGTTCTGTCCTCCTCAGTCAGGTCAATACGAGAACGGCCAGAGTCGGTAGGAAGCTTTGAACAATGCCCACCGGTGGGCCAATCCCCGGGGCTCCAGTATCAAGAACAGGATGATCACCAGGCCAAAGACCATTGGCCCGATGCCGGTGGTGAATCCTGCGGGCAGGGCGAAAGCGCTCTCCAGAACCGGTGAAACGAACGTTATCCCCTGTTGCAGCAGTCGGATGAATACCACGCCGAAGATGGGACCGACGGCGGTGCCCAGACCACCAATGATTATCATGCCAACATAAAGGATGGAGTCCATGAAAGTGAAATTCTCGGCGTTCACAAAGCCAACCCAGTGGGCAAACAGGGAACCCGCAACTCCCGCCAGGAAACAGCCAGCAAAGAAGGCCACCAGTTTGTAGTGGAAGAGGTTGATCCCCATAACCTCGGCAGCCAAGTCATTGTCCCTGATGGCAACAAAGGCCCTGCCTACCCTTGTCCTGGCCAGGTTCTTGGCCAGGAAGACTGCGACAGCTGTGGTCACCATGATTAGGTAGAATTGACTGCCTTGACTGACAAGGGCAAGACCGCCAACTGAAGCGGGAGGCACGCTCATACCGTTGAATCCCCCGGTTACCGCAGTCCAGTGATTGATCACCCAGACGATGATGAACTGGGCTGCGATAGTGGAGATTGCCAGGTAGAATCCCTTGACCCTTAGGGAAGGGATGCCAAAAACCATCCCTATCAACCCGGCAGCGACCCCGGCAAGGACCAGCGCTGCCAGAAAGGGGACTCCGAAGCGGTTAGTCAACACCACAGAGGTATAGGCACCTACCGCAATGAAGCCAGCATGGCCAATGGACAGCTGCCCGCAGTAGCCAGTAAGGATATTCAGTCCGGTGGCAGCGATTATGGTGATGCCGATCAGGTTACCAACACCCAGCCAGTAGTTTGACGAATAGAGTGGCGCGGCCAGCAGGGCAACCAGCAGAGCAGCAAGCAGCGCCCAGTGAGTTCTGGTGCGAAAGACAGTCATATCCTGGGCATAGGAATAGTTGCGGGTACCGGCCGGCAAATCTACATTCAACGTTCTAAATCCTCTCTACACGGGCTTCTCCAAACAGCCCGTAAGGCTTCACGAACATGACGATGATGATGATAACGAACGGGATAACCTCCTTGACTCCTGGCCAGGTTAACGGAGTCAAATAGCCGCCACCGAGGTTCTCAGCAAGTCCAATAATTGGGCCGGCTACGATAGCGCCGAGGAAAGAATCCAGACCGCCGAGGATCACTACCGAGAACGCCTTCAGTCCTGTTTCGCAGAGCCCGAACGTTATGCCACCAATGCTGGATATGAGAATGCCGCCGACGGCAGCCAGCGTGCAGGCCAACATCCATGACCTGGAGAAGATCTTGGTTACCGGAACGCCGCAGGCCTGCACCGCCAGTTGGTCATCAGCAGTCGCCCTCATCACCACACCCATCTTGTGATACTTGAAGTACAGGGACAGAAGGCCAAACAGGGACAGCGAGATGAGTGCTGACCAGAGGTACTCCTGGGAAACAACCGCCGGGCCGATGTGAATAGGCTCCTGCGAGAACAGGGAAGGTAAAGCAGCTACACTCTTTGGCCAGATGAAACCTACTGCACCCTGAAGAAAGTAGGCCACCCCCAGTGTGACCGTAATCAGGGACAGGATAGGCTGGCCGATGAGCGGACGCAGCACGAGCCTCTCGATCCCCCAGCCCAGAGCCAGCGCAAAGAGGACAACCAACGGGAACCCAAGCCAGAAGGGGAGGCCAGCCTGAACCAGCATCCCGTATGTGAACCATGAGGAAATCAACACCAGCTGCCCCAGGGCCAGATTGGCGACGCCAGTGGACTTCCAGACCAGAACGAAGCCCAAGGCGATCAGAGCGTAGACCATGCCCACGGTTGTTCCCGTGATCACGAACTGAAGGAGATCAGCCACTCTCGATGACTCCTTCGGACACAGATCTCACCTTGATGGGGGTCGTTACCGTACCCTTTCTACCATCTCGGTAGGTCACTGCAGCCTCTACTAGCATCTCCTCGCTACCCTCATATATGCCCTTTATGAGGTCCCTGTACCGGTCTTCCATAAACTCTCTTCTCAGCTTCCTGGTTCTGGTGAGTTCCGCCTCATCAGGGTCGAATTCCTTGTGCATCAGCACGAATCTCCTCACTCTGGCTTGCTCGGGGAGATAGCCATTCACCCTCACCAGGTCCTTTCGCACCAGGTCAGCAACCTCTGCTCTCTGAGAGAGGTCAACAAAAGTGGTGTAGGGCAATCGGTTACGCTCAGCCCACTTGCCCACCATGGCAAAATCGATGTTGACCACAGCCGAAACGTAGTCCTTGTCCTTGCCACCTATGACCATGACGTCCTTGATATACGGGCTGAACCTGAGCCTACCCTCAATATACTGGGGGGCATACTTGACTCCCGAACTCAGCTCACCCATATGCTCCAGCCGGTCCAGGAATATCAGATGTCCCTCCTCGTTGATGGTGACCGCATCGCCGGTATGGCACCAACCGTCCACCAAGACAGTGGCGGTCTTCCCAGGGTCATCATGATAGCCGCTGAACATCGAGTCACTCCTGACCAGTAGTTCCCCTTCGTCAGTTATCCTGACCTCGGTTCCAATTGCCGGCCGCCCTACGCTTTCAAAGGCGATCTCTCCTCCGCCATGCGACGAGATAAGTCCCGCTTCGGTGCTGGCATAGCTCTGTCTCAACTCAATACCTATGGCATGAATAAGCCTGAAGGTATCAAGGCTCAATACAGAACTCCCCGTGACGGCAAACCTGACTTTGCTCAGCCCCAGCTTATCCTTGAGCGGCTCGAATACCAGTATACGCGCGATTCTGTGAACGGCCCGCCAAAACAGGTTCGGCGTTTTGCCCTGGAGTCTGAGGTCGGCAACTTTGTGACCTACCGGCAGAAACAGGTTATAGCAGAAACGCTTCAACGGATTCGCGTCAATCATCTTCACCTGGATTTCGCTCACCAGGCTCTCCCATTGCCGCGGACCGTATATAACGAAGTTGGGGCCAGTCTCGCGGGTGTCCTCAGCGATGGTTTCCGGCTCCTCAGCGAAGTTCAACCTGGCTCCAGTCAACAGATGGGGGATAGTGGCGAAGAAGCTATCGCCTACCCAGGCAGCCGGGAAGCTGGAAACTAAATCATCATCTTCGTTGATGGGATAGCGACTGACGAATCCGCGAGCCGTATTTATCAGAGCCCGGTGCGTGATCTCAGCTCCCTTGGGCAGGCCGGTTGTCCCTGAGGTATAGTAGATGAAGGCAATGTCATCTCCCCTGCCTTGGCTCACGTTTTGCTCAAACAAGCCCGGCTGTGTTTCCTCGTATTCCTTGCCCAGCCTTGCTACCTGGGTAAAGCTCATGAGAACGGGATCGCCGTAGTTTTTCAGGCCTTTCGGATCCCAGTAGATGACCTTCCTCAGGGAAGGCAGTTCGTCCTTGATCTGCAGAAACTTATCAGCCTGCTCTTGGTCGTTCACTATGGCGAATGAAGCTCCAGAGTGGGCGGCAATGTATTTGACCTCGGAGGGAATACAGTCAACGAACATGCCGGTAGCAATTCCTCCAGCCGCCTGGGTGGCAAACTCTCCCCAGAACCATTCCGGTTCATTGTCCCCGATAGTGCAAACTACGTCACCCTGTTTCAGGCCAAGGCTAACCAGGCCGAGTGAGAAGTACTTCACGTTTTCGTAGTAGTCCTTCCAGCTATACCTTTGCCAGATACCGAACCTCTTCATACACATCGCCGTCCGATCAGCCCACTTTGCGTAGTTACCCCTAATAAGCTGCGGGATTGTGCCAAGTTCCTCGCCCTGCATCAGATCCGTCTCGCGACCATACATTTTGAAAACCTTGCCTGCCACAAAATAAAAGTACCTCCCGCTTAGGAGGTACCTTCAATTTCGCCGATTAGCTCGTTTGCTTAGCCTGTTCTAACCCTCCCAAGCGCACTCATGTGCGCTCAGTAAAGACGAACACAAATATGCCCGCCATGCCAACGCTGAGTGTCGCAGTGACCATCTGTCTATTCATCGCTCGGAGTGGAGCCAGTCTACCAAGTCAAGGCAATCCTGTCAACTACAAGAGGGATCTTCGTCATCCAGCAATCCGTTCGCTCTGTACGTCGGACAGAAGACATTCAAGGGACGGCCCCAGTCATGGGAATGGTCGTTCCTGTCGCCTTGGCTATGATCTTCCCCTCCTGGTTGGTTACTGTCATTTCGGAGACACCCACTCGTCGGCCGCTTCTGACTACCCAGCACTCAGCAGTCAGTTCATCACCGAGGCTCGTGCTGCTGATGAAGTGAATGTTGAACTGGCAAGCTATGCTGGGACGAGCCATGGAATTGGAGGCGTAGGCAAACGCCTGGTCCGCCACCGCCATAATCATACCGCCAAAGACCAGGCCATTGAAGTTCTGGTACTCAGGCGCCACCTTCATGGCTACTCTCGCGTAGCCCGGCCTGAGCTCCACCAGGCTCATGTTCAAGAAGGCACCAATAGGCTCCTTCTCTCCACCGGCTCTCAGTTCGGCGACGTTGTCCGACATTGTCTTCTCTCCTCTTCGCATCCTGTCCGCACATCCCTGCCACTTAGGGCCTCACCCCAAGCGCGAAAAGCTGCCACACCGCTCCGCGAACCCTCAGCCCACAGAGACCCCAATACAAGAATAGCTTTCATCTGGCAGATAGGACAGCGAATCTCTCGGCAAGACTAACCCAGGTTGGATTCTGAAGCAGCTTTGCGAAACCCGTCAAGGGAGCCTTCAAGGGTCGCGTCCTGGACGCAATAGGAGATGCGGAAGTACCCTGGCGAGCCGAAACCTCTGCCAGGCACCGTCAACACGTTCCATTGCTGCAACTCTCTCACAAAGGCAACATCATCCTCCAGCGGCGACTTCGGGAACATGTAGAAGGCTCCCTGGGGCTTGATGACCGAATAGCCCATCTCGGTGAGATGACCATAAAGAAAATCCCTCTTCCTCTGATACTCGGCTACTGAAACGGTCACCTGCTGCAGGTTGCGCACTGCGTGCTGCATGAGGGCTGGTGCGTTCACATATCCCAGCACCCGATTACAGAAAATCAGCCCTGTCATCAGTTCGTCATGCCAACCACATCCCGGATTTGCAGCAATGTAGCCGATGCGCTCACCAGGCAAGGCCAGGTCCTTGGAATGAGAGGTGAGGGCTACGCTGTTGGGGTGATGACTGAAGACCGGTGGGTATTTCAACCCGTCGTATATGATCTTGCGATATGGCTCATCGCTGATGAGAAAAATCTGCGTGCCGTACCGGGATTCCTTCTCGCCAAGCAGACCTCCAAGCCGATGTACTAGATCTTGCGTATACACAACTCCTGAGGGGTTATTCGGGGAATTCACGATGACTGCTTTGGTTTTGGCCGTAATGGCGGACTCAAGCACATCGAGCCTCGGTATGAACTGATCATCTGTTGGAAGAATCCTGCTAACACCACCATGATTATCTATATAGTTATCATACTCAACAAAGTAAGGGGCAAATACCAAGACCTCCTCACCCGGATTGAGTATTGTCTTCAGCACCACGTTCAAAGCCCCCGAGGCACCACAGGTCATTACGATATCGTCCATCGTGAACTCGATGCCAGTCTCCATACTGAGTTGCTTTGCCACCACCGCTCTCGTCTCAGGATAGCCGGCGTTGGCCATGTACCTGTGCATCCCGGGCAATGGGCTCTCCGCCAGCCTCCTCAGCTCCTGAACGAACTCAACGGGAGGTTCCATCACAGGATTCCCCAGAGAAAGGTCGAAGACGTTCTCCTCGCCGTATTGGCGCTTCAGGATGGATCCCTCCTCGAACATCTTCCTGATCCACGACCCCTCCTCCATACGTCTCAGAACGTTATCTGATATCGACATCCAGGCCTTCCTTTCTGCCCAGGTCAAAAGCTGCGGTGTTCATCTGCAGAACATTCGCCCGTATGCGCCGCGACATGCAGTCTTTCCACGTCTGAACATCGAATGCCAACAACAGGGATGCACATCCTAGCATGTACATGTTGAGCGTCCTGACGTTGCCCAACTTCTTGGCTGACTCCGTGCCATTGATGAAATAGATGCGGTCTGCCCGCTGTCTCAGAATACCGGCGATTTCTTCATCGCTCGGATATCGCTCATCTCCTAGGTTGACCGAGAGCGGGGGAAGCGCATAATTATTGACGATGGCCACCGCTCCAGGCCTGAGGTAGTCCACCCACCTGGCCGCCTCCAGCTTTTCAAAAGCCACCAGTATGTCTACCCCACCATCCCTGATGAGTGGAGACCAGACCTTCCGGCCTATTCGCACGTTACTTATCACGCTACCGCCTCGCTGTGCCATACCCAGGGTATCCGTCTTCTTCACGTCGCACCCGGCGGCTAACGCGACTTCACCTATCATGTCGCTGGCCAGAATGACCCCCTGACCCCCCACTCCAGTAACAAGCATGTCAACGTTGTTCATCCCGACTCTTGGCCTCACTCTTCGACTGTTGGCCCTATCGCCTGCCGGGGACAGATTTGCTGGCAAATGGTGCAGTAGTCGCCAACACATAGGGTGGCGTCAATATAGACTTGTCCATTCTCAGTTTGGATGGCAGGACACCCAAGCAAGAGACAGGTACCACACTGATCGCATTTCTCGGTGTCGACGATCCTGGGTGCGGAACGCCTGGGCACATGCACAGCACATTCACCACGGACTATGATGACCGAAAGCGCAGCGCTATCCAGTGAACTCCTGACGGCGCTCCTAAGAGCCTTCATATCAAAGGCGTCCACTACTCTGACATCGCCGATGCCCATTCCCCTGACCAGTTGCTCCAGATGCACTGCTTCTGTCTCTTTTCCTTGCGCCGAGACCCCGGTTCCGGGATGATCTTGGTGACCCGTCATGGCAGTCGTCCCATTGTCAAGGATTACAACCGTTATCCGCCCCTGGTTGTACACCGCATCCACCAAAGGGGTTATGCCAGAATGAAGGAAGGTGGAATCACCAATGACAGCAACAACCTTGTTGTCCACACCAGCCTTCTTCATGCCAAGGGCCTGGCCAATGCTGGCACCCATACAGGCTGTGGTATCCATAGCACTGAGCGGCGGATATGTAGCCAAGGTATAGCAACCGATGTCCCCAGTGATGGTTAGCGTTGACTTTCTTAGCGACCTGTCCTTCGCCCCCGGCAGCTTGAGGCGATTCCCCACGCCACTGAGCACAAAGAATATGCCCGTATGGGGACAACCCGGGCACAGCAACGGAGGTCGTCTTGGCAGCTTCGAGCCTGCATGTGTCTTCTGCCGAGGCGCTGTCCCGGCCAGTAGTCCAGCATTCAGGGCCCCTTCTTCTACGACGGACGGGTTCAATTCGCCGATCCTCGGGATGAATTCCTTGCCGCTGACCTTTATCCCTAGAGCTTCAATGTTTTCCTGGAGAAACGGGTCCAGTTCTTCAATCACTATCATTCTGTCTACCTGTGAGGCGAAGTGGCGGACCAACTCTTTGGCAAGGGGATAGGTCATACCCAGCTTCAGGAACGAAGCCTTGGGGAAGACCTCTCTAGCATACTGGTACGCAATCCCGCTAGTGACTATCCCCAGACTGCGCTCGCCCCACTCAATACGGTTCAAAGGAGAGCCTTCGGCGTGCGCTGCAAGCTTCACCAGGCGCTCCTCTATCAAGGGACGTCTCAGTCGGGCGTGGCCCGGAAGCATGACGTATTTCCGCTCATTCCGAGGGAAACCCACCTGCGCAGCCGCCAGGACGCGACGCCGACTTGCATCGACCACCGACTTCGAATGCGAGATGCGGGTAGTGCTCCGCACGAGCACTGGAGTATCAAATTCCTCGCTCATATCAAACGCGTACGCCATGAGATCGTAGGCTTCCTGGCTATTACTGGGCTCCAGCAAAGGCACTTTGGCCAGTCTGACGTAGTGGCGGTTATCCTGTTCGTTCTGAGAGCTGTGGATTCCCGGGTCGTCGGCAGAGATCACCACCATCCCAGCGTTGACTCCAGTGGTGGAGGCAGCCATGAATGGGTCCATGGCCACGTTCAGGCCTACGTGCTTGAGAGATACCAGAGACCGAACGCCGGCATAGGCCGCCCCAAGTGCCACCTCCATAGCCACCTTCTCATTCGTTGACCATTCGGCGTAGACGTCCTCAAACCGAGCTATGGACTCAAGTATCTCAGTGCTCGGGGTTCCCGGATAGGCAGCAGCCACTCTCACGCCGGCGTGATAAGCACCCAAGGCAAGGGCCTCGTTACCGGACAGTAGTTCCTTCATTGTCGGCACAGTATAGCATAGCCCAGGACCCACCCAGCATAGCTCATGGGAAACGGATACTCGGCACTATTGACAGAAAGGCGCTGATCGTACTCGCCTAGACTGAGGCCCTGCCCAGCCCGGCATCTTTGATAGGCTTCTCCACTGCCTGTTTGATCATGGCTCCGGCACGGTGCATCAAGGTGTCCTGGAACTCCCTGTCCATGGCCATTGTTGCCAGGCAGGGAAACTGGTGATGCAGAAGCCCCGCCTTCTCCACAGCATCCCTGAACCAGAGTCCAAGCAGGCCTTCAGCCACAAAACGTGTGCTACCACAGGGAGCCTCTCTAATGACGTCAACTCTGCCTATTCTGTGCCTATCATCCTGGTAGAACTCCACATGCACTTCGGGCCTGCCGAAATACCTGGCGAACTCGCGGATGTACGGGCTTTGGCTATCCTCTTCTGTCAAGGAACAGAAGGGGACGGGATAAGCCATATCAATCCCCATGGACTCCAACTTGCGCTGAATCTGTCTGGCCAGGCCAACCGGCAGCCACGCACGGTTGTCGGCAGGGGCGATTACTGCCCTGGCGCCAGTCATCTTCACCATGTCTGGAATCATCTGAGCTACGCCGGTTTGCTCACCAAGAGATATCAGCAAATCGGCGGCTGGCAAGTCGCCGGGCATGAATTCATCAGGGTCATCGATAATGGCTGGTAGTCCTGCCGGAAACGTATGGGAATGGACTTCCCAGTTAGCTGGACAATGACGCCCGATGTTATCCACCATTCTCTGTCCGTAGTATCCTTGAATAGCCACTAGAAGGCGCATATGTCTTCCTCCTAACCGCTACGCCTTCTGCAATTCGCTCCGAAGTGTGTTCAAGAGTCTCTGCTCACTGCTGGCGTGGGATTCAATGAGAGCACGTATTCTGTCTATGTTGACTCGCATACCCCAGCCATTCGCCTCCCATACCTCAACGCGCAGTCCACCCGCCGCCAGGTCAGCAGCGTCTTTCCTCAACTTGGCGACTCGATCTCTGAGGTCGTCATGCTCACGCAGTAGAGTGTCGAGGGCTGAGACAAGCTCCCTGTTCCCGTGCTTCCGGAAGGCTTCCGACAGCAATGTCTCTTCCCGCTGGAAGTGAGCCCGCAGCCCTTTGTCAATTGCCTCCAATGCGTCCTGCCACTGCTGGAGCCCCTTCCCTCTGCCGTTAGGAGTCCTGGCCACAAAATAGCTCTTGGTCCTATCTGAATCCAGTTCCACTAGCGCGTCCAGGTCGCTGCTCACCCGTTCAAGGCTGTGCAGGTCCTGGTTGATTCTGTTGTGCTCGTCGAGTATCTGGTCTATCAGGGCAAGTGTCTCTTTCACAGGTACACCTCCTTCCTCCAATAATTGTACCACTTGTTGACTTGGAGTTGACAGCGTTGCCGGCTGTATGACCTCAGGAGTTGGCGGGCGCCCGCCTGCTTGACCTCCGTGTCTCCCATTGCCAAGCCCCCTGGTGCAACTGAGACCAGCTCACCTTGCTGGCCAGCGAGAAAGATAAGCAATGGGGTGCATTGCGACCACACAATGCTGATTGCTGATACAATACCCCAAGACAACCTAGGGGGAGGTGAACATGTCCGTGTATCTTATGCTCACTACGTTAACCGACGAAGGCAGAAAGGCTATCCAGGAAGAACCCGAAAGGCTCAGGGAGCTCAACAAGGAAGTTGAATTCATGGGGGTCAAGACCCTGGTTCAGTATGCCCTCCTGGGTCAGTATGACTTCGTCAACATAATCGAAGCTCCCAGTAATGAAGCGGCAGCCAGGCTGGCAATAAGACTGAGCGCCAAGGGAACCACTCAAACCCTCACCCTGGCCGCGATACCTATAGAAGACCTCATTGCCGTTCTGAAGCAGAAGGAAAGCCCGTGGTAGTCCGCCCTGTCGTCTCGCAGCACGAGCGCCGGCAGGCCATTTGAGGAGTCATCCTTCACCGGGCAAGGCAGCCCTCTGCCTACCCTCTGACCTTGC
>Ga0114919_10001468_pt1 | contig 18911 bp, 15 predicted proteins | sample BlataG_FD_88682 | JGI IMG/M metagenome (GOLD analysis project Ga0114919, IMG submission 88682) | Deep subsurface microbial communities from Black Sea to uncover new lineages of life (NeLLi) - Black_00105 metaG | ecosystem: Environmental > Aquatic > Marine > Oceanic > Sediment | place: Atlantic... | reverse complement strand
GCCAACACGAACCCATCGCGTATCTAATCGGCAAAACGGAATTCTATTCTCTCCAGTTATACGTAACCCCTGATTGTATGATACCCCGGCCGGAGACGGAATTGCTCGTCGAACGTGCCATCGAATTTCTGCGAACTCGCCCCGACAAATTGCAAATGGCGACAAGCGATTCGCGACAAGCGATTCGCGACAAGCGATTTGCCATTTGCGACCTGTGCACCGGCTGTGGCTGCATCGCGGTGGCGATTGCCAAAAACTTCCCTGATGCCGATATAATCGCAACAGATATCTCCCAAGCCGCCCTGAAAGTTGCAGACAAAAATATCGAAAAGCACGGGCTAAAGGGGCGAATTAAACTTCTATGCGGCGATTTATTCGACCCGATTATGTCACAATCGGACGTCGACAAATTTGATTTGATTGTTTGCAATCCGCCCTATGTAAGCGCCACGGAGTTTGAAAAGCTTGGTAAAAATGTAAAAGATTACGAGCCGAAGCTGGCCCTTTTGGTGGGAGATGATGGCCTGGATATTTACCAGCGGATTTGTGAAAAGGTAGATGCTTTCTTGAAACCCGATGCAGCGTTAATGCTGGAGGTCGGCTACAACCAGGGACAGGCCGTTAGAGAATTGCTTGAACAGGCGAATTGTTTTAGCGAGATAACCATTGAGAAAGATTTCAGCAACAACGACCGAATCGCAATCGCAAAAAAGATGTCATTCTGAGCGAACCTGTCCTGAGCAATGTCGAAGGAGCGAAGAATCTCTTTTTTCGTCATTTTCTTTTTGCTTTCGCACCTGCTCAAGCTCATCAGCAAGCTTACCCAGTTCAAGCCGCAGTCTTCGTCTCTCCTTGCCACTGCGGCTAAAAACAGGACATTTATCGGGTTTTTCCAAAAAATAAGAAAATTTTCGTTCTCAATAACACCTTATCGCTGCAATGGTTACGAAAAAACAGAACCGGAAAAGTTCTTTTTTTGGCAAAAAATGCAAAAAAATGCTTGCATTTTTCACAGTTTTAGTACAATCTATTTGACAGTTTTAGTGTTGGAATGTTGGATGCCAATATAAACGGAATCATGGAGGAGCAAAAAATGGGTAAAAACATTTCTATCCTAAGCGGCTTAGCCGCAGCAGTTCTTTTTATCGGTGTTGCTCAAGCAGGTTTTATTAGCCTTGAGTGCTACACAAGTCACCTTGGCTTCTTTAGCTACGAAGATGGAATAGAGTTATCACTCACGGGAACAATTGATACGTTCGATCTTGACAGTATCATTATGAGCGGCGAAACTGATTCAGACCCGACTTTTACGCTTAGCGAAACCATCACAAATACCAGCGGTGTTACCTGGACGGGGTATCAACTGTCACTTGATCCGGGAGGCGATGCCACTTTCGTTGGCGGAACAGCTGGAAGCGACAGATTCTGCGGCATTGTGTACACAGACTCTAAGATATTAACGTTCTCTGCTTTGTCTGCATCAGAGGAGGTCTTGCACGGGCAGTTCGTTAGCTTGTGGGTCGATATCAACATTCCAGACCCGGGTTTGTTTAACTTCAACATGACGCAGGGACCGATTCCTGAGCCGGCTACGGTGGTGTTGCTTGGTTTTGGTGCCTTGGTCTTACTGGCCAGACGAAGAGCATAAGTCGATTGTGCCCGAAGGTTTGAATCTTGCTTGAGTAAAAAGAGGGTTCAGGTTATTGCCTGAACCCTCTTTTTTTTAACTCAAACTGACTGTTTTTTACTGTCATGCTGAGCCGAAAGGCGAAGCATCTGGCCTGAGCAGCAGAAAATAACGTTTCATTACGGGCCAGATTCTTCGCTACACTTCGTTACGCTCAGAATGACAAGGTGCTATCTGTCATTGCAAATAAAAGAATTATGACTACTGTCGCCATCGAATCGGTCAGTTTGAGTTTTTAATCAAAATCTTAAACCTTAGCTGCACTCGTTACGAGCTTATCGCCGGGCACCCGGCCGCGAAGCTGATTAATAAGATAAACAAGTGTTAATTTTATATCCGCTAAGTTTGTCTCGGCCAGACAGTTCGCGAAGCTCGATAAGAAACGCTACTGCTGCAACTTGCCCGCCTATTCTTTCGATGAGTTTGCAGGCTGCCTCCATTGTCCCGCCGGTCGCCAGCAAATCGTCAACCATCAAAACCTTTGCCCCCTTATGTACAGCGTCACTATGCACCTCTAAAGTGTCGGTGCCGTATTCCAAATCGTAACTGACGCTTTCAGTTTTGAAAGGCAGCTTGCCCTTCTTTCTTATAGGCACAAAGCCGGCTTTGAGTTTTCTTGCAACCGCCGCACCAAATATAAACCCTCTGGCCTCAACAGCAGCAACATACTCAATGCCTGCATCTGTAAAGTCCGCACATAAAGCATCTATCGCTGCTACAAAAGCCTTTGGGTCAGCTAACAACGGCGTGATATCGCGAAATAAAATCCCCTTCTTAGGCCAGTCAGGAATACTGCGAATGTATCTTTCCAGGTCGATTCCTTCGGTCGCCATTTATCTGACATCCCTGGTCTCTACCAACATAGCGACTCATTATGTATCTCGTATCTCGTCGGACGGTTCACGAGATACGAACTTCTATCGCTACTCTTCGTTCATATACTCATAAAGTTTGTTAAGTGCACTATGGTGAATCTGGCGAATCCTCTCTCGCGTCAGGTCAAACCTCTCGCCGATTTGCTTTAGTGTCATCGGCTGACGGCCTGCCAGTCCGTAATGCAACCTTAAAATATCGGCTTGCCTCGGGTCGATTTCATTAAGCAACCTCAAAACCTTTGCCTTTTCTTCATCAGCAACCAGTACATCTTCCGGCTGACCGGCGTTTTGGTCCTCCAAAGTCGTCTCGAGCATTTGTTCTTCGCCTGCGTCATCACCGGCATAAACTCCCCTGGCGGAGCTAATTATTTCGACAATTTGATGTATGATCTTTGCCTTGCGTTGCGGAAGCTGCATTACATCTGCCATCTCTTCGACATTGGGCATTCTTCCAAGCTTGCTCTCCAGTTCCGCTGCGATATGCCGCCACTGATTTATTAAGGCAACCATATAAGTCGGGATGTGTACCGGCTGGACGTTTTCCAGCAGTGCACGCTTAATACCTTGCTTTATCCACCACGCTGCATACGTGCTAAACCGGGTCCCACGATTGGGGTCGAAGTAATCAACAGCTTTTATAAGGCCGAGATTCCCTTCCTCAATCAAGTCACCAAGCCCCATTCCTCGGTTGGCATACTTCTTTGCTATATTAACAACCAGTCTAAGATTGCTCCGCACTAATTGTTCTCTGGCCCAGGGGTCATTTTCTTCGACAACCAGCTTGCCTAATAAATGCTCCTGCTCCAGCGTCAATAGCGGCGCCTCATCAATCTCTTTGAGATATTCTTTTATGGTAATGTCAAACGCTATAGCTCACTCCCTCCCAGCCAAAGAGTCTTTCGACTCCAGCCGTTGGGCAAATTTGTCTTGACTTCGCCGATATTATAGGACGATTAGTTCTCCACCAAGGACATCTGTTTCTGGTATCGGCCAAATATAGCTACAGGTTTAGCTGGCTAACTGTAGCTGGTCAATAATAGCGTTTAGTTTTTCCTATCCGCTATTCACTATTGGTATCAGTTTCGGCCCTCTCCTCGGCACTACTATCACGGCTGGCCTTGTTATCCGGTTCTGCACTGTTTTGAGTTTGCTCGTCTTTAGCTTCCTCAGACTGCTCTGGCTCTTTCGGCTTTTCAGACTCTTCGGTCTCTTTCAGCTTTTCGGGTTCCTCTGTCTGTTGCGTCTGCTCAGCCTCAGTCTCTTTAGCTTCGTCGGCCTGCTCTTTCGGCTTTTCAGACTCTTCGGTCTCTTTCGGCTTTTCGGGTTCCTCTGTCTGTTGCGGCTGCTTGACCTCAGTGGCTCCAGCCCCAACGGCTTCGCTTTTCTGTTCACTCGGTTTGGTTGGCTCAGCTTCTTTAGTTTCGTCGGCCTGCTCTTGCGGTTTTGCAACCTCACCCTTATCACTATCAGAAAGAGCGGGCTGAACATCTGTTGAGGTCTGCTGCTGGCCGGCTTTGGCCGCCTGTTCTTCGGCAGCCCATTGAGCCCTCCGTAAACTCAAACCGATCTTTCGGTAATCAGTGTCAACCCGTAAAATCTTAACCTCAACTTCTTCGTCTAACTTAACAACATCCTGAGGTTTGTCAATCTTATGGTCGGCAAGTTCGGAAATGTGTAACAATCCCTCTAACTCCGGCTCAAGTTCAACAAATGCGCCGAAATTGGTCAGTTTTGTGATAGTACCTTTAATAATTTGTCCCGGAATATATTTCTCTGGAATAGCCCGAATCCAGGGGTCCTCGTTCATCTGCTTTATTCCTACCGATACCCGTTGTTTCTGCTCATCGACTTCAAGAACAATGCATTTTATTTCCTGGCCTTTTTGCAACATCTCGCTGGGGTGATTAAATTTCTTTGTCCAGCTCAAATCCGAAATGTGTATCATGCCATCGATGCCCGCTTCTATCTCCACAAATACACCGAAATTTGTTATACTGCGCACCTTGGTGGTGACAATCGTCCCCGCCGGATACTTCTGAGAAGCAATCGTCCAGGGATTGATTTCGGTTTGCTTTAATCCGAGTGAGATTTCCTGCTTCTCTTTGTTAATGTTCAAGACAACAACCTCGATTTCATCACCGAGATTAACTATCTCCCCCGGATGTGCCAGACGCCTGGTCCAGCTCATCTCGCTAATATGCACCAGCCCTTCGACGCCTTCTTCGAGCCGAACAAACACACCATAGTTCATCACATTCACAATCATACCCTTTACCCTCGCTCCGACCGGATAACGCTCTTCAACATCTTCCCAGGGACTGGCAGTTTTCTGCTTTAACCCCAGGGAAATTTTCTCCCTTTCTTTATCGACACCGATAACAACGCACTCAATCTCCTGGTCGAGCTTAACCACTTCTGACGGATGTGAGATTCTGCCCCAGCTCAAATCAGAAATATGCAGCAGGCCATCCACGCCACCCAAATCCACAAACACACCGAAGTCGGCAATGTTTTTCACGACACCTTTTCGTAATTGACCGACCTCTATTTCCGCCAGAATCTTTTCCTTACTGCTCCGGCGTTCTTCCTCGATAAGTTTGCGTCTTGAAACGATAATGTTTCGGCCTTCAACATCTATCTTGAGAATCCTGCATTCGATTTCCTTGCCGATGAATCTACTGATATCGCCCGGTCTTCTAATATCAACCTGCGAGGCCGGCAAAAACACAGGCACGCTAATATCAACCAGCAAACCGCCCTTGATGCGCCTTATAACCTTGCCACTGACAACATCTCCTTCCTTCTTCGTGTTAATAATCGTTTCCCAGCCCCTGATGCGGTCGGCTTTGCGCTTCGAGAGCAGGATAAGCCCGCCTTCAGAGTCAGTATCTTCAAGAAGAATCTCAATCTCTTTGCCGGGCATTATCTCATCAGGACTTTCAAATTCACTCGCATCGACAACGCCTTCACTTTTCAGGCCCACCTCGACAATAACATCATTGCCTATTCGCAATACGATTGTACCCTTGATAATAGCTCCCGGCAGACGTGAATCGACCTTTGCGCGCAAAACCTCTTCCAAAAATTCACTTTCTTTATCAGTGAACATCTCATCGACCTGGTGGTCAAGTTCGTCCTGCGACAAACCTAATTTGTTAACTATATTTCTATCTACCATAAACCCAAATTCCTCTGTGGAGTCTTTTTTCTTGACCTTTTGGCGCCCCACATTTACGCCAACAAGCCCCGTGCAGCACTGCACAAATATAAACTTTCTGGTTAATCATTTATAAAAACGCATTGGCCCACGCAGCCAATGCAAATTACATCCCTGTCCTCTTTTGGCGAAAGCTCTAACTCAGCCGCTGCTATCATTAAAAAGGTTCTAAATTCTTTACAAATTCGGTGATTATCCACTCAGGGGTAGAGGCCCCTGCCGTAACACCCGCTATATTTTTACCAGAAAGCACAATTGTATCAAGTTCATTCCAATTTTGCAAATGAAACGTTTGACTATTATATTTTTTGCAAAGCTCTGCGAGCTTGCGCGTATTGGCACTTTCCAGGCCTCCGAGCACAAACATTATATCCACCTTCTTGCACAATTGCACAGCCGATTCCTGTCTTTTTATCGCCTCTTTACACAAAGTATTGATTACTTTCAATTCACAAAAGTCTTTTCTTGCTATGGCACCAAGCATTTTGCTAAAGTGCTCAGGGCTTTGGGTGGTCTGACAAACAACCCCCAACTTAGCATTTTTAGGTAACTTATGTAAATCCGACTCGCCGGCAATCACAATAACGTCCCTGGCACAGCCCACAACCGCCTGAACCTCAGGATGATTTTCATCACCAATTACCACCACCTTATAACCAGCTCTATCTAATTCCCTGGCTATCTCCTGCACGCTCTTAACCAAAACACAAGTGGCATCAACAATATCAAGCCCTCTTTTTTTTATTTTGGCGATCTGTTCGGGCGCGGCGCCGTGAGAACGGATAAGAACCGTCCCTGTCTCGATTTCATCCACGCTATCGACGGTTTTTAGCCCGGCTTTTGCCAGCCACTCCACCATATCTTTGTTATGAATAATTGGGCCGAGACTGTAAACATCCTTTTCTGCTGCCAGTATTTGTTCAGCCATACTGATAGCGTTTCTAACGCCGGGACAAAATCCACACTTCTGAGCAACTATGACTTTCATAACAAATATCAATTATCAATAACTATACGGTTTTTTGCCGTGCTTTATCCGGCTTTTCGTTTGCATCCGGCACAGTGTATTAGTTAAGGCCTCCGCGAGTTCCTTATCACTCATATCCTTCACCTGACGGGCCGTTAGGGCTTTGCCATAGCAAATCGTAATATGTCCTCCGGGCGAAAATATCTTCTTATGTCTCGGCCAACACTCAAAGGCGCCGTCAATTAAGACCGGCACAACCGCCGCTTCTCCACGCCTGCACAGCAGACCGAAGCCGGGCTTAAAAGGCGTAATTTTTCCATCCCTCGTACGCGTACCTTCCGGAAAAAGACAAACACCACTTCCCTCTTTAAGTTTGCCGATGACCACCTTCATTGCAGAAAAATCTGCTTTGCCCTGCCTGACTGGTATAGTATTGACCGAAGAAATCAGCCGGCCAAAAAAACGATTGGCAAAGAGAGAGTCACGAGCAAGAAAATACAAAGGCCTCTTCAAAGGTATTCCACAAAATACCGGGTCAAGAAAGCTCTGGTGGTTACCGACCAGCACAAAAGCACCTTTATCAGGGACATTTTCCCTGCCATAAACACGCATCCGGAAAAATAGGTTGCAAAAAACTTTGCAACACCAGCGCGCAAACCGAAACCATCTCATTTTCGGTTTTCTTTTAGGCATTTTTCTTTTGTATAATCCAAAAGTTTTTCAACAACCTCTTCTATACTTAAATCGGTGGTATCAACAATAATAGCATCACTGGCGGGTTTTAACGGCCCGATTTCTCTACCTTGGTCGCTTTTGTCCCTTTCTTCAATGTCCCTTTGTATTTTCTCAAGACTTTCGCCGGCGCCTTTAGCCAGCAGTTCAGATTGCCTTCTTCTTGCCCTCTCGATTGTCTCAGCAGTTAGATAAAATTTAATGTCGGCGTTTGGAAACGCCACCGTGCCCTGGTCCCTTCCCTCGGTAACTATTTTTTCCTGGCCGGCTGCAAATTGTCTCTGCATTTCCACCAATTTGGCCCGCATTTTCGTCGCCGAGGCGATATGCCGAGCATTGGCGGTAACCTCCGTCCCACGTATCTGCTCGGTAACATCAAGGTCATTGATGCAAACCCCCATTTTGCTCTCTTTGATAGTAAATTGAAATTCGCTTGTTTCCAAAACGCCGAGCAGCTTTTCTTCATCGCTCATATCAACGCCGGCCTGCATCGCAGCTAATGTAACAGCCCGGTACATCGCACCGGTATCAAGAAAGGTCGCACCAAGTTTTTCGGCCAACAGCCGGGCTACAGTGCTTTTACCACTCGCAGCAGGGCCATCGATTGTGATAATCAAATTCGCCATCTCAAAAACCAATCTCGCTTCTAAACTCCGGCTCCGTTGTCTTATCGACCTTGACAACGATAATACTTGTGTCATCAACCTGCCTGGCAAGTCCCACAAACCGTCTTCTGTATCCGAGAATATTTTTGACCATCTGCTCTGCTGAATCCGCGGTAAACTTCTTTGCGGTTTTCAGTAAATTTCCCCTGCCCCAGAATTGGCCATCAAAGTTGGCTGCATCAATCAGCCCATCGGTATAGAACAGCAAACAATCGCGGTCTCTTAGTCGCAAGGTTTCAATCTCATATTCGGCCTTTGCTTCAACTCCAAGCACAAGTCCGCCCTTTTCCAGTTCCTTAGTATCCCCATCTCTCATCAGCACTGTCGGCTCGTGTCCGCAATTACAATAAGTTATAGTTTCTCCTTTGACGTCAATGATTGCATAAAATAACGTAACAAACTCGCCGGCCGGGCACTCGCTGCACGCCATTTTATTGAGCTTATTGATAATTTCTTCAATGTTATTTTTGCTGCCTTCGTTACCGGCGTAAGCCCGCATGGTACCTCTGAAACAGCTCATCATAAGCGCAGCGGGCATTCCCTTGCCTGTAACATCGGCAATCGCCACGGCAATGCAATTGTCGCTTATTTTAATAAAATCGTAAAAGTCACCGCCGACATCGAAACAGGGAATATAAGTGGCTGCAACATCCAGCCCCGGTATTAACGGCGCGGTTTGCGGAATCATCTTTCGCTGAACGACACCAGCCAGCCGCATCTGCTCTGCGATGCGCGCGCCTTCAATCGCCTCCGCATACAGCTTGGCGTTTGTTATCGCCACCGCACACTGTGAGGCAACTGCCCGCGCAAGACCAATATCATCTTCATCAAAACGTTTCGGCTTGGGACTATACAGCCGAAGCACGCCAATCGCCTTGTTCCTGAATCGCATCGCAACCGTAAGCTGGCTGACGAGTCCCTCCCTTATCGTCGCCTCTTTATATTTGACCCTGTCGTCAACCCGCATATCGTCCAACACCACCGCTTCGCCCGCAAAAGCAGCTTTAACCACGGTATCGTTTTTCGAGACCACTCCCTTATTGCGGTATTCTTCGCCGAGTCCATACGTACTTCGCATCGTTAGGTCGCCGCTCTCTTCATCCAGCAGACGAATCGAGCAGGCCTTGACAGCGGTAATCTTCACGGCCGCTTCAGCCAGCTTATCCAGCACCTCTTGCAGCGAAAACTCCCCCGCCACAAGCGTGGTAAGCTGGTAAAGCTGCTCGTCCCTTTCAATTTGTTTCCTGGTCTTTTTTGCCATAATCAACTGTTATTACCCCGCCGTTTTGCTTCGCAAAATCGAAGCAGCGGGACTAATCCAGCGGATTATACTTTACTTTACGCTCGGGGTGAACCCTAATTTATTTTACCCTTTGCCCGCTTGCACCAAAAACTGTTTAGGGTTAGTATAGAAATTACAATGAGCCAGAGCGCCAAACATATAACTTTTACCGGCCAGGTCCAGGGTGTCGGCTTTCGCTTCACGGCACGTGACATAGCCAACCGTTATATGCTAACCGGCCTGGTCCGTAATCTACCGAATGGTGCTGTTGAGATGATAGCCCAGGGCCCTTCCGACGATATATCAGATTGTCTGCGTGACATTAAGGAAGCTTTTAGCGGCTATATCAGAGAGACCATAGTCGAAGAAATCCCCCCCAGCCCGCAATACACAGACTTCAAAATCACTTTTTGATTCACACGCCAAACCACTTCCCGTCACTGCGGTGAAATTGCCCTTTTAACGTCACTTAAAAACGTCGAGATTTCAGCAAGGATTTTTTCGGGCTTTGCCAGATTGCTCTCAATCAATTCCACTATTTTTGAGCCGATTATCACGCCGTCGGCTCCTGCTGATGCGACTGCTGCTGCGTGCTCGGGCTTGCTGATTCCAAAACCTACACAGACAGGGACGCTGGTGAGCTTTTTCAATTTGCCGACCAGTTCGCAGAGCTTATCGGATAGTTTCTCCCTGCTGCCGGTAACGCCTAACAGCGAGACGGTATAAATAAAGCCGGTAGTCTTGGAGGCAATCAATTTCATTCTCTCTGGACTGGTGTTTGGTGTCACCATAAAAACAGTGTCAAGACCCGCTGAGACGGCAGGTTGAGTAATTTCATCCGCATCGTCAATACTCAAATCAGCAACCAAAACACTGTTAACGCCCGCCTGGTGGAAATCGCTGAAGAATTTTCTCGCCCCATACTGGTAAATCAGGTTGTAATACATCAGCAGTCCGATTGGAATATCTTTGTAATCCTTGACTTTTCGGACAAATTCCAGCGCCTTTGCCATAGTCATACCGGCGCTGCGTGCGCGAATATCGGCCTTTTGGATTGTTGGGCCATCTGCTATCGGGTCGGAGAAGGCTATACCCAGCTCCAGGATATCGGCCCCGGCATCGATAGCTGTTTTTACGATTCGCACACCTGTATCAAAATCGGGGTCGCCGATTACGAAAAACGGTATCAGAGCTGGTCTTTTTAGCTGCGAAAGTTCGGAAAAAACTTGGCTATATGTCTTCATCAATCATATCCTTTTCTGACTATGGCCCAGAATTCAGAAGTTAGGAGCTCAAAGCCCCAGAAACCAGAAAACTCTATCTTTAGTCACAAGAACTCTTTATTTTGCAGAAGCTATTTATCTCCAAAAGGACAATCCCAAGCGGCCTTGCTGATACTGTGCTCTTGGCTATGGAACAAGCTTATTCTCGAACCAAACTACGCCTACGAGAGTCTGTTTCTGTTTCCCTGATACGAGCTTGTAATGCTCTTCACAATTGCCGACGATATCCAGGTCGCCATCCCCATCCACATCATCAAACCGGCAATGGTCCCATTTCTCACCTTGAAATCTTCTACCAGAAAATACGGGGTCAGACCATTTTATGACATGAGTGGTCCAATTATCCGTCCCCGGCTCGTTACCACTGTACTCCATCCAAAAAACAGAGGTTTTTCCAGAAGGCATGTACCCATAATTATGAATAAGCATTCCTACGATATCCATTTTCCCATCGTTGTTCAGATCTACCATTTTTGTAGGCCTGCTTACCCATCGTGCAACCTCCGGCTTATTAATTACTATTCGTTTCCAAGAAACCGGTTTTAAACTCATCTTCTTAAAATAGAAAATGTGATTATCGGTTTGTACACACAGGTCGGTCAGACCATCGCCGTCCAGATCACCAGTTGCAACCTGGGGTTTGGGAAAAAATTCGTGACCATCATAAACCACATGCACAGGCCAGGGCTGCTTCTGCTTTGCTGAACCGGTCCCGGGATTCTCATACCACAGCACCCTTTCTTCAGAGTCCGAAGTATCCCAGTCTGCATTCGCAACAGCAATATCGTCATCTCCATCTTGGTCGATATCAACGAAAACAAAACCGTGACCACTCAACAAATTCGAATCAATATCATGTACTTTCCACTTTGAAAGATTCCGGCGGTCACTCTTATTACTTGGCGCTTCAATCCATATCAGGCCGGCTTTTTTACGATTGACCTTGTGAACTCTTCCTCCTGCCACGATGTCTGTTGCGCCGTCGCTGTTTATATCGCGGCTTTCGATATAAAGAAAATGACCCCGGTCCTTAGTGTCCGGAATATAACCTCCATCGATCCAAGCGCTACTATCAAATACTTGGCTGGAATCAGGCCCCCAGAATATCTTAACCCCTGTCGGGAGTTTCCCGCTATAACCACCGCAGCCCACCACATCAAGATTGCCGTCACCGTCAAAGTCGCCAAAGTATGAATACTCCGGATTGCCGCCCTCTCCGATTACTACCTTTGTCCAGGGCTTTCGCACGTCACCGTTTTTTCCGGGATGAAACACAATCGTATATTTTTCCGGTCCCTCATGAATAACTGCGTAGTCTGTAAAACCATCTTTATCGACGTCCCCCGGACTCAGGGAGTTATGATTGAATAGCGAATTATCAATGTGGTGCATAGGCCATTCTATTTCACCGGTACCACATCCCAATTGCGATCCCTGTCCATGAGAGCAACTGGTTATACTGATAATCAGAATAGTTGTAAGCCATATCTTAAACGCTTCGGTCGAATCTGTGATCCTGCCCATAATCGATCTCCTGCTGATAATTAATAATCAGTTCTCCAGAGGCCGACGTTTTTCGACGATTGAAACATCTTTGTCGCCCCGGCCGGAAAGATTTACCACCGCGATTGTGTCCGGGCCTAATTTCCCTTTTTGGCTCACAATGTACGCCAATGCATGTGCGCTTTCCAAAGCTGGCAGTATCCCCTCGGTTTTGCTCAGTAGCTCAAAGGCATCCAGCACCTCGGCATCTTCTGCAGCGACATACTCGGCCCTGCCGGTATCTTTTAACAAACAATGTTCCGGCCCGACAGCCGGGTAATCCAGGCCGGCACTTATCGATTCGGTCTCATAAACCTGACCTTCATCATCCTGCAGCAGATATGCTTTTGCGCCGTGCAGGATGCCCACCCGCCCGACCACCAGTGTCGCAGCGTGCCTGCCGCTGCTTAAACTCGCCCCGCCCGCTTCGACGCCGATTAGCTTCACGTCTTTATCGTCCAGAAAAGCAGAAAAAATACCTATCGCATTACTGCCGCCGCCGACACAGGCAACAATCATATCCGGCACTCTGCCGATTTCTTCAAGGCACTGCTGCCTCGTTTCTTCGCCGATACAGGTTTGGAAATGTCTTACAATCGTAGGGTACGGATGCGGCCCGCAGGCCGAGCCGAAAAGATAAAATGTATCGGTAACGTGAGCCGTCCAGTAGCGAAGAGCGTCGTTGATAGCATCTTTGAGTGTCCCTGTTCCTCCTTCGATAGGGATGACTTCTGCACCGCATAGTTTCATTTTATGGACGTTGACACTCTGACGCTCAATATCGGTTACGCCCATAAAGATTTTCGTCTCCATACCGAACAAGGCCCCAATCATTGCCGTAGCCAGGCCGTGCTGGCCTGCGCCGGTTTCGGCAATGAGCTTGGTTTTGCCCATATACTTTGCCAAAAGGCCTTGTCCGAGCGTATTGTTGACCTTGTGCGCTCCGCCGTGCAGGAGGTCTTCGCGTTTCAGATACACCTTAAAACCGACATATTCGCTAAATCTTTTTGCATAATAAAGCGGCGAGGGCCTGCCGGCATAATCTTTCGAAAGCTGAGCAAGCTCAGTTACAAACCGCTCGTCCTCGTAAAAGCGATAAAACGCGCCCTCCAATTCTTCCAGAACCGGTATCAAAACTTCCGGCACATAGAAGCCGCCATAGTCTCCGAACCTACCTTTATATCTCATATCTCATTCCTTGATACTTGATACTCGCTTTGGCCTTATGAGCAACGAGCATCCAGCATTGAGCAACAAATTCAACCTCTCAAATGCCGTATATTTTCGAATAGTTTTTTCATTTTCTTATGGTCTTTTTTACCTGGCTCAGCTTCAATGCCGCTGCAAACATCAATTCCATAGACTCCCAGCTCAACCGCCGCTGCTGCATTATCGGGATTTATTCCACCGGCCAAGAAGACACGTTTGCCGATGTGCCCCACGATATTCCAGTCAAAGGTCAGTCCCGTTCCGCCGTATTTCTCAGGATTGAAAGCATCCAGCAAAATAGCATCGGTAAAATAACTGTCCGCCTTTTTGATGTCTTTTTTGTCTTTTACCCGCAGGGCCTTCATAGTTTTTACATTCAGAGAAAGGAAAGCTCTGCAGAACTTCGGAGTTTCATCACCGTGCAACTGCACCCAGTCCAACCGGCACTGATTTATCGTTTCCCGGATTTGCTCGTAGCTCGCATTGACGAACAAACCGGCAATATCTATAAAGCCCGGCAGCCTGCTTATTATCTCCGCCGCTTTTCCCGGGGCTATAAACCTCGGGCTTTTCGGATAAAAGTTAAAGCCTAATAAATCCGCACCCATATCTATCGCCGCCATAGCGTCCTGGTAATTAGTAATACCACAAATTTTAACTTTCACTATCAACATATTTGTCTATCGCCTATCGCTTATCGCCATTTGAGATTTCGATTAACTTTTCCAGGCAGGATAATGCCTTACCATCTCCCACTGAGGCGTTTGCCATCTCGATTGCCGATTCAAAATCAGCAGACAGTCCCCCGGCAATTATCGCAGCAGCAGCGTTCAAGATAACAATATCTCTCCGAGCTCCGGTCTCTTTACCGCCCAGTATGTCCCTAAGCAGCTTGGCGCTGGTCTTGGCATCGGTTACTCGCAACTGTTCTACATTGGCCAACGTGATACCCAAATCTTCCGGGTTCAGCTCTTTGCTTGTGATTTGACTATTCTTTAATTCTGCTATTTTAGTAACCCCTGCTGTGCTTATTTCATCCATTCCGTTGCTGTGGACAACCATTGCATACTGAGTACCCAAAAGTTTAAGTGCCTCTGCTATTCGTTCCATCAGGTTTTCATCGGCCACACCTAATACCTGCCTCTGTGCGCCGGCTGGGTTAGCCAGAGGCCCGAGGATATTGAAAACCGTTCTAAAGCCCAGAGTCTTTCGGATGGGCTGAACATATTTCATCGCCGGATGAAACATAGGGGCGAACATAAATCCGATATGCGCCTGCCTTATACACTCCGCCACGGTATCAGCGTGAGCATCTATCTTAACGCCCAATTGCTCAAGTACGTCGGCTGAGCCGCAACTGCTGGTTATCCCGCGATTGCCATGCTTGGCGACATACACTCCTGCGCCGGCTGCCACTATCGCCGCCGCTGTCGAAATGTTTGAGGTTTTAATCGCTCCGCCCCCGGTACCGCAGGTGTCAACCAAATTGTCGATATCGACCTTCACGGCAACAGCATGTTTTCGCAGCGAACTGGCAAGCCCCGCCAGTTCCGATGCCGTCGCTCCCTTAATGCGCATTGCCGTAAGAAACGCCGCAATCTGTACCTCGGATACCTGCCCCTCAAAAACAATATCCAGAAGCTGCTCTGCCCTCTGAAAACTCAAATTCTCACCCTGCAGTAACGGCCCAATATATTCAGTTATTGTTACCATGTTCAGGCCCTAAATCGCAAACTAAAATAAAAACTAAAAACCATAACTTAAAATTAAATATCAAAAATCAAATATTAAAATTACAAATCAAAATTCAAAAATGACACTCGTGTCATTGCGAGCCCGAACGAAGTGAGGACGTGGCAATCTCAAACCTAACCGATGAGATTGCTTCGGTCGCTTCACTCCCTCGCAATGACATTTTGCATTTTTATATGTCGTTTTGATTTTTGCATTTTAATTTTTGATTTCTTTTTGCTTTTTTGCAATTGATAAAACGTTCTCGATTATTTTTCCGCCTGCAGGGGTCAGGATGCTTTCCGGGTGAAACTGCACGCCGAATATCGAAAGCTCTTTATGGCGGACGCCCATTACAATTCCTTCAAACTCAGCAGTTTTTTCCAGGCAATCCGGTACCTGTATCGCGCAAAGACTGTGATAGCGTCCTGCCTGCAGCGGGTTTTCAACGCCGGCAAATATGCCCTTTTCGTTGTGTGTTACCCTTGAGGGCTTACCGTGCATTGGCACTGGTGCATGGCTGATTTTGCCGCCGAAATACTGCACAATTACCTGGTGACCCAGGCATACGCCGAGTATTGGCAGTTTGTCTTTGAAATAATCTACCGCCGAAAGCGAGACACCGGCCGTGTCCGGCGTGCCCGGTCCGGGCGAAATCACAAGAAGGTCGGGGCCAAATTCGCCGGCCAATACCTTAAGTTCTTCAAGCTCGGTATCGGCCCTGTAAACCCTGGCCTGGCAATTGCGCTTACAAAAATCATCCACCAGATTATACGTGAACGAGTCGAAATTATCGATGAATAAAACTTTTTTGGCTTTTTCTCCCATAAGATGTCCTTCCTGCTTTCTGTCATTCTGAGTGGAGCGAAGAATCTCAAAACCGCTGCACTACAGTTATTCTCTGCTAAGGCCGGAACCTTCGGCTTCGCCTCAGGATGACAGCGAAAATCGGTCAGCTTAAGTTTTCACTTTTTCTCCGCGAATCGCACGCAAACAGGATTTTGCCTTGTGCTCGGTTTCTTCAAATTCAGTCTTCGGGACACTGTCGTGCACTATGCCTGCACCAACTCGGATGTAGGCCCTATGGTCCTTGACCTGCAGGCTTCTTATGGTGATACAACTATCGAACTGGCCGTCCACGGTTAGATAGCAAACAGCCCCGCCGTAATAGCCGCGTTTGGTTTTTTCAAGCAAACGTATCAGTTTCATTGCTTCAATCTTCGGGGCACCGGTAAGTGTCCCCATATTCATCGTGGCAAGATACGCACTCAAGGCATCAAGCTCAGCTCCGAGCGTGCCTTTAACATTGCTTACCAGATGCTGGACAGAAGCATATTTTTCGGCCGTCAGTAACTCGGTAACAACCCTGGTGCCCGGCTGAGCTACCCGTGCAATATCGTTCCTGGCCAAATCAACGAGCATGATGTGCTCGGCCAGTTCTTTACGGTCGAGTTTCAGTTCCGCCTCATACCTGAAATCGGTGTCGGCATCGATTAGTTCTCCAATTTTGCCTCTGGGTTTTGTGCCGGCTATCGGCCGAATCTCCACACTGCGGGTCTCGGTACCGCTAACACGCAAATTCAGCTCCGGACTGGAGCCCATCAGTATCGTGGTGGGGGTATTTAGATAAAACATATACGGTGAAGGATTCAACGCACGCAATCGCTTATAAACATCCAGCGGCTCATCAGGGCAGGGCTCAATCTTCGTCCTGCTCAGGACCACCTGAAAGATGTCACCATCGAGGATATGCTGTTTGGCCTTGCGAACTATTTTCTCGTATTCATCCTGAGTGGTATCGGTTGATGCAGGGGCGATTGAGCCGGTAAAGCGGTGTCCTTTCGGTGTGTCAAATCGTGCAATGTTGAAATAGTAATCGAAACACCCTTGTGCCTCGGCGATTACGGCCTCACGGTCGCCGTTGGTTATTATCACGTTCACAATCACATAACCTTTGCCGTGCTCATGGTCCATCAGGAATATATTATCAGCGAAGTAAAGTTCATAATCGGGATTGCCAAGCAGGTCATCCTTACTGGGAGGTAATTTTTCAAACTGGTCTATGAAATCGTAACTTAGTGCTCCGAGCAGTCCACAGGTTACGCGGAACGGTTTGCTTGCCAGGTGAAAGGCAAAGGCCACCGCCCGCAATACATCCATTTGATTTGTGCTTTGAAGCCGCGACTGCTCATCGACCATCCTTTTGGCTTGTTTAATTTTGCCGGTAATCGTTTCCGAGCCGAATTCAACTGATTCACAAAAAGCGAACCTGTCTTTCTCGATAGCTAAATATCCTACGATGCGCTTGCCGGCATTACTCAAGGCTTTTATGGTAAATTCGGCACCGGTTCCGGTAAGATAAAGTGCCGGCCTTGCCGTTCCGAAGCTCAGCGCATTTTCCGCCAGATAGTCGCTTGCTTCGAGTAAGCAGCAGTTTTTAGCCCGGCCGTAGTCGCTTAACCTGGCAAAAAAATCCACCGGCTCGTCAATGTCGATTTGCTTGACGATGGGCACGATTTGCCCCGGCTCGGCACTGAGTATTATTTGTCTGTAATCTTCCATCGTCTTTACCTTTTGCTGTAATTTTTATCCCGAAATCACCTAAAATACAAATAAAAAAAGCAGCCTGCTTTCTCGACAGGCTGCGTTTCTGGCAAATCTAACAAATTTTTTATAGCAAATCACCGCTTGCCTGTCGGATATATATCCACAGGCCACCACCAGTTACCGGTATTTTTACGGTTCATTTGCCTCATAATACAATAATTAAACCAAATCCATCCACCTTTGTCAAGTAAAATCGTAAAAATTTTTGGGATGGCCAAGGAACAACCGTACGGAAGTTGTGCCCGGGTTCACCGAATCTCGCCCACCTGTTCAGGCGGCCCGACGGTGCCGTAGGCGGTCCAGCGCAACGGCCGCGACTATAATTGCCCCTGTGATAATCTCCTGCACCCAGTTCGGCAACCCCATCTGCGTGCACCCCGAAGCGATAACGGTCATTATCAGCGCACCGACAAGACTACCGAGGATTGAGCCTTCTCCGCCTGCGAGACTGCCGCCGCCGATGACCACTGCCGCGATTACATCCAGCTCCAACCCAACGGCCACCGTCGGGTCACCGACCGTCAACCTGGAGAACTGCATAAGTCCGGCCAGCCCGGCAAACGCCGCACACAGAGTGAAAACTATTACCTTCACCCGCTCCACTGCCACCCCGCAAAGCCGGGCAGTCTGCTCATTGGAACCAATGGCAAACGTGTGCCGCCCCAGCCGAGTGTACCGCAGCAGCGCCGCCATCGCTATAGCCAGCAGCACCAGCAGCCACACCCCGGCTGGTACCATCATCCAGCTTCGCTCCTTCGACAACACCGAGGCCAGCAGCTCCCCCAGCCAGGCCAATTGCTCCGGGTCGACATCGATTTTCTGCTCGCGTCCGATGCCTTTGGCCGTCCCACGAACCACCAGCATCATACCCAGTGTAACAATAAACGGCACTACCCGCAGCCGTGTTATCAGCAGCCCGCTGATTAGTCCGAAAAACGCCGCCGCCGCAACACCACCCACGGCCGCGGTAAGCGGTCCGACACCAGCGTGCTGCAGCAGCCACGCAATTACCACCGTGCTCAGTGCCACGATTGAACCAACCGAAAGGTCAATCCCACCGCAGATGATTACCAATGTCATTCCCAGTGCCGCCATTCCCACAATCGTCGTCTGT
>Ga0114919_10001467_pt1 | contig 18916 bp, 15 predicted proteins | sample BlataG_FD_88682 | JGI IMG/M metagenome (GOLD analysis project Ga0114919, IMG submission 88682) | Deep subsurface microbial communities from Black Sea to uncover new lineages of life (NeLLi) - Black_00105 metaG | ecosystem: Environmental > Aquatic > Marine > Oceanic > Sediment | place: Atlantic... | reverse complement strand
TCCGTCTAAAGCCGGATTCCGTCTAAAGCCGGATTCCGTCTAAAGCCGGATTCCGTCTAAAGCCGGATCTTCGACTTCGACTTCGACTTCGACTTCGACTTCGACTTCGACTTCGACTTCGATTTCGCGGGAATGACAGCGGTGTAGTGGGCGTTATTAACAGAGAAACCATAGCTAACGGCCCAAAAAATCTACCTACAATCTTGACGGGCACCCTTCAAACGGGCCCACATCAGAATTTCTGGCTAAAAAACCGATTTATATGTAAAATTTATTTTAAGACCAGACTTTTTTGAAATTATTTGAAGGCGACGGAATCCATACTTATAGAACATCTGCGTGGATTTTGACGCACTGTTTGATTCTTTGGAAAGAATGTATGAATGAAGTATTACTTGTGGGAGCAAGCCAGGCAGGCGACAAAGCCGCTTTCGACTCGTTGATAAACCGGTATTACAAAAATATATACCGCTTTGCATATCAGTACACAGGAAACCACCATGATGCTGATGAAGTTTGCCAGGAGACGTTTTTACGAGCATTAAACAGTATAAGAAAATTAAAGGATGGCAACTGCTTTAAAGGATGGATTTTTACGATAGCCTCAAATTTGTTACGAAAGCGTATTAAAGAAAGCAAGCGCGAGAACACACTGGGTACAAAAAGCCTGGATGGCGCTGCGGTTGAACTCGCTGAGGATAAGAACACCCAGCCGTTCGAAATGTTATCGAGCAAGGAAAAAGCAATGATTATCCAAAGGCATCTGCAGGAAATGCCGGAGCACATGCGATTGGTAACCATTTTGGTTTTTATGGAAGGCCTTACACAAAAAGATGCTGCCGGAGTATTGAGTTGCTCGGAGGCCTCTGCTTCCAGACATCTGGATGCGGCAAGAAAATGGCTGCGAGCCAGACTGCAAAATTTGGTTTAGAAAAAGGGTTGTACGATGAATACCAACAAAAAAAGCGATAATATAATTGATGCAATTCTTAAAGACGCTCACGGAGAAATCGAACCTCCTGACTCCTGGCAGGCTTTACGAACTCGCATCGACCGCAAGATTAACAGCGGAGAGCTGCCTTTGCCCCAAGCCACGCAGCTCAGTAAAAATGTTGCCTTCTGGCGTCGAATAGCATTAGCACTGGCGGCATGTTTGCTTATAACCTTAGGACTCTTAATCTACACGATTGGCTTTGCTCAACGTACCAAAGGTTATTGGCGGCAACAACTCACAACCACAAACCAAGGTCTACTTAGTCAGACCCAGTTGAATCAGCTAAGCACAACCTTCTCGAATGTGCGTCAACTGTTCGGGCGGCATTCACCCTGGATCGTGGTCGGCTCCGGCGATGATGCCGAAATCGGCGTCGATGGCCAAATAGCCCGGACGGCGGACACCAGTAAAGTGGTCATCGTGCGGTTGGTAGTAAATTTAGAGAAGCAAAACGCAAAGAGCCGATACTTCGACATAGTTACATTTTCTAACCAACAGGCCAGCTTTCAGGTGCCCTTCGCTGACAGCTCAGCTATAGACATCTCTCTCAAACCGATACTCAGGAACGATGGCACAATTGCGGTAGAGATAAATGCACAGGTCGATAGTGGTTCACAGGCAAGTGGAAGTAGTATAGTTGCAGGTAATGTGTTTACTTCACTTGTCCGTATGCGGGCCAACGGCGACTGGGTAAACATAGATGCTGTAGCCAAGTCAATGTCTAATATTTAATAGGGGACGGATTATGAAAACGAGAACTACGGTAGTCTGTTGTGTGCTGATGGCAATATACTTATTGCTGCCGCAGCCTTGTAGAGGGTCATTCTTCGAAATGACTTTAAAGCAGGATTCAATTTATACCCCCGGCAAAATGAATCTAACTATGAAATTGACGAGCAAAGCCAAAATTGAGGGCGATTATCGGTTGAAGGTAAGGATATATGTTGCTGATACACTTGTGCGAAAACAGACCTTACCTGTAACCAAAAAGAAACCAGCCCTTTTCGAACTTACATTTCCTGATGTCCACAGTAAGGCAGATGTCCGCTGCCGGGCTGAGTTATTCATAGACGGCCAGTTCATCGAGGCGAAGGCAAAACCCTTCACTTTGTGGCCTCCGATTGCTCCCTACTCGAAAGAATCTATAAGTAGTAAAGTGATATGGACATTTGACACATCAGGCAAATTGCAAAGGTTTTTTAGGGACTTGGAAATTGAAGCTACAGACGCTGCCTTTCAGGCCGCCAGAGATTTTGGGACGCCGGATATTGTCTTCATCGGTCAGTATGTCGACCCGAAGAATATGCAAGTGATTACTCACCACCTGATGTCTGTTGAAACTAAACCTGTGATTATTTTCTTGAGGCAGAAAGAGTTACTGAAAAATGCCAAACTCGAAATTCCAAAAGAAAACAATCGTTCTAAAAGCGTGGTCTGCGATCCTAATTCTCCCTTGCTGCAGGGGCTAACCAGGCGTGATATAATGAATATGGTGGACAATGCTATCTACGTAAAAATCAAGAGGAAAAAAGATAAAAACAGGTCCGTAGATTCCTGTGTTACTGAAGCAACGAAAGATAAGAAGAATATCTATAGTTACCTATGTACTATCAAAGAGAAAGGCCGGGTTACAATTTATTGTCAGCTACCTGTTACCGATGGTGACGACCCAAGATTTCGGATTTTATTTAAAAATCTCTTAAAGTTTGCTGATAAAATTAGTGATTCCCAAAAGAATTAAACAATTTGTCACAGTGAAAGGAGACAATTATGAAAACTTCATGGTTTCTATCGGTCGTTATAGCAGCGCTGCTTGTTGCAGCCTGCGCTGTCAGTGGTAAAGAAGCTGACAAGCCCCCTGCTGCAAAGAAGAGTGCAAAGGCAAAGGTCACCAGGGAGGTCAAGACTGTAAGCAGCATTACCGTAGCTATTATTGACTTCGAGTCAAAGGCGCCGGGTAATCCCGAGCTGGGTAAACAGATTGGGGACATTCTGACGGCGAGAATGAGCGTCTACGATCAATTTCGGCTCGTAGAACGGCAAAAACTTGGAGATTTGCTTAAGGAACATCAGTTAAATCTGACAGGTATGGTTGATACCAGTGAAGCAGCTAAAGTGGGCAAAATGCTTGGTGCCAAAATAATGGTTTTCGGCAGAGCATTTACCGTGGACAAGGACCTCTATATCGTGGCTAAGATTGTTGGCACCGAAACCAGTCAGGTTAAGGGCGTACTTGCCAAAGGCAAGTTGGCAAGTAATCTGTCCGACATCATTGACCAGCTTGTGGATAAGCTCGCCGATGGTCTGGAAAAATGGGCGCCGAAGTTACTTCCGAAAAATGAGAAATTCCAGAATAAGGTAAAAATGTTAAAGCAACAGCTTAAGGGAAAACGGTTGCCAACTGTCGCGATTGTAATTCCGGAAGTACATATAAACAGGCGAGTAGTTGACCCTGCATCACAAACAGAAATGAAGAATCTATTTAAGAAAGTGGGCTTTACGGTCATTGAAATTGACAAGAAAACTACCTCAAAGTGGGCAAGGGATTTCCAAAAAGACCCCAGGAAACCTATACCACCGGATTTTGCAGGTGTTGACGTTGTCGTAACCGGCGAAGGATTCAGCGAGTTTGGAGCCCGAATCGGTGGCTTAGTTAGCTGTATCGCTCGGCTGGAAGTTCAAGCCACTGACCGGCACAGCCATGAAATTATAGCATCTGAGCGAACAACTCGAAGAGCTGTTGATTTATCTGAAGCCGTAGCTGGTAAAACAGCCCTCCAAGCCGCAGGACACGAGTTAGCTATTAAAACGATTGAAAAGATAGTTACAAAGATTAAGAAAGAGCAAGATACGGCTTCATCTAAAAATTGATGGAGGACAGGTAAACTGCTGAAGAACGAAAAAAAAACTGGGTTGTTGTTGTTCTTTGTGGTTAGCATTAGTGTCTGTCCACTTGCTAAGGCTACAGTCAGAACCATGGCTGTAATGAATTTCGACAACCGTAGCTCTACCGGCCAGTGGCAGTGGCTTAGCAAAGGTCTTGCTGATATGCTCATCACTGACCTTTCGGCTTCCGAACGGTTAATGATAGTTGAACGAGAGAGACTGAACGAGATTGTTGCTGAACTCCAACTGACAAAAGCAGGTGTGGTCGATTCATCAATTGCAGGCCAAGTAGGACGCATAGCCAAAGTAGATTGGGTTCTTTTCGGCAGCTTCCTCAAGGAAGGCGACCATCTCAAAATAGAAGCTCATATTCTCGACTTGAAGACCCAGGAACTCTTGCGGGTAGAATGGGTTGAAGGCCATCCTGAAGAAGTTTTGCAATTGGAAAAACGTTTAGTTCAGCAGCTTCTTAAGTGTCTGGATATACCTATTACCGAAGAAGAGAAACGTTCTATTATGTATGTTCCGACAGATTCAATATCAGCCTTTGAGCACTACTGTCGCCAATTGGATTTCTTTGACAATGGCCAGTGGTTTGATGCTTTGCTTGAATGTCGTTTAGCGGTGCGCGACGATTCAATGTTTATCAAGGCCCGAGCACGGCTGGCGGAACTTTATGCCGAGCTTAACAAGCAGGAACATGCGATAGTTGAATACCAAAAACTCATAAATACATTTGACGAGGATGTGTTACCGGAAGTGGTTTATTATAACATGGGTAGATTATTGGAAGATAATCTACCTGATGCTGAAACTGCCGCTGTGGTCTACAGGAAGGTATTGCAAAGGCATCCAGAATTCGACGATCGCTATGATTCTGCCGTTAATCCACCCCATTGCGAAGAGTTCTTGCGGCTTAAGCACAACCTTTCTCATGTACGGAAAATAGCTGCGACATATATTGTAACGCTGCGAAGCTTGGAAAGACTGGCCTTAATAAAACTGAAAGAAGGGGATGATTTCGAAGCGGCCCGGCTGTACTCGAAGATTGTTTATTTTCTATGGGAAAACAGAATGGCTCGATGGGGCGGTGTCTCATGGGGAAGCCTTCGCGACCGAATATGGGGAAGATACAAGCCTTTATATTATCGTTTCTTACGACAAAATCGGGATAGCAGCCTCTGCCCACCCATAGGTGCATTCCGGATCCCACCAGATGGAGTGGTACTTGATGAACAGAAGATTGCGGAATATTACCAGGACCCACATAACACTTATCAGAATGTAGTGAATTTCTTGGCTCCTCCGAATAGGGAAATTGCCAAAATTAGTGTCACGGTCAACACTGATACAGCAAGACATGCAAATGAACATAGGCAGCTTAAATATATACAAGTAGATTTTGTCAAAGACCCCGGAGTCCCAGGTGCTTGCAGGCAAGTCAAACCCAATACGGGATGGCAAACAATAGAATATGAAATGACACACGGTGTCCGCTATACACGGATGATTATTTTTGGTATAGATACTCATCCCAGTGTCAAGATAGAGTTACGACCCTGGTCAGGTCCGCCAGATATCCCTGTATTTGGTAGCTTCCAAGTGAATTTTGACCCAGAGATTGCGGAAGCTGTATACCTGGATGGTAAGCTCATACACAAGGGACAAATCCGGCAGGGACTTGCTTGTACAGAGATTTTGCCTGGTGGGCATACCGTGGAAGTGCATTGGCCGGACGGGCATAAAGCATCAAAAGAATTCATCGTGAAGCCTCAGGAGCGTAAGAGCCTATTCTTAAGTGCCAGATCGTATACACTGGCGCAAACTACAGTCGCCGATCAAGGTAGTCACACATATATGTTTGCAGACCGTGATGGAAAGATTTGGTTACTGTGGGACCGGGCGGTTAAAGCACGTCTGAGTATGCACCCCAGTCAAGAATCTGATATTTATTATAGCGTTTCAACTGATGGTCTTAATTGGGAAAGGTCCCAGCGGGTGTCGATATCTTCTTCGGGACTTGATATGAAGCCTGTAATTCAGCAAGCCCGCAGCGGTACATACTGGCTCATGTGGGTATCCAGCCGCGATCCTGAAGATCCAAAATGGCTTTGGATGGCTTCGTCTATGGATGGTGTGAAATGGTCATTTCCTCGTAAGGTGAAACTGCCTTTTACCAATAAAGATGATATAAGCCGCTGGCGTGAAAGTCACATACCACAATTTGCTTTTGCTATTGATCAAAAAGACATTTTCTGGGTCATTGCACAGGGCTATTTGTTTTGCTCCGAGGATGCAGATCAATGGATACAAGTGGAATTGTTGAAGACGAATCCTGAAAAAAAGCCAGAAAATATGTGGCATGCAAGTTACTTTCTGACACATGATCAGTCAGATCGCCTTATTCTTCTCAATAATTTCTTTAAATACATTAGGCAAAAAGAAAACCCGAGCAATGTAGAGAGTGAATATGGTATCGGCCTTTGGTCTCGAGATTCAAGTGGAAGATGGAATAATCATGAATTCATTGATGAGGGATACATAACAACCTTCTCAATCACAGAGATAAACTCTCATCGCTTGGTCACCACATTTGGAACCGGTAAAGTTTTTTTGCGAACATACGAGGATAACTATGGATGGTCTGAGAATATCTTGATTGAAGGTTACTTAAAAGATCCAATGCATCCTTCCGTGGCAGTATTACCGAATGGAAAAATTGTTGTTGCGTATTCATGCAAAGAGGGAATTGTCACTAAGCTTGTAAATTTGGATAACAAATAAAACTCAGAACCTTTAAGTTATTAAATTGTGGAGAATAGCTATGGCCCCATATCACAATAAATCTGCATTTTTTTGCTTGGTTGCAAGTTTACTTTTGTGTGCAGTCGGAGTGGCAGGAACTAAGAATTTGTCTCCATCTATAATATGCGTTGCTCCTCTAAATAACAATACCGGCGATAAGCAGTATGATGCGTTAGCTGAGGGCTTTGCCGATATGTTGGCTACAACATTGAGTGAGCAAAAAGCCGTCAAGGTCGTTGAACGGCAAAGGCTGAGCGACCTACTAAAAGAACAGAAGCTCTCTTTGCTTGGTCTAACTGACCCGGCCACAGCAGTTAAAGTTGGCAAACTCCTCAAAGCAGACCGCATTTTTGTTGGTGGAATAACCAAGCCTAAAGAGGAGTTTATTATTAATGTTCACGCTTACGAGATAGAAACCGCTCGGCTCGTTACCAGCGATCAGATCCAGGGTAAGCCGGAGGAAATCGTCCCCGCAGCTTACAACCTCGTTAATAAGCTGTGTAAAAAGTTGAATCTGCAACTAAAGCCTATCGACCCAAATGACATCGACAGGAATCCAAATGCATCCCTGCATTTTATACGTGGCTTGGGCTTTTACTATTCTGGTAATTTCGACAATGCAATTGTGGAATTCATGAAGACTCAGGATTTGGACCCGACCTCAGATAAGGCTGGATATTGGATGGCTCTTTGTTTTATGGAAGCCAACGAATATAGACATGCTCTCATTGAATTAAAAGATCTACTGGACCGATTTCCTAAGTCATCTTTACAGCAGGATACGCAAGAGAAGATAACTATTTGCAAGAAATATATCGTACCTAAACAGTAAGGGGGGTATGGCACAAAGACTCATATAAAGTTTGGCCTTTGGTATTACAGCCGTGCGGTCAAACACTAAAACGCCACCCGAATGCTATGAAGTACTGTATTGGCCCTTCTGGATAATAAAAAGAGCTGTCTTCTGTTTGCTCAGCTAATGCAGACCGCTCCTAACAGATGACGGCATGGTGAAAACCTGTTAAGATGCTACAAAGAACAGGAAACCTGTAGAAATCCGTATAATAGAAATTGAGGATTCAATGATAAAACAACCATGTCCCCCCGAAAAGCTCTATTTTGATGAGTATGCGAAACCAAAACCGGCGAAGTTCGGGATTTACTGACCCATACCAATGGCACCGAATGAATCAGCAGGATCTTTTTTGCACAACAGGCTGGGGAATCGGCAGGCAATGTTGATGAGACCGTCAGAAAACTATTTTGTTGATCTATGCAGCTACGCGGATATACCTGTGATGCAAACCTCCGAGTACAGGAATAGAAATGAGTTTACTTGGGCCTGAAATCCGTGGTTGCTTCGTTTGTAAAACAGGCGTCTCACCATTGAGACCCTGATGCGGTCGTGCCACGTGATAGTAATCTTCGATGAATTCTCGGAGCAACCGCCCAAGATGACTCTGACTAAACACTATCACATGATTGAGCATCTCTCGCCGCAATGTTCCTATGAATCTCTCAACGAATGGATTTTGCCAAGGACTTCGGCATGCTGTGCGAACCTCTTCTGTACCACAGCTTTCCAGAAAAGCTCGTACGTCGTTGCCATAAATGCCGTCGTTGTCGCGGAAGAGATATTGTGGTTGTAGACCAAATGGCATAGATTCACGTAGTTGCTGGATACCCCAATTCATAAATGGATTTCTCGTTATCGCAAAGTGTATAACTTTGCGTCGGCCATGGTCAAAAACAAGGAAAACGTACAACGTAGCAAAGTTGATAGTTGTGACAGTGAAGAAATGGATTGCCCATGACACATCCAGGTGATTACGCAGAAATGGCAGCCATGTAGTTGATCTCTTGCGAGGTTTTCGCGGCTTGTACATGTATTTGCGTATTGTATCCTCACATGGCGGATCGTACTTGAGAAGGATAAGTGTGTCCTTGATCCTTTCGGGGCTCCATAAGGGATTTTCTTTGCTCAGCTTGTAAATCAGGTCCTGCATCTCCTTGGAAATTGGAGGTCGGCCACCTTTTCTACGCGACTTCCACCGCCAGAAGTACCGGAGAGCCGTGGCGTGCCATTTCCTGACTGTGGCTGGCTGCATCAGATGGACAATATCTTCCCACTTATCCAGGGACTTTGAGAGCACGACCCATAGGAGGCGGAAACCTGCAGTGAATCGTGGCCGCGGGTGCTTCTTCGAAGCGTTCTGCTGCTTACAAACAGCGAGTTGGCTCTGCACTGCCAGCAACTTGGCAGCCAGCACTGCCTTGGGGCAGAAGATGGCCCAAAGGAAAGTCAGACTATATCGAATCACTTCACAGGCACAAACAAGAAGATGATATAGGTTCGTTATAAGGTTTTTTATCGTGTTCATGCTGCCAGGATAATGCGATTGGCTGCGTGAGGCAAGTTTGCGTAAGTGCTTTAATGATAAGGCGGATGGGGTTTTTCTGGGGGACAGCCAGAGAGGAGCAAACCTGTGAATCAGAAATTGGTGCATTTTGGTGCGCGCTATGTTTTCGAGGGTCTAAAGAAAAAGGCCGGCGGGCGTAAGTGCTTGCCAGCCCTTAACTTACAAAACGAGGCCGAAGGGACTCGAACCCTCAACCTTCGGATCGACAGTCCGATGCTCTAACCAATTGAGCTACGGCCCCGAATGTTTCTAAGTCTTGTAATATTAACGAGTTCATACACATGCTGTCAAACCTTTTTTAAGCACAAAATGGGGTGCGCAACAAATGCGCAACAAAATCACCATTCATTGCCTCAGCACTTACAGCACGGACATCTTTCAATAAGTCTTCTCGAACAGCAAGATAAAACTGGCGGGTTGTCTCAAATTTAGCATGGCCAGCCAAATTCATTACATCATACTCAGACAATCCATTAGAGAGCCAGCGGGTCAGACAGGTACGCCGAAAATCATGAAACTCACCCTTGTCAACTTTAGCATGGGCTAAAATAGCATCAAGCTGGCGATTAAAATTGTTGACAGGACATTTGCCCTACAACACTGTCCATTTGCCTTGCTCCCGTCTTTGTTGTATGCGGTCATAACGCTTGGGAGGCACGAACACGTAGGGGTAGCATTCAGGTTGCCGTTCATAATGCTTGGTCAGTAATAAAAGAACCTGTTCTGTCAAGGGCAGTGTACGTCGGTCAGTATCCTTAAAACGGATTTCTCGACTCCGTGATGGTGCGCATTCCGTCCAATCCGTCCAGGGGCCGGACTTGCAGGGGCTGGACTTTCAGCGATTCGCTCCTCGCAATGACAAACGATTTTTCAACACCCCCAAACAAGTTTGTACTACTCTGCGAAGCAGCACTTCGCTGCGAAGCACGAGAGGGTGCCACTCAGCCGAATAAGGAATGTCGAATTATGAAGTAGTTCGGTGGCCAGATCCCTCCGCTTCGTCCGCCTGCGGCGGACTTCGGTCGGGATGAGGGGGGGAATATCGAATTTCGAAGTGGTTAATTAGAACTTTGTCCGCTCCCTTACGGTCGCGGCTCATTTGGCTAACTACTCGGCTTCGCTCAAGGCAGGCTTGGGGGATGACATTTAGTAGTTTTGAGTTTTTAGTGCTTAGTTTTTAGTTGGGGAGATTGCACTGCTCTGCGAAGTGCTCGCTACGCAGCACGAGCCGCGACCGGTAACCGAGAAGCCCACGTGAAACGTGAGGGTAAACATTTTGGATTCCTGCTCCGTCTAAAGCCGGCTTCCATCAAAAAGATGCCGGATTCCGTCTAAAGCCGGATCTTCGACTTCGACTTCGACTGCGCAGAAATCACAACGCAGAATAGAATTCCGAAAGAAATTTGGGTATAAATATTGCTGCCTAATGGAGAGAGCGACATTTTCCTAAGTGCCCGTCTAAACGGGGATTAGGCCATTTTTGAGCAGGTCCTATAATAAAATTTTAAAAAATTTTAAAAAAAGTGGTTTTGTGTGTTGACTTGGTGGTAAGAAGTGGTATGATTTCCCATTGTTAATATAATAAGTGGGATAAATACCATGCTTTTATTAACAGGTGAATATCAGCACGTAGTCGATGGGAAAAGCAGAGTTCTCATCTCAAACAAGCTGCGAAGCCAAGTCGATGCCGATGAGCACGGCAGCAATTTCTATCTTGTGCTCGGCGCCAACGGCATACTTTGTCTGTATCCTGAAAAATATTTCGAACAGGTAGTCCTTGCGGTCGCACCCAATGCCACCGCACCTGATGAGGCGGTGGCGTTCGAGCGAATAAGCTTTGCCCTGGCCAGTAAGGTCGAGCTGGACGCCCAGGGGCGATTGCTCCTGAATGAAAGATTGCGAAAGAGAGCGGGATTGAAAGACCGTATTACGTTAGTTGGCGTCAGAGACCATATCGAGCTGTGGAACAACGAGAACTGGGAGCAATATCTCGCGGACCATATGGCCCAATACCAGAAACAGATGTCACAGGCACGGCTGGTTGTCTTGCAAGAGCAGAATGAAGAACTTTAACTTTCGGAGTGCAGGTAAAATGATTGAAGGCGATTCGAACCATTGTCAGATTGTAGAGAAAAGTCTCGTTGGTAAAAGGGCGGTTGACGAACAGACCTTTGCCTCGCTGGCAATTCTTACCGAGCGGCTGGAACGGTTGAAAAATCTCGATAAGATTTTTAGCGACGTTGAATTTTCGTCCGCTGTTCAAAAACTTAAAGGTCAGAAAAACGCAGTAGCCGTAGGATAAAATTAGCGTACATCAGATAGAAAAAGAAACTAAATGTTATATTGGGTTTGCTGATAAAGGAGTGAATAGTTCGGCCGTAGAACATATTCCGGTTCTTGCAGGGACGTTAGCCGAGCAGATAAGCTTACCGCTGGATGGGGTGATGGTCGATGTGACCATTGGACATGGAGGTCATAGTTTCCTGTTCGGAAGAACCTTGGGCCCCGAGGGAGTTATCGTTGGTCTTGACGTTGATAAAAATGCTATCCGAAGGGCCCATTTTATATTAAAGGACCTTGCCTGCAGGGTCATTTTAATTTGTGCTAATTTTTCTCAAATCAGCGAGCTTGTCCGCAAGGAGGGGATAGAAAGGGTTGATTTTATATTGGCGGATTTGGGCGTCTGCTCGGCACACCTGGCGGATGTCAGGATGGGGCTTAGTTTCCAGACGGATATGCCGCTGGATATGAGAATTGACCAAAGATTAAAGACCAGCGCTGCCGATATAGTTAATAAAGGGGACGAAAAATCGCTGGCTGATTTGATTTATAAGTTCGGTGAGGACAGAGGCGCCCGGCGGATTGCACGTTTTATTGTTCGGGAGCGCGGGAGCCGTCCGATAACCACAACCGGGCAACTGGCAGCAATAGTCTGCAAGGCATTAGGACAGCCGGGACGAAAACGAAGGAGCAGAATACACCCGGCAACCAGAACTTTTCAGGCGCTGAGAATCGCAGTCAATAACGAGCTGGAGAATTTAGAGAAGCTGCTTGCTTCAGCTCCGGAGCTGCTGAGCGAAAACGGCCGTATAGCCGTCATTAGCTTTCACAGCCTGGAAGATAGATTGGTTAAGAATAATTTCAAGCAAAATGAAAGCGAGGGCATTTACAAGGTTATAACAAAGAAGCCGATTGTGCCGACACGAGAGGAGATTGCCGATAATCGGCGAGCGCGGAGCGCAAAGTTAAGGATTGCAGAAAGACAATAAAGTATAAAGTGAAAATGGAGTTTCGTTATGACTTCCGACGCCAAAATTGGGTTGCTGTTAGGTCTGGTCTTTATATTTATAATTGCATTTTTAATCAATGGTCTGCCGAGCTTTCACAACAGCAGAAACAATAGCGAGCTGACTACCAACAGGGTTGGTTTGCAGAATAATCCGTCGGGTCTTGCGGCCAGAGAGCGTGAGGCTATCAATTGGACAAACTCGATTGAAAAGCAAAACACGGAAGTTCTGACACCACCGATGGGTGATCCGAATATTCGCTTCCAAACACCGTTATCGCAGAACCCTGCGGTCGTCAAAAAAGAGAACCCAGCGACTCTGAAAGAGAGCCATAAAGTCAAACCGAGCAAACCGGCTCTGCCGAAAACTTATGTTGTCGTCGAGGGTGATAACCTGGCGGTTATAGCCAAGAAGTTTTATGGTGCCGAGGAGGGTAACAGAACAATAAACGTTACGAGGATATTTCAGGCCAATCGCAAGCTGCTGGGGTCGCCTGATGAAATTTGTGTCGGGCAGAAACTTATCATACCGCCGCTGCCGGCTTCGGCGCCGGATAAAAGCAAGACAGAGCAAATCAAGCGGTACGTTGTGCGGGAAGATGATAATTTGTGGCGAATTGCTGCCGAGCAGCTTGGAGACGGCAGCCGGTACACCGAAATAGCCAAACTAAATGCTGATATTTTAGACGATGAGGACACTCTCTCCATTGGGATGCGTTTGAAGATGCCGGCCCGATAAGATAGTTGATTCCGTCAAACATCGCCGGATCTTCGATAGTTAATTGGTTGATTAGTTAATTAGTGAGTGAGACGAGTCTAATTAACCAGTTAATCAGTTTGTTTCAAATTGAATATTCGAGTTTATCCATTATGAAGTTCCGAATTTGTCTTGTTGCTTTTTATTTTACGGCTGTTTTGATTTTTACCGTTTATCTGCGTAGTGCCAACAATCGCATTTTCAACAAGGTTTGTACCGTCAATACCGAACAAGGGCGGCTAACACAGCAGCTCAGGCAGAAACAACTACAGTTGGAAGATTTGATAAATCCCGCCGCCGTCTCGCAACGCCTTAACGGTAGTGAATTGTCGTTGGTGAATAGTGAATAGTATTTGGTCGAGGATGACGCCCAACCGACGACTAAACAGTGCCAATCTAATACTAACGACTAAACATTGAAAAGCGTTCGGATTATCATTTTCTTGTTTGTGTTTTTGATTGTGACATTTTTGTCACTGGGGGGGCGGTGTTTTTATCTCCAGCTTGTCAAGGGCGACCATTATTATGCCATTTGTACAAAGCAGCTGCAGGGGTGGGTCCCACAGAAGCCCCAGCGTGGCGTGATTCTTGATTGTCAGAGTAGGATGCTGGCTGCAAGCAACAGAATCCGAACCATTTTTGCTGAGCCGCGACTTATAAAGGACGCCAAGAGCACATCCACCGAACTTGCGCCAATAGTGGATATGGGCGCACACGAAATCTGTAAGCTTATCACGGAGGGTAAAAATCCGGGCTTTGTAAAAATCAAGGTCGGTGCCGGGGCGGAGCAGTGCAGTGCCGCCGGCAAAATCTACGGTATCGGCATCGAATCCGACTGGGAAAGACATTATCCAATGCGGCATCTGGCGGCTCATATTGTCGGTTTTACAAGTGTTGACAACCGGGGTTTAGGCGGTGTTGAATTACAATACGACGAAGAGCTTGGCGGCCTGGGTGCTCAGAACATTTTCTTTGCCGACGCACTTCGTCGGCCGATTCGCCCCTTCTTTCAACAAGGAGTGGAAAGCTCGCGTTTAACTGATGGAGTCGGGATTATTCTGACGCTCGATGCCAGCATTCAGCAGTTTGCGCGGGCCGAGCTTGTAAAGCAATACGAAAGCTACGAGGCCGAGTCGGCTGTTGCGATTGTGGCTGAGCCGAAGACCGGGGCGATTTTGGCGATGGTTTCGCTGCCCGATTTTGACCCGCGTGATGCCCGGTCAGCGGACCCGGCTAAACTTCGCAATCGGGCGATTTGCGACCAGTTTGAGCCGGGCAGTCTTCTAAAGCCGATAGCTGCTGCGATTGCAATCGATGCCGGTGCTGTGGGGCGGGATGAAAAAATATTCTGCGAGTACGGCGACTATCGCGGCAGAGGGTTTGGACGAATCGGCGAATACGGGAACCGCAAATTCGGGGACCTGACGGTGCGTGAGATTCTTGTCCATTCGAGCAATATAGGAATGGCCAAAATCGGGCAAAAACTCGGCAGAGACAAACTTTATAATGGGCTGAGACTTTTTGGGTTCGGCAAAAAGATGGGTATCGACCTGCCCGGCGAGGCCGAGGGATTGTTATGGCCTGCGCGGAATTGGACGGGATACAGCGTAACGCGGATACCTTACGGCCACGAAATTTCCGTAACTGCGATTCAACTGGTTCGGGCTTTCTGCATCCTTGCCAACGGCGGTCGCCTTGTTCGCCCATACCTGGTCAAGGCGGTAGTGGGCAGCAATGGCGAGATTATCAAGTTGAAACGACCGCCGCCGGCCATTGGTTACGTTGTTAAGCCGGAAGTTGCCAAATGGATTGTTACCGATGCCATGGTTGGCGTAGTTAGTGAAGGGACGGGTAAGAAAGCCAGGCTGGAAAAATGGCAGGTGTTCGGGAAGACCGGAACCGCCAATATAGCCAAAACCGACGAGAGAGGTTATTCGGACGGTGATTACGTTGCCTCTTTTGTAGCGGGAGCGCCGGCGGCGGAGCCGGCCGTGGTGGTCTTAGTTTCAATCTACAAGCCGAACGTCAAACTCGGCAAGGGTTATACCGGCGGAACAGTAGCTGCGCCGGTAGCCGCCGGGATACTCGAAAAAACCCTTAACTACCTCGAAAAACGTCAGGGCCGTTAGAGACCCGAAGGGGAAAAAGCCTCTAACGGGGTCAACGCCAAAACTTATTCGTTGTGCGTTGTCCGTGATGCGTCGTGCGAAGAATATACTCAATACGATACAGGAAAAAAATGGCGAGGATAATCTACGGAGTTGCAGGGGAGGGATTCGGACACAGCAGCCGGTCGCACCTGATAGGGCAAAGACTCATTGATGCCGGCCACGATGTGATGTTTGTGGGGTCAAGAAAATCGCTCGTCTATCTGAAACAATATTTCGGCGAGCGTGTGAAAGAGATATTTGGTCTGTCCTTTGCCTATGAAGATGGCCGTATAGACAAATCGGAAACTCTGAAGCGGAATCTTCTTAATCTTCCCGAAGGCAACAGGCAAAATGAGGAGCTTTTCCGAAAATATTTTGAGCCGTTCGAGCCGGAGCTGGTAATATCTGATTTTGAGCCTTTCAGCGCGTGGTGGGCGTGGCGAAACAGGGTGCCGTTTATCAGTATCGACCACGAACACATGCTCACACTTTGTAAGCTGGAGCACAGGAGCAAGAACTGGTTTGCACGACTAACGGCCAGCGTGGTAACCGAATGTCACTACGTAGGGGCGGTTGCTTATATTGTTATAAATTTCTTTGAGACGCCTTTGAGGATTGACTCAGCCGTTCTTGCACCGCCTATCGTAAGGCCTGTCGTCAGGGCACTTGAGGCCGGAGAAGGCGAACATATCCTTTTGTATTCCACTACCGGCAAGGGCGAGAAGAAGCTGCGGGACATGCTTGGGAAATTTGGCGGGCAGAAATTTTATGTTTATGGCTTTGATAAGAGCGGCGAATATAAAAATTGCATTTTCAAGGAGCGTTCGACTGAGGGTTTTCTCGCTGACCTGGCGGGGGCGCGGGGGGTAATAGCTTCAGCCGGCTTTTCATTGATAAGTGAGTGTCTGCATTTGAAAAAGAAGATGTTACTGCTGCCTGTCGCCGGTCAGTATGAGCAGATGATTAACGGACAATACATAGAAAAGCTCGGCTTAGGGATTTCGGCTGAAAAACTCGATGAAGCGATTTTGGGTCGGTTCCTCAAGGAAATAGATAAGCCAATGCCGGATGACGAAAGGATTCTCTGGCCGGACAATGACAAATTCTTCCGGATACTTCAGGACGTCTTAAACAAGCTGCATAAGCCGGTTAGTATTGCCTTGCCGTAGAGCAAACCGTTAATTTCGGTTCCTAATCTGTCAGGTTTAATACTTCAGGGTTTATGGTAAGTTTTATGTCGTCCTTGGTGCCAGCTTTGCCATCCGGCCCCGGACTGAATATTATCTTTTTCTCCGTATCGATAATATACTCATCACTGTATGCGCGTGCCTTTAAGCTTACCTCATTGCCAAGTCTTTTGTTTAATACGATTTGAAGTAGGTCGTGATGAATTTGGAGCCTCATTTTTATCTCGAATATCCTGTCCAAAGCAGGCATTAAAATTCCAACCATCAGGGAACCTATGGGGTTATATGCTTTGTAATACCATGGGAAATTAGCATTAGAGTCAATTGTTACAGGAAGTTCTGGATAAAGAGCGGGCCAAACTGTAAGTTGCTCAATTTCCGCCTGATTCTCTTCAACAGCAATCCAGCGGTCGGTAAAGTTTTTATAAAGCCGAGATGTGGAATTACGTTTCAGGAAAGGAGTTTTAGGCAAAGAATAGTATTTGCTAATCTTTGTATCCAATGTTTTTTTGAATATGAGATATTCAGATATAAATGAATTACGCAGGGAAATCTGCTCGTTCGTCAACGGCGTAAAATGCTCTGCTAAAAGCTCGAGTGATTCTCGTGAGGTCTGCGGATTATTTACGATAAAGTTTGCTGCCATGATGCCGTAATACGAACCGTTCATGTAAACTAATTTTGTGATCGTGGAGCGAGTATTTATACTAAGTTTTCTGAATACGGAGTCTAATTTAATCAGCTCGCTGATAGCGATTTGACTGTTGCCTTGTTTGGTTTGAAGACATACATACGCCCGGTAAAGACGAGCTAAGAGCCTTAAGTTGGGCAAAAATCCAATTTCAAAATCTAAGTCTGGCTCTGTCAGGTCGGCTATTTCCGGGAATTTGTTAAGCTCGTTAATAATGTCTCTGCCCTTTTTGGCGTTTTCCCAGGCCTGATATATGCTTTCGGCATTTTCTTTAAGCATCTCTGTGATTTCTGAGTAATCACCTTCTGTAAAAACTTCGCTAACCTGGTCTGTCGTATTAACATCCTGAGCCGATAGTCCTATCAAAGGTGCGTCCGGAGGGTATTCCCCTTTTTCTGATATACTCATTAAAAGCTCATAGCTGCGAGCACATTCGGTCGGAGCAGAACGGAGGTCGGCGATTGTGTAGTCATCGGGTATTGGAGGTGCATCAAGGCTCCACAAGACAAATACCGATACAAAAACCAGTATGGAGACCGCTGAAATAATTATTCCTGTAACGGCAATACATTTGCCTTTAAGCTCTGGTTTGTGTTTTTTGATTCTGCAAAGACTCGTTATACCGAGTGCTATCGATAGTACTGCGGTTATCAAAAACGTGAAAAGGCCGAAGATACTGAGCACAAGTGATGCTATCGCCAATCGGCTGGTTTTTGGCTTTGCAACCGGCTTATCGGCAGCATCGCTTTTGGGAACATACCCGCACGAACTACAAATTTGGGCTCCATCGGGATTTTCTGTTCCGCATTTTGGACATTTCATTTTACATTCTCCTTTCGACTCCTGCTGTTGGAGGGGCAGGTTAGTCCTCGCCGATGCGGGGATTTAGCAAATGTCAAAGTTCCACAACACGCTTGTAATAATGATAGTTTATTGACGGGGAGTTGCCAGAATTTTTTTTGCTGCTGCATTCTTACCGCAAATGGCATTTGGTTTTATTCTGTTGTCAGGCCGGCGTCGCCTATATATCCTTCTTCGATGCAGAACTGTATGATGTCTCGTGCTAAAGGGCCTGCATCGCTTGAGCCGCGTTGGCCGCCTTCGACGACAATGGCAATTGCAATGGCCCGGCCTGCGCCGTCGGTGGCAAAGCCAGCGAACCAGGCATTGTCCGGCTGTTCCGTTGAGCCGGTTTTGCCATAGACGTTTATGCCCTGGCCGGCAAGGCCGCTATGGGCAAATTCGTTATAAGCTGTTCCGCCGACCTCGTTGACAACGGCACTCATACCATTGTGGATTACGTCTAAATTTTGTTTAGAGATGTTAAGGTCGATTGAAGCAAATTTTGGATCGTTGGCGTCATCCGTAAACAGGCGAGGCGGTTTGTACATTCCGGCCCGGGCGATGGCCGCCATTGCGTTTGCCACCTGGAGCGGTGTAGCTCGGAGATTGCCCTGGCCTATGCCGAAAATCCTTCTTTCACCTGCTTCAAGATGTGGTATCTGTTCAAAGCGTGAGATTTTGCCCTTTGGAATACTGGTTGAGATTTGCCCCTGTGCCTGTCTAAGGTCTCGATGCTCGTTGCTCGTTGTACGAAGCGCCGGAGCGAGCGACGAAGTGTGGCCGTAGCCGAAGTTGAACAGCCATTGCTGCAGGACTGAAGGGTTGATTCTGTCGGCAAGGCGTGAAAAATAGATGTTGCAACTGCCCTTAATGGCGTTGTGAGCATAATTTTCCCAC